>Ga0115002_10004540_pt1 | contig 16744 bp, 12 predicted proteins | sample ArcticOcean_MG_C_8_FD_89576 | JGI IMG/M metagenome (GOLD analysis project Ga0115002, IMG submission 89576) | Marine microbial communities from western Arctic Ocean - ArcticOcean_MG_CB11_86 | ecosystem: Environmental > Aquatic > Marine > Oceanic | place: Arctic Ocean: Canada Basin | collected... | reverse complement strand
TTTCGATCAAGTTATTTATCGAATCATCGAGCCCTGCGAGATTCGCAGCTTCCCATCTAATCATGCTAAGAAAACAAAAAAAGACATCAGTATATTCAACATGTCCATGTTGGACGTCATCTCGGGGGCGATGGGGGCCTTTTTGCTTGTGATGCTGGTGTTAACTCCCTATTACGGTAAAACCCTGACGCTTGAAGAAGCGGATGAAATCAAACAGACGCTGACCAATGCCAGGACCAGTTGAAGAACACACAGCAGGCCCTGAGTCAGGTCGAGGATACGGCGGCACGACGGCAGGCCCTGGAAGAGGTACTCGCATCAACGCGGGCGTCGTTAAACCAGGCGCAGCAGACACATAGTACGGCCATGGCACGTGCCCGACCGGTCCTGCACCAACTCCAGCAACGAATATCGTCTGCTGACCGGCGGTAATGTATTTATGCTCGTACCGGGCGGCGCTGAAAATATGGTTTCTTTGAACAAGGAAGCCATATATACACCGACACCTATAGAACCCTATCCACAGATTAACCTGGGACAGTCCACGTTGCTGTTCGTTCCGCTTTTCGGTGTGCATTTTCAATGGACAGGTAGCCCGTCAACATACGGTATTTCCTCTTATGGATCTGGCTCATGACACCAGCATGGTTACGCCAACAAAAGCGCAACCGCCGGCTGCACAGCCCGACACCATCACAGCCGCATCGACCATACAGCCGGCCAATACAGATACCACCGCAGGCAAAACAGACTCTACGCACATAACAAGCGCCGTGCGCGATACCGTGATCGGCGAGGGACAGCCAGCGGTCAGCGATACCCAATAGATCGCATCTATAAGCTTGGGCCTCCTGCTTATTGGAGGTCCGGTGGTAGCCTGGCGGTTCCTGTTGGCCTCGGACGATGAGAAAGATGAGCCGAAACAAATACGAGGCCATCCGGTGATCCTGGACGGTGCCCACTTTATTCTCGGTAACGCCCAGGATATTGGGCGAAGGAAGGAACAACAGGATGCCTTTGGCTTTTCGGATACGGAATCGGACCGGGTAAAAGCGCAAGGTTTGTTGGCCGTTATAAATGAAGATCCGCAGGACGCCTGCGAGATGCTGATCGCACAGATCATCGGCAAAGGCTTTGAGCAACAGGATAATGTGACCGGCGTAGTTCTGGTCTGTGAACAGGTAGACACAACCGTATCCGGATAACGCCGGACCACCAGATCCATCGCCTTTCCGTCGCCTAGCCCGCCTTGTTGTCTGAGATCGTGATCGGTAATAAGCATCCGCCTTGTTTTCGTACTCATCAGACAATACTGTGATTTTAGCCATTTGGTTTCTTCACCGATTTATTTTTCTGGAGAGCAATCCCAAAAACGATATATATTATAATAGAATCCTAATCAGAACTCGGAACCCAGAACTTAATCCTCCTCAGGAGTCCTTTATGTCCTTCGCCTTTTCCGATGCGCATATCGAATCATACTATACCCACGGGTATACAGTCTTCCGGCAGATCCTGCCACCCGCCCTAATTACGGATTTACGCCAGGTGTGCGACAAGGCCGTGGATATCGCCCGGGAAAAAAACGGGGCACAGATACAACGGTTACAGCCGGTAGCTAAATATGATCTTGACCAGCAGCCATTTATCGATTATGCGGAACTGCCGGCACTGATAGATGCTATCGCCCGGGTGCTGACCCCGAGGCATCGTCATGGCGACCGGGAGCTCTTCGGTGTATTGCTGGAACCGAGAGACCAACCCTGGTGTACCCACTGGCATCGTGACTGGCGCGACAATATGTCCGGGCTTCCGCTGGCGAGGTGGGATGACCGACTGATGGACCTCAACCTGTTTAACCAAATTAATTGCGCCCTCTACGAAGATCATTGCACCTGGGTGGTCCCGGGCAGCCATCTTCGACGAGATTTACCCCGTGAAGCCAAGAGGTTTCCGGATCGACCTATTCCTGGCCCGAATCTCGCGGGAAAATCAAATCTTGAACGGGAGCAGACCTGCCTGGCCTATTGCGAGAGTATGCCCGGCGCCGTGCAGTTACATCTCAACGCCGGCGACTTCGCTCTCTACCGAAACACCCTCTGGCATATCGGCAATTATGTGCCATACAGCAAACGTGCAACCATACACGATGGCCCGATGACGCCCGAGTTTCGAGCATGGATTTCGGAAACGCAGGAGATCGCAAGTAAGCGAAAAGAAGAAGGCCTGTTGTGGGAAAACCCTAACGGATGAGGGGAGTTTGAATTGTAAATAATGATTCCGTCCTTATAGTACACGACAAAAACTTGATTTGTCATCTCGACCGAGCACAGCGAGTGGAGTGATCTACTCATAGTCGGTTCGAATTAGATCCCTCGGCTTCGCTCGGGATGACATAATACGGGCCGTTATTATTTCTGTCGTGTACGATGTTGCGTCCTATAAGATTAAAAAGTCTTCAATCATCATTCAAAGATCATCATTGCTGATCCCTACGGGGTGGCAAGTCCCTTCGGGACGTTGCGAGCGCTACGCGGTTCAAAAATAAAGATAGGCCTATCTCCGATTCCCATCTCCAAATCCTTCATGATCCGGATTGGGTGCTGATTGAAGATGTTCTTGATTCAGATGAACTGGCTTCGGCAAAGCGGTCATGCGGTACCTATTATCCATCCGCGGATACTTACAATGCCGCACCGGATCAATATGCCTGGCTGCAAAGCGACCCCTTCGCCGGGATCATGATGTTTCCTTTAAGTGCCTTCGCTGAACAACCTGGCTATCCGTAATGACCTCATCGCCTTCACGGAACAAGCGCTGAATACGACTCATCTCCGTCTTCTGGAAGCCAGCCTCTGGGCCAAATATGCAGGGGCAGCGGATTACGGTCAGCCCTTACATTATGACTATTCCAATCATAGCCTGGTCGTGCCCACGCCGGATCGGGGATATGGTATTTTGCTTATGTTCTTTTATTCGGTTTTCCGCCTGTTGGTCATGCCTACTTGACCGATGAAGCGCTGAACTGGGTGGCGGCAGGCTATCCGGGTTTGGATGTCACGCCGTATAAAAAGCGATGAAAACCCGGCTTAAGAGGAAATAGTGGAAGAATTTGGTCCGTTGGGTCGCTTCTTCAAGATTATACGTCGCCTGCAAAACCTATTTCCCCATAACTTCATTGCGATGCTGTTTAAGGAATCGTAAGTGTTTTTGCTTGGAAGCAGCCCGGTCAGGGAGGCGGAGGGTCAATGCTTCAGCCTCTTCGATATATGGCATTATCGCTTTATAATTCTTTTGGTTCATCATCACCATCACCTGCCCATAAGCGGCTTCTGCTTTTGATGAGGTCATACCTAAGCGATGGGCCAGTGATCGGGCTTCGCTGAAACTCGTGAACACATCCGATAATTCGTCTGCTTGAGAAATCCCCGTACGCGGTTGTCAATAGTGTACCGTGGCATTATGAACGGTTACTATGCTATTAAGCACCCACACCAGACCGACCTGATCTCCGATACGCCGGGGGTGTTGTTCGGCCTGTCGTCCTGCGGTGAGGGCCCTCACAAAGTCATGACGCGGCGAATAATTGTGGGCGACCTTCAGTAATCGTTGGCGCTCGCGGTAAATTGGAACCTGTGTATCGTCCCAGGCCAAAGCCGAAGCCACGTACGTTTTAATAGCCGGCAGGTTTAACGCCTCTGCTGCGGTAAGGGCAGCACGCATCACACGCTGCTGACGTATTTTTATCTTGTCCCGATCAGATACGGATTTTGATTTGGAATGGGGCAGCGTTTCGTCCAGATAGCCATGAATCATCACCATCACATCGACGGCATTCTCTTTCCACAGGGCAATCACACCGTCCCTGTTCCCTGATGCATCCAGCGTCTCAAATTGTTGCCATACAGATGATACCGCATGTATAGCTGAACCGACAGAAAAAATCCCTATCCACATGATTATCAAGAATAATCGCATGATGCCCTCTCTTGTTAGGTGCACGCGGGCCTACTGGTGTCAGTTGTTGATATAATACAAGATAAAAGAGAGAGACCAAAACGAATTGTGATGAATAACAATTATTGTGCTTAACAGTGAGGTCTGTAGGATCCTCGACTAATTCCCAGGATTTTACAATCGTGCCATCCTTTGTCTGATTTTGACATACAAGAATAGACTCATCTATAGGATTTATGCTGAATTTTACAAATAAGATTGATATCAGCCACGTATTCGGCAATATTAGACTGGCGAAATACAGGTCTACTTGATGCAGAAATGGGTGTTATATGCAGGCACATAAATCCTTTATTGTGATTATCGGCGGGGCTAATATGGATATACACGGTCAGCCCGGCCGTACACTCGAACTTCATGATTCGAATCCAGGCTCCGTCAAGAACTCACCCGGTGGGGTCGCCCGTAATATTGCTGAAAATATAGCGCGTCTTGGAAATGACAGCCGTTTGATTGCCCCCATCGGCAGGGATCACGCTGGCCGGATGTTATTACAACAAGGTATTGATGCCGGTATCGACATGCAACATATCGTGGAGATGGATACTTCGGGGACGTCTTCATACCTTTCCATCCTCGATGAAAATGGGGCATTGCTCGCCGCCATTTCGGATATGTCTATTCTGGAGCATCTTGGTCCAGACCAATTACAAATCCATCAGGATATGTTACGCCGGGCCGCACTTATTATAATCGATACGAATCTAAGAGCGGATACGCTGGCCTACGTCATGGAGAATTTTTCGGATCAGCCGATTTTTGTCGATCCCGTATCCTGTTCGAAAGCAAGTAAATTATTACCGCACTTAAAGGCCATACACACCTTGAAGCCCAGCTTGTCAGAGGCAGAGGAAATCGCAGGCTTGAAAGCAGATTCCCCAAAGCAATTACCGACGCTGGCAGATTGGTTTCATCGGCAGGGTGTAAAGCGTATGTTCATCAGCTTAGGGGCCAAAGGTCTGTTTTACAGCACCGGTGATGGTCAGGGCCAGATAGAAGCCATTACGCCCTCCAAGCAGATCTATACCAACGGTGCAGGAGATGCGCTGCTCGCTGGCCTGGCGCATGCGTGGCTGAGGCAATGGCCGCTGTTGCCGTCGATCCATTTTGCCATGAGCGCCGCCTGTCTGACCCTATCACATCCCGCGACCATTCATCCTGATATGTCGACCCCTAATGTTACCCAAATTAATGAGCGCCATTATGCCTGACAGATCTCTCGAAGCTTATTTTGACATCAACCCTATCGTCCAGAGCGCCCTCGATGAAGGCCGTCCTGTGGTCGCGCTGGAGTCCACCATTATCTCCCACGGCATGCCTTACCCGCAAAATGTAGACACTGCCCTGCAGGTGGAACAAGTCGTCCGTGACCACCACGCCGTGCCCGCAACAATGGCTATTTTACGAGGTCGATTAAAAGTGGGGCTGAGCCGTACTGAAATTGAATATTTAGGTAAAGCAGGACAAGCCGTTACAAAAACAAGTCGCCGGGATATACCATTCATGGTGGCTGGTAAAAAAGATGGGGCGACGACCGTGGCTTCTACCATGATTCTGGCTGATAGAGCCGGCATCAGGATATTCGCTACGGGCGGCATCGGGGGCGTGCACCGAGGCGCGCCGCAAACCCTCGATATGTCCGCAGACCTGCAGGAACTCGCTCACACGGATGTAGCAGTCGTGTGTGCCGGGGTGAAATCCATACTGGATATCGGGCTTACGCTGGAATATTTAGAGACCCACGGGGTACCGGTCATCGGTTATCAAACGGAAATGATGCCTACCTTTTACACACGGGACAGTGATTTTATCGTCAATTACAAACTCGATAGCCCCGAAGAAATAGCCCGAGTGATGAAAGCCAAATGGGAGATGAATTTGAGTGGGGGGATGATCATTGCCAATCCGATTCCAGCAGCCCATAGCCTCGACCGAAGGCAAATCGACGGGGTCATTGATCAGGCGCTTCTGGACATGGAAAAAATAGGCATGACAGGTAAAGACTGTACCCCCTATCTCCTGGCGAGAATAGCTGAAACAACCGAAGGGGAAAGCCTCGCAGCCAATATCCAACTGGTATTTAACAATGCGGCCTTAGCGGCTGAAATTGCGGTTGAATATGCGTCTTTACAAAAATGACCATGAAGTCAGGCAGGGTGATTATAGTTCTTCCTGGTCCACCATCCTATTACATAAGGGCATCTCATGTCTCATATTCCCACGATAGATATATCCGCTTTTCGTAAGGGCTCCAAAGAAGAGAAACAGGCTATAGCATCAGAGGTGGATACCATCTGCCAAACCACAGGCTTTCTCGTGATTACGGGGCATGGAGTCCCTGAAGATATTCTTGAGGCCGCGTGGTTTAACGCATGGGCGTTCTTTGACTTACCTATGGAGCAGAAGCTCCGATCTCAGTCCAGTGAACCAGGTTGCCCGAGAGGCTATTTTCCTCTTGAAATGGAAGCCCTCGCCAAAAACCAGGGAGCCGACACGCCGCCGGACCTGAAAGAAATGTTCAGCATCGGCCAGCACCGCAAACCCGGCCACCTGCCACCGGGGTCGGATAGAGACTTTTTCTTCGGGGCTAACATCTGGCCGGCCGAACCTGACCAGCTCCAGCAGGCCTGGCTGGCCTACTATACTGCAATGGAACGATTAGGCGCGGACCTCATGACGCTTTTCGCTGCCGCCCTCCATCTGCCTGAAGCTTATTTCACCCCGCATCACACCACCACCATCAGCGCCTTGCGGGCCAGCAACTACCCAGCGACTGACAAAGCCCTCCAACCCGGCCAGCAACGGGCCGGGGCACATTCCGACTATGGCAGCTTAACGATCCTGAAATCCGATATCGCTGTTGGCGGCCTCGAAGTGCTCATGCCTACCGGTGAATGGGCGATGGCTCCCAGAATACCGGATTCATTTATTATCAACATCGGTGATATGATGGCCAGATGGACCAATGACCGGTGGGTCTCGACCCTGCACCGGGTGGTTAGCCCGGCAGCGGATGAAGGCGGTTTATCTAAACGCCGACAATCCCTCGCCTTTTTTTACCAGCCTGATTGGGATGCCGAGATAAAATGTATCTCCACCTGCCTTTCTGCTGGAGAACAACCCAAATTTTCCATGGTACAATCAGGGCCCTATCTGATGCAGCGATTCGGGGTGTCTATTGATCAGCCTGGCCATACGCCTGGCTTGCGTTAGATCTCGCAATAGCTATTAGAGGCCCAGGCTGCCAGCGACCTCAATCTACAAACGTATGCCCACCTTGTATTTGCCGTTGAGCCGGGTGTGCAGGATTCCGAAGGCCTATCCACCAGATCCCAATCACCGCTGCAACATGGTGACCCGACTCAATATTTTCTTCACGGTCGGTGTCAATCGGGTTCGGTTATAGGCATCGCCGCACTGCCGGATCGCCTCGGCCACCGTAGGATATGGATGAATAATCCCGGCCAGGGTACCCAGTCCGACTTTACCCCGCATCGCCACGCTTATCTCGCTGATCATATCGCCGGCATGACCACCGACGATGGTCGCCCCGAGGATCTTGTCCGAACCTTTTTCCACATGGATCTTAACAAAACCTTCTGTCTCGCCTTCAAGAATAGCCCGGTCCACATGCTGAAATTCACGGGTGAAGGTCTCATAGGCGATGTCCCGCTCTTTCAAGTCCTTCTCATAGAGGCCCACATGGGCGATTTCCGGTTCCGTATACGTCGCCCAGGGAATCAGGAAATCGGACACCTTTTCGCGGCCGAAGAACAGGGCATTTTTGATGACCATCCGGGCCATGAAATCGGCCATATGGGTAAACTGATACATGGACGCGACATCGCCGACCGCATAGACGTGGGGATTCGTGGTCTGAAGACGGTCGTTTACTTTGACGCCCCTACGCGGATCGAATTCGATACCGGCCTCTTCCAGGCCAAGGCCGTTTACATTAGGCTTGCGACCAGTAGCGACGAGCAGGGCATCCAATTCCACCCCACGCTCCACCCCATCTGATTCGATGACCACGGTAATCGGCGCCTTTCCGTTATCGCTCTCGACACGTTTGAAGGTTATGTTAGAGATAAACGTCACGCCGTCACGCCGGGTGGCTTCTTCGACGATACGGGCGGCCTCTGGATCTTCCTTCGGTAGAATACCCCCGCTGCGGGAGAATACCGTGACGTCAGAACCAAACCGCTGAAAAGACTGGGCGAGTTCCATACCGATGGGGCCGGCCCCGATCACCCCAAGCCTCGGCGGGAGTTCCGTCAGATTAAAAATATTGGCGTTGGTCAGATAGGGGGCTTCTTTGAGTCCTGGAATGGGAGGAATGGCTGCCGAACCACCGGTGGCTACGACGGCCTTTGCGAAAGTAAGGGTCTGGCCGTTGACCTCCACCGTATTCGGCCCGGTAAACCTGGCCCGGCCGATAAACACATCGACGCCTAATTCCTGGCTAAAGCGCGTAGCGGAATCAACCGGAGAAATACTGGCTCGAAGCTTGCGCATGCGTTCCATAATCGCGCCAAAATCAATCTGGACCTCACCCGATATCTTTACCCCGAATTGCGCGGCATCTCTCACATCTGCCGCCGCACGTGCACAGCGGATGAGTGCCTTGGACGGTACGCATCCCACATTCAGACAATCCCCGCCAAGGAGGTGAGACTCGATAATCGCACTATGGGCACCGACACCAGCCGCCCCGGCTGCCGACACCAGGCCACCCGACCCGGCCCCGATGACCACGAGGTTATATTTCGCTTTCGGCGTCGGATCAACCCATTGTTTGGGGTGTACGGCATCAAGCAGTTTCACATTGTGTGCATCCAACGGAGAGACCCCGCAGGCTTCCAGGTCATCCTGACCATAATGTGGCAGTTCGGGATCGCGGTCTGGTAGTTTGGCCTGTAACGACGCGTTATCCCCCGCACTCGCTGCGGTCTGAGGCAGGAAATCCACCCAGCTTACGGCGCTGCCATCTACATTGGTGCCTACATTACCGTGGTCTTCATCGGATGCAAATCGATAAAACAGGTGCCCATGTTTAAAGGCGTGTTCATTCAACACATGATGAAAAACACCAGCATTCAGCAGCATATTACCGATGCGCAAGGCATCCTGCTCATCGACGGCAATGCCCTTATTAATAAGGGCCTGAACAGCTTTTGACCCTACGAAGCATTTTTTGTAAGATGTTCTTCTTAAACCGTGTGTACGGTCTTCGACGGTGAAAATTTCTTTTACCTGTGTAATCAGACCTTCGAGGGCCTCTTGACTGAATTCTGCACTCTGCTCTGCCCCTATTTCATTTGGCATAGGTGTCCTCCATGACATCGGCTATAAAATACATGTTTTCTCTCGAAGGCGTTTGTTCAGGTTCAGGTCATTCTCGGAATAATCTACGGGCACTTCAATCACATGCACCCCGTGTTTTGCCTGACAGGCTTCTATTTGCGGTACCAGATCCTCTGTGCGCTCAATGCGGTACCCTGAGGCGCCGTAGCTTTCTGCGTATTTGACAAAGTCCGGATTCCCATAGTCCAGGCCGAAATCCTCGAAACCCATCCCGGCCTGTTTCCATTTGATCATCCCGTAGGCATCATCCCTTAATATGAGGACGACGAGGTTCATCTTCAGGCGAACGGCGGTCTCCAACTCCTGTGAATTCATCATGAACCCGCCGTCACCACAGATGGCCGTCACCTTCTTAACCGGGTAGACCAGATGGGCCCCCATGGCAGAGGGCAAACCGGCCCCCATCGTCGCCAGGGCGTTGTCCAGCAGGACGGTGTTCGGGGCATGGGCTTTGTAGTTCCGTGCGAACCAGACTTTGTATATGCCATTATCAAGGGCGATGATACCATCCGATGGCATCGCCTTGCGCACATCGGCGACGAGCCGTTGCGGCGTGATGGGAAACCGGGGATCATCCACCCCCTCACTGATATCGGTCTCCACCTCAGCCTTGATCCGCATATAATACGAAAAATCCCAGGTCGCTGACGGAGCGATACATTCCTTGATCTGCCAGATACTGTTGGCGATGTCGCCGATCACTTCCAGCTGTGGGAAATAAATCGGATCGGCTTTGGCCGATGAAAAGTTAATGTGGATAACCTGCGTACCGCCCTGTTTCATGAAAAACGGCGGTTTCTCGACCACATCATGACCGACATTAATAATCAGGTCGGCGCGGTTAATCGCACAATGGAGAAAATCATGATCTGAAAGAGCCGCATTGCCGAGGCACAGCGGATGCCGTTCATCGACGACGCCTTTACCCATCTGGGTCGTAAAAAAGGGCATGCCCGTGTGGTTGATAAAGGCATCCAGCATGCGTGACGTCATCTTGCGGTTCGCACCGGCCCCGATCAGCAGCAGCGGACGTTCGGCGTCCTCGATCATGCGGCCGGCCTGGATGATCGCTTTTTTCTCCGCAATCGGTCGACGGACCCGATGGCCGGCAATAAGTCGTGAGTCCGTCTCCTCGGCAGCGATATCCTCCGGTAATTCCAGGTGCACCGCGCCCGGCCGTTCTTCTTCAGCTATACGAAACGCCTCACGAACGCGGGAAGGGATATTGTCCCCGCTCACGATAACCTCGGCATATTTGGTCAGCGGCTGCATCATCTGCACGATATCGACAATCTGAAACTGGCCCTGCTTACTGGATTTGATGGGCTTCTGGCCGGTGATCATCAACATGGGCATGGCCCCCAACTGAGCATAGGCCGCCGGGGTCACAAGATTCGTGGCCCCGGGGCCTAATGTGGCCATGCACACCCCGGTTTTACCGGTTAAACGCCCGTACGTTGCCGCCATAAACCCTGCCCCCTGCTCATGGCGGGTCAGGATCAATTTTATAGGGGAGGCCTTCAGGGAATTCAACAGGTCCAGATTTTCTTCACCGGGAATGCCGAATATAAATTCGACCCCTTCGGCTTCTAACGCTTTGATAAAGAGATCTGATGCTTTCATTAATAATTATCCAGGGTGAATGGGTTGTACCCATTGTTGATTTATAATTTATGATTTAAAAGACTTATTTTCAATATGTTACAAGTATTCATATAGGCTCATTCACACGGCACTTGGTATTATATGCATGCCTATTACACCACACCAGACGCCAGCATGGCATCGGCCACTTTGACAAATCCGGCGACATTGGGCCCCGGACATAATTTACCAATCCATTATCCTCGCCATAAGTAAGACATTATGTGTGGATACTCCGCATAATATCTCTCAACCGGGATTATACCTCTTCGGCTGACCAGGCGATACGCATCGCATTTTGGTTCTGCTCCAAACCAGACACCGCCACACCACCGGCATTGGCCGCTTTCGCCGGCCCGAATAACACTTTGGCCTCCAGAAAGGCATGGACAGCCTCAAGCGTGCTTGGCATATTGGCACCCTCTGCCACACCCTGTACGCCATTTTTAATTAATTCTGCTGCTTCATCCACGTTCAGTTCGTTCTGTGTGGCACATGGAAATGCCAGATCGACCTTGACGCCCCAGGGCCGTTGTCCTTCATGGAATTCCGCCTTAGCGTCCTGTTCCGCATATTCCTGAATACGCCCACGACGTAGTTCTTTCAGGTCCTTCAGCCAGGCCAGCTTCTCCGCATCAATTCCATCGGGGTCATAGATAAACCCTTGCGAATCGGAGGCGGTCACAACCTTTCCGCCCAGTTGGGTGGCCTTTCCGATACAGTAGAGCGCCACATTCCCGGACCCTGAAACAGCAATGTTTTTTCCCTCAATCCCGTCTCCTCGATGGGCCAGCATATTCTGAACGAAGTACACCGCGTCGTATCCTGTCGCTTCCGTGCGGACCAGGCTGCCGCCGAAAGCCAGCCCCTTGCCGGTATAGGTACCGACGAAGCGGTTGACGAGTCGTTTATATTGCCCGAACATATAACTGATTTCCAGGGCACCGACGCCAATATCTCCTGCGGGCACATCGGTATCCTCACCGATATGACGGGACAGCTCGATCATGAGCGATTGGCAGAACTGCATGATCTCCCGATCGCTTTTTCCTTTCGGGTTAAAATTCGATCCGCCTTTGCCGCCGCCCATAGGCAACCCGGTCAGACTGTTCTTAAACACCTGTTCAAATCCAAGAAACTTGAGGACACTTAACGTCACGGACGGATGAAATCTCATGCCCCCTTTATAGGGCCCAATGGAGTTATTGAACTGAACCCGCCAGGCGCGATTCGCCCGTATATTACCCTGGTCGTCCTCCCAACTCACCCGAAAGATGATTACCCGGTCCGGCTCGGTCATGCCCTTCAGGATCTGCGCATCTCTATATTTCTGGTGTTCACAAATGAATGGCATGGGTGTTTCTGTAACCTCCTGAACCGCCTGTTGAAATTCCGGTTCGCCGGGATTACGCTTGATCAAACCATTCATAAACCCATCGATCTCTTGCTTCATGTCACCTGACAGGGACCTCATATTTTCTCGTTGTTATCAATATATTTACCTTCTCAATAGTAGACTGAGCGCGGGGTATCCTTACATCATCAGTTCAACTTTATTACTCATTTTTACCTTTTCAAGTAAGAAACTGAATGGTAAAGGGCACATTATCGCCCCGGTGTGTTTTTTTCGCTGATGGATAGGCAATTGAAAATGCGTGTGTTCATTTGTTCGATCTCGGGTAAAGGGCCAGTCTTGCGCGCTTTTTTTTCCCTTCATCAGCAACAATAAGCGTATGGTCCGCGGCAAAGGTAATCCCTTCAGCCTGAGGATGCCGTTCGCCAGACAATGCCTTGACGGTAATGACCTGCCCTTCAGGCGTAATCTCTGCAATGGCATGCTGACGGGCAGCCACAACAAAGTAGTTGCCCGACACAGGATGGCGCTCTATGCCGGAGGGCTGGAAGGTTTTATTTTCGATATGTCGTGAAAAATCTATAATAGGTATCTGGATATGGGCCGCTTCGATCAGCTGTTTCGTATCTACTGACCAATGATAAAGGCCTAATTGCCCATCCTGCTCCGGACTCTGAGGATTTTTACACATGAGTAAAAGCGTCCGCCGGACAGGATCATAGGCCAGGCCTTCTATTTCACAGGCTCGGCCAACGCCGGTTGTATACATGGTAAATAGAACCGACTGTCCATCAGCGCCTTCCCGGCACGCGTACAGGCGTCCTGAACTCGTCACCAGATAGATCAGATCATCCACCACCGCAATGCCCTCGAAATCATCAGCGACGGGCTTACTCAAATCGGATAATTCCCAGGACTTTACGATGGTCCCATCCCGATAATCCAACTCAAAGATGATGCCTTTTTCATCGTTATGTGCTAAAAGCCGATGGTCTTCGGTCATCGCCAGGCCGGAGATTTCTCGTAAGCGGCCGGACAGCTTCCTGTAGGTTGCCGTCTCCGGTCTTAGATCATAGCCTTCGAGAGACCTGTCGCCGCTCGGGACCGGCGTTGTGTCCTGCGCCTGCATGTTCTTCTCGCCTATCATAGCGATCATGATGACCAAACCTGTGATGGCGATCGTTTTAATGGTCATGATCATTTCCTGGATTCGATGAATGGACGTCTTTGTCAGATCCGCCGCCCGTTTTCATTTGTCCGTTTTAGCAGGTCCTTCCACTGCTCCTGCAGTAGGCTTAGTCGAGAACCTGCTCGATATGTTACATCTATAATGGCGACAACCACGCCAAATGTAAACATGGCATCCATAGTATTGACAAATTTGCACCGTTTATTTGTTGCAAACTTTGCAATGAACAGCCGGCACATTGAGTTCCTGCCGCACCCTTTAGGCGCCTGTCGTCCTTTCATCGAAACTGTCCATCATGATACCAATTGCCAAATGTAAGCTCATCATATACATAGTTGATAACCGAATAAAGATTTCGATCTTTCCAATCATAATTCACCATTCACCATTCACAAAGCCTCCGAAAGGAGCTACCCCGTGAAAATTCAATCCATCGACCTCACCTATCTCGATGTGCCCTTCACGCCCCATACCGACAAGCATCTGAAATACTGGCTGCCGCACTGGCATATTGTGCAGATCTGCCGGCTGACGATGGACAACGGCATCATCGGCATTGGGGAGACGATCCCCAACTATACGTGGTCCAAAGTACCTGAAGACATTGAGGCGCGTATTATCGGCCAGGAGGCGGCCGCTCTGATGTGGGACGGGAAGCTCGGCGCCGGGGTGCAAATGGCGCTCTTCGATGCCATTGGAAAACACGAAAACGTGCCCGTTTACCAGTTGCTGGGTACCAAAGTCCGCGACTACGTACCGCTGTCCTGGTGGAATATGGACATGCCCCCCGCGGACTGGGCGCAGCAGTGTGCCGACGCCCATAAAGCGGGCTACACCACGGCCAAGCTCAAGGCTCGCACCTGGTATGACCTCCATGCCGCGGTGCAGGCGATTCTGAAAGTCGTTCCCCCTCATTTCAAGCTCGACTTCGACTACAACGGGACCCTGGCCAACGCGGCCAATGCCGTCGTTCACCTCAAGAGCATGGAACAGTATCCGCAAGTGGCCATGATCGAATCCCCTATTCCGCAGAGCGACGTGGCCGGTTCTCAGCAGATTCGCACCCGTATCAACAAGGCCATTGCCATGCACTACGGTTCACCGCCCATCATAACGACGCTCGACGCGGATGCCACCGATGGGTTTGTCGTGTGTGCAGATGCCCGTGCCATCGCGGACCAGACCGCCATCGCCGACGCGGCCAACAAACCCTATTGGCTGCAACTGGTAGGGACCGGCATCACGACCACCTGGGCAGCCCATCTGGGTGTGGTGCACAAGGCTGCCAAATGGCCGGCCATCACCTGCATGAACATCTGGAAGGAACAGTTGATTACCTCTAAGATCGTGCTACGGGGTGGCTATCACCGGGTCCCGGAAAAGCCGGGTCTCGGCATTGAACTGGATGAGAAGTTGATCAACAAATTCACCGTCGATTACCATTGGGTCGATAAAGTGCGTCATGTCTACCGCTACCAACGGGCCAGCGGCGAGGTCGTCTACTTCGGCTGTGGTAAACAGGCGTTGCACAGCGTCTACCCGGACTATGCCATGCCAATCTGCGAAGGGGGATCGTCTCTACTGCCGTACGAGGACGACGGCTCCAAAGCATTCAAGCAGGTCTGGGATGCGGTGCAGGATGGCAATACCCTTCGGCGCTTCGAGGGCAAGAAGTCGTCGAAGAAGAAAAAGTAAAGCCCGGCAGGATGCCGGGTGGACTACGAGCATTTTCACCCGGCTATCCTGCACTACGACGTGTCTGGCTTCGGCCACTCCACTTCTCAATACCTTCCCTCCGGCCACGTTACCGGCGTATAAAACGCTTTCCTCCGCCGCTGCCCATGGTCACACAGCTATTGTCTGCCTTCTGCTGGATCACGGTGCTGATGTGGATGAGGTACACGACTATCATAGCGGTTGGGAATACGTAGAAGGCGGCGTGGTCGCGGAGGTGGGTTCTCCGCTCTTTCTGGCAGCCCAGGCCAGTTGGTCGGCTATCGTACGTCTTTTCCTAGAGTGTGGTGCTGAGCCGAACACGGCGGACATCTGCATCATTTTCCCAGGACGGTTCACTGGTACGATCGTTACCTCGAAGTAGCCGAACAGGTTAAAGACCACGGTGCTGATATTAATCGCCGTGAGAACCAATAGAACCTGACACCCTTCTGTTGGGCTGTAAAATGGAATAAACTCGATTACGCCACGCTATTACTCCGAAAGGGTGCCAAAACTAACCCGCCGGATGATCAGCCCGGCATTACACCGTTGGCTATTGCTTACAACAAAGGGTTTATGGAGATGGCGGCGCTGTTAGAAGAATATGGGGCAAAGCCGTAACTACACGTACGTTTAGATTTTATGTCAACAAAATATGATTCGGGTTTTTATTGGTTATATTCCTCTATAGCATCCGTCTTTTCGACACCGACCCTGGAGCATAGCCCTGCTACACCACTACTTCACCATTACCCTCCGCCATCTTCGTAAGGATGCGCTTCACAGCCTGTTAAACGTCCTCGGGCTGACTCTGGGGTTGACCGGAGCCATATTAATCGGTCTATATATCCATCATGAGTGGCGCTATGATCGTCATCATAAGGATATAGATTCGATCTATCGCGTCATATGGCCCCAATCGGTAAAGACCGGGAAGCCCATGGCCGGTGCCCTTGTCGAAGAACTGGCCGAAGTGAAAGCCAGCACCCTCTTGATTCCCACGGCCAATGCCTGGCTCATGCGCCATGGTGATCGTGTATTCTACGAATATCGGGTGTTTCAGATGGTGGGGGCACCACTTGCTATATTTCACTATCCTCTGGTCAAAGGCGACCCGGCCACAGCGCTGACCGAGCCATCATCTGCCATCTTGACCGAGACCACTGCCGTCAAGTACTTCGGTCAGGAGGATCCCATTGGCAAGCAGATTGTGGCCGACGACGGTTGGGCTACCCTGACTGTGACGGGTGTTATGCGTGATCCATCAGATCCTTCTCATATTCAGGGCGATATGTTTATTGTGCCGCCCAACATTGACCTCACGAAATACTGGGGAGAACCTGAAGTTTACAGTTATGTGCGATTGGCTTCCGGTGTCCACGCAGCTGACGTGGAAGCGAAAATACCGCTGGTCCTTAACAAATACCTCCCGGTTACACAACCGGATAAAGCTTTCGAAG
>Ga0115002_10004538_pt1 | contig 16746 bp, 13 predicted proteins | sample ArcticOcean_MG_C_8_FD_89576 | JGI IMG/M metagenome (GOLD analysis project Ga0115002, IMG submission 89576) | Marine microbial communities from western Arctic Ocean - ArcticOcean_MG_CB11_86 | ecosystem: Environmental > Aquatic > Marine > Oceanic | place: Arctic Ocean: Canada Basin | collected... | reverse complement strand
GCGTGCGACGGCTGAGCGACAACTGGAGACAGACATCGCGGCCGTAGATGCGGAACTGAGTATTCTGAGTAAGCGTGATGCGCTTCTTACACCCAAGGTGAGACATGCGGAACTACCGGCAGATGAGGATGATACCGGACTTAATGATACTGAACCGCCGCCACCTTAGTAGTCTCAATAACCATACCGGAGTCCGCACTAAATAGTCGTATGCCAGAACTTTCCACAACATTTAGTACTACGCGAGAGTACAAAGACTTGTCATTGACGTTCGCAAAGAACCCGATCACAAACGATGTCGTGGCGGTAACTGGTGCGGACGCGGTCAAGCGGTCATTGCGTCTCCTGCTGTCGTTGAATGTCGGAGAGACGCCGTTCTTTCCTGAGTACGGCACACGGCTGCGCCAATTGTTGTTTGAACCCATCGATCCGATTACGACCGTAATGCTTCGTCAAGAGATTGTAGCGACGATTGTGGCGTTCGAACCGCGTGTCACCATTCGGCAATTGTCGGTGATCCCGAGTGCCGATGAACACACCTATGCGGTTAACTTGTTCTTTTCTCTCGTCAATCAGACTCAACCACTTACGTTGACTCTATATCTTTCACGGTTGCGATAACATATGGCGACATTACCTTCACAAATTCAGATTTCAGAACTTGACTATGATCAGATTGTTACGAATCTGATCACATTCATGAAAGCGGACCCAACCTTTTCCGACTACGACTTCTCGGGTAGTGGGTTACGGTTGCTAACCCGCGTGCTTGCTTATGTCACGTTCTATAACAGCTACTACTTGTCCGCGGCGGTGAACGAGTCATTTCTCGATACCGCACAGTTGCGGTCGTCCGTAGTCTCACACGCGAAGATGCTGGGCTATAACTCCCACGGTGTGCGGAGTGCCAGCTACGACGCGAATGTAACCGTGACGGTGGCCAACACCGCGCCGGCCACAATCACGCTGCCGAAGAATACACAGTTCGTATTACAGTCGAATACTAGCACAACCTTTTACAACGTGGCGGATAGTGAGCTTACACAAAATACTTCTGACAGTACTTACCAAGGAACGGACATCACGCTCGTTGAGGGGAGTTCAACACAGTATCGATTTACGGTTGATCTGAATGATCCTACGCAACGGTTTATTATTCCAAACGCCAATGCAGACTTCGGTCGTATTAGTGTGACCGTGCAGACGAGTGCGACAGTCAACACGACAACGACATTCACGGAAGCCACAAACCTGTTGTTAGCCAACAGCACTTCAAATATCTTCCTTGTCTCGGAAGCCTATGGTGGTTTTCCTGAATTGAAATTTGGTAACGATGTTATTGGTGCCTCGCTGGAGAATAGTAATATCGTCATTGCGGATTACTATATCAGTCGCGGTGCCGCGGGGAACAACATTCGTGGTCCGTTTAGCATCGACGACACGTCCATCGCCGGGTTGGTGACTGGTGTCACCGCGACAATCGATGCGAACACGGTACCTAGTACTGGCGGCGATGATCAGGAAACCATTGAGGACGTGCGCTATCTGGCACCGCTCACCTACGCAACACAGAACCGTACGGTGACGGCGGATGATTACAAGACACTCATTCTTCAGAACTACTCTGCGTCCATTGCCGCCATCACGGTGTTTGGTGGAGAAGAAGGTAACCCAACCGATCCCGCCGAACGTCCGGTCTACGGCCGTGTGTATATTGCGATCAAGCCAACCTACGGGCTTCGGTTGACGGAAACGCTGAAGAGTACCATTGTTGAAACGCTCGTTAAGCCACACAGCATTGTTGGTGTCATTCCCGAGATCATCGATCCTGACTATGTGTATCTCATCGTCACGGCGCAAGTCCAATACGATCCTAAAACGACAACGCGCACGAAGCAGCAGTTGGCTACCGTCGTGGCCGCAGCTATTGATACCTACGCGAATGAGAACATTGAAAAGTTTGACACGTCGTTCCGGTTCTCGCGGCTCACACGGGCCATTGATGATGCGGATCCCACCATTTCAAGTTCGTTGACACAAATCGAATTACAGAAGCGTGTCTTTCCGAATCTTGGGGCGAGTAACACATTGGTGGTTAAGTTTGGCGGCGCGCTCTATAAGTCGGGGACCGTCTCTGCGATTCTTGAAGCAACGTCGCATCGGTTTAGTTATCTCGATAGCGCCGGCACGTCATATGAGAACTGCTTCGTTCGCGAGAGTGCTGGTGCGCTTGATGTAGTGACGTATGTAACGCAAAGTGGCGTACGAACACTCACGGTGATCGATACGGCGGTTGGTACACTCGATGTGGCGACGGGTGTGATGCGGTTAGCCAATTTCGCGCCACAAACCATCGAGGGTGGAGCGGTGGACATCTGGTTTACCGCGTTGCCCGCCGCAGGTGATATGACTCCAAAACTCAACCGTATGTATACCGTAGAGACCGATACGATCACTGTCGAGGTGATAGACAGTACGACCGTCTCGCCGGATGTAGGGTTCCATCAGGGTGGCAGACTTCGATAATATATGCGACCATATCAACCCGGCCAAGAGTTTTACAATCTCATCAAGACCGCAATACCTGACTTTGTAGAGTCAGAGTATCCGGTCTTTGTTGAGTTTGTGATGGCGTTCGTACACTTCTTAGAACAAGAACGTACGACAACGACCGCAACGATAACGCCAGAGTTTGGTCCGTCCACCAGTAATACCACCACGACCACCACGGTTGGTGGTCCGCTTTATGAAGCCCGCAAGCTCTCGGACTATCGAGATACCGCAACGACATTGGACGAGTTTCGTCCGCGATTCTTTGCGATGTTCGCCAACGAATTTCCACAACACAGTCATATCAGCGCCGATTGGTTTGTGCGGAGCTTGCGGCAGTTCTATCAGAACAAAGGCACGACCGAGAGCATTCGTTGGTTCTTCCGCGCATTCTTCAACGAAGAGGCGGAAGTCTATTTTCCGCGTGATGATATCTTCACGGCGTCCGAGGGAACGTGGGATGCGCCCCGGACGCTGAAGGTATCCAATCCACTCGCGGAGTATACGAACACCGGCACCATCATATATTACTCGGCGAACACGGATGTCAATACGTATTATACTGGGCAGCGTATTATCACCGGTACCGGCCAAGCAATTGTCGAACGAGTGGTTAGCTATATTGTCGGCGGCACCGCCAACCAGCGCCACGAAATTCATGAACTGACACTTCAGCACGGCAGTGTGGGTGGAACGTTTAGTGAGGATCAATTACTCTACAACATCGATACTCCAAACAAGAGGGTCATCACCCGCATTCTACCTGTCATCACCGAGATCACGGTGGATATTGGCGGCACCAACTATGCACCGGATGATCTGGTGCTGGTGTCCGAGGGCCCTGCCGGTGGTGGTGGATTCGGTGCCTACGGTGTTGTAAGCAAAACGTCTAATGGCGCTATCGGTGGTATTACTATCGATGCTGGTGGATCCGGCTTCAGTGTCGGTGAGCCAGTCCTGTTCTATAGTGCATCGGGAAGTGGTGGCGGAGCGAATGTCGCGACACTTGCGAACACACAAACAGCACTCTACCTTGACGTAATTCTGGATCCGTTTACGAACGCAACAGCAACCGTCACGATGGGTGGTGCTGAAGGAACGCCTGCTAATACGTATTCCGCAGCTAGCCAGAACACATGGACTATAGATACGACGGCCGCCACAGTGTTCGCCGCGGCAGATACGAAACCGTACTATACACCGTGGGTCTGGACAAACTCAGGAAACACGACGGCGACATTGGCGAACGTGTCCATCCTCACAGATGACATTTCTACCGCACCGTTCTTTAGTGAGAATGTGGCGACTGCTGCGGGATACACGGGGCAGGTGTACACACTCAGTTCGGCGACGGACACCACATCGAACACATCGACCGCCACGGTTAATGCGACTCCCGTAGGATACTTCACTGGGGATCTCGCGGGGAACGTTAGTCACACGGTTGGCGCCACGAAGCTCTACTTCGACAATGTGGGGAACCTCAGTGGGTTGACAACGGGGTTGTATGTCAAACAGGATTATGCAAACCTACAAGTTGGCACAGTCACCACGAATGGAACGAACACCGTCATCGGTGTGGCCACCCTCTTTTCACAGACGCTCTCTGTTAATTCACACGTCCGTATTGGAAACGTGTCGAGTGGTTATGATGTCGTGGTTAAGACGATTAACAGTAACACCTCCTTTACTGCGTACACCACTTCGAATACTGTCACGGCGAACACCTATGGTACCTATGCGATAGGGTATGTGCGTACGCTCTACCCACGGGCGCAGACATCCTATGGTGCCGTGAACACTGTTGCGCTGTCTTCTATTGGTAGCGGATACGCCGTCTCGCCATTGGTGCTTGTGGATAGTGTCGATGCGCGAGCGCAGGAGTTGTTCTACTACGACACCGATGCGGGCGCTGTGACAAGTACTGTCGGCCGCGTCTTCGGCGTGTATGCAGACGCCATCTTGACGGTAGTGGAAGGTGCCGGACAGATCACCCGTGTGAAAATGCAGAATACGGGCGTGCTGTATACTGATGCGAATACTGTCAGCATTAGCGTCACACGGGCGGCCGCGGAAATAGGTGATCCTGATCAGGTGCAGGTTAGTGCCACGTTGACACCTGTCATCGGCGCAGAGTCGCAATACGAAGGGCAGTTCACTACGACAAAGAGCTTCCCGTCCGAGAACAAATATCTTCAGGACGGTGAGTACTACAACAACTACACCTACGTCATTCGTGCCGCGCAGTCGTTTAATCGCTATAGCGATGTGCTGAAGAAGATCTTGCACCCGGCCGGGTTCCGTGCCTACGGCAAGTTTGTGGTCACCTCAGAAGTGCCTGTGACTGTTACGGGAATGACGGAAACCGCTCTTGTGGATCTCAGTTCATTGTCGCAGTCGCCATCGGCGTCTCTGTCACCATCAGCATCAGTGAGCCCGTCAGCGTCGGTGAGCCCGTCGAGTTCGTTTAGCCCGTCAACGTCGGTGAGTCCGTCGAGTTCGTTGAGCCCATCGAGTTCGTTGAGCCCATCGAGTTCCATATCACCGTCTCTGTCACCATCAACATCAGTGAGTCCGTCAACTTCGACCAGTCCGTCAAGCTCCGCGTCTGGGTCAGTGAGCCCGTCAACGTCGGTGAGCCCGTCGAGTTCTGCATCGCCGTCAATCAGCCCGTCGAGTTCGGCGTCGAGTTCATTGAGCCCGTCGGGTTCATTCAGCCCGTCAACCTCCACATCGCCGTCGGCGTCACAGTCGAACAGTCCGTCGAGTTCTGGCAGTCCGTCGAGTTCGTACAGTCCGTCGCCATCTTCGTCACTGTCTGCGAGCCCGTCAAGCTCAGTGAGCCCGTCGAGTTCGCAGAGTCCGTCAAGCTCTTCGTCACTGTCTGCGAGCCCGTCAAGCTCAGTGAGCCCGTCGAGTTCATTCAGTCCATCGAGTTCGGTGAGCCCGTCAAGCTCCGCGTCGGCCTCCGTGAGCCCGTCAAGCTCCACGTCGGCATCGGTGAGCCCGTCAACGTCAGTGAGCCCGTCGAGTTCGTTCAGCCCGTCGAGTTCGTTCAGCCCGTCGAGTTCGTTCAGCCCGTCGAGTTCTACCTCGGCGTCCGTGAGCCCGTCGAGTTCAGCGTCGCCGTCGGTGAGCCCGTCAAGTTCCCGTTCGGCATCTCAGTCAGTGAGTCCGTCGAGTTCGGTGTCGCCATCTAGTTCGGTGAGCCCGTCAAGTTCCGTTAGCCCGTCTGGTTCCACAAGTCCGTCTGCGACATTTAGTCCGTCGAGTTCCGTGAGCCCGTCGAGTTCGGCATCTCTGTCGTACAGTCCGTCGAGTTCGTACAGTCCGTCGAGTTCGGTGTCTGCTTCGGTGAGTCCATCAAGCTCAGTGAGCCCGTCGAGTTCATTTAGTCCGTCAAGCTCTTCGTCACTGTCTGCGAGCCCGTCAAGCTCAGTGAGCCCGTCAAGCTCAGTGAGCCCGTCGAGTTCGCAGAGTCCGTCAAGCTCTACGTCACTGTCTACGAGCCCGTCAAGCTCAGTGAGCCCGTCGAGTTCGCAGAGTCCGTCAAGTTCGGTGTCGGCATCGGTGAGCCCGTCGAGTTCATCGAGTCCGTCGGCGTCGGGGTCTGGGACTATTAGTCCGTCCGCGTCATTTAGTCCGTCCGCGTCGAGGAGCCCGTCAAGCTCACCGTCAATTTCATTCAGTCCATCGAGTTCGTCCAGTCCGTCACCGTCAGTCAGTCCATCGAGTTCAGTGAGTCCGTCGAGTTCGGTGTCGGCATCTGTGAGCCCGTCAAGCTCATTCAGCCCGTCAAGCTCAGTGAGCCCGTCGAGTTCGGTGTCGCCGTCGAGTTCGACATCAGCGTCAGTCAGTCCGTCAAGTTCTGGCAGCCCGTCGAGTTCAGTGAGCCCGTCAAGCTCCGCGTCGGCATCTGTGAGCCCGTCAACGTCAGTGAGCCCATCAACGTCAGTGAGCCCGTCAAGTTCATTCAGCCCGTCAAGTTCGTTCAGCCCGTCGAGTTCGACATCAGCGTCAGTCAGCCCGTCGAGTTCGGTGTCGCCATCGAGTTCGGCGTCGCCGTCAGTGAGCCCATCAACGTCAGTGAGCCCGTCAAGCTCCGTGAGCCCGTCAAGCTCCACGTCGGCATCGGTGAGCCCATCGAGTTCGTTCAGTCCGTCAAGTTCGTTCAGTCCGTCGAGTTCGTTCAGCCCGTCGAGTTCGGCGTCGCCGTCGGTGAGCCCGTCGAGTTCGTTCAGTCCGTCAAGTTCGTTCAGTCCGTCAAGTTCGTTCAGTCCGTCAAGTTCGTTCAGCCCGTCGAGTTCACCGTCGCCGTCGTTGAGCCCGTCGAGTTCGTTCAGTCCCTCATCGTCGTTTAGTCCGTCTAGTTCGTTTAGCCCGTCGGCATCGGTGTCCCCGTCAGCGTAAATGGATCACCGCTAAATACATTATGAGTTTCCGTACAGGTCACATCTATTATGCCCACTAACGATACACGTAAATATCTGACATTTTTGTCGAAGCGTTTGAATGAAACGCTGGTGACGAACGAGAAATACGAGAGTCTCGTTACGACATTTCAGAGTTATCTAGCCGATACCTCGACGGCGGCCGAGGTGAATACGCTGATCGACGATCTTGGCGATATTAGTTCGCGACTCTATTTGGGCATTGGACGCCCGGTTGCGTGGGATAACGATAACGCTCCACCGACGCCGGAGACAACGACACAAGCTGTGGACTACATATGCTGGCGTGACTTGATGGCGATGAAGCGTATTGAAAGTGCGAATACCGCATATGTCATTTCGCGTGTAAACTGGGAAACCAATACCATCTATACACAGTACGACGATACCGTCGAAAATATTGCGAACACGAACGTGTATGCGCTCGACACCAATGAACTTCCATACAAAGTCTACAAGTGCCTGTGGAACAATAATGACGGCCGCAGCACGACCGCTCCGAGTACGACAGGGAATACCGTCAGCCCTGTGGCTACCGCTGACGGATATGTCTGGCAGTACCTCTATAGTATTACAACGGATGACTATCAGTTCCTCACGACATCGTGGATGCCTGTGCGTACGGATAGTTTAGTCCGCACCTATGCGACCGACAATCCCGGTAAGTTGTCAACCGTCGTGCCCTGTATTATGACTGCCAATGGCACGAACTACGATCCAGCGGGTACGTTGACGGTGACTGTCACGGGCGACGGAAACGGCGCGATCATCGCTGCGAATACTTTGAGTTTGACATTCACGTCAAACACGACTACGAATATCACACCGTCGAACGGTGGTATTGGGTATACGACAGTAGATACGATTATCGTGGAACAGTCCGGCCGCGCAGTCGGTTCAACGAATGCGACGGCGCGTATGATTATTCCTGTGTATCCTAATCACGGATATGACCCGCAACGCGAGTTGGGTGCTTCGGCCATTATGTTGAACACCACGTTGCAAGATGACGAAACCGATCAACTATCAACGGTGAACGACTATCGACGGATTATGTTGATTGACAATCCACTCTTGGCGAATGGCGCAAGTGCCAATGGATCGTTTTACCGACAGACGTTCGACATTACTCTCTCTGCCAATACGGGTGTCTTTGCGCCGGACGATGGAATCAAGGTAACAAACAACACCGCGTATGCCGTCACTGCTACGGTGGTAGATACGGTTCTTGTATCCAGCGTGCCCGTGGTGCGTGTGACGGATATCAACGACAAGGGCCGTGATGTGGCATTTCAAATTGGCGACGAAGTCACAGATACGACAACCGAGGGTGTCATTGGTGTAGTCTCAGCGATATCTGCGCCTCAACTGAAACCTTTCTCCGGTGATGTGTTGTATGTCGATCAACGGGCGCCCGTCACACGGGACCCCAATCAAGCGGAAGATATCAAATTAATCTTTCGATTTAATTAACTAAATATGATAGAATACTTCTTCATAAACGAGATACTGAATGGCACTTAGCAACACCACAGAAAATACGCTGCGAACGACACCGTATTACGATGACTATTACGAAGTCGCCAACACGACCACTGGGCTGTTGCGTGGTGATGACTTCGACTTTCATCGAATCATGTTTCGTCCACGCTACGGTGTTCAGGCGCGTGAACTAACGCAGATACAAACACTTTTACAGTCGCAGTTGGAGCATCTCGGCACGACGCAGTTCCGTGATGGGGATCGCGTCCTCGGCGCGTCGTTGACGATTGATACATCCGCTAATAGTGGACAGGTACTTGCGACCACGAATCTGGCGAGCTTCTTCAATCGCACCACGAATGACGGCAAGTATGTTTATGCCAAAGTGGCAGGAGTAACGGATCTCACGACCACGGGGCGCATCACACAGTTTGTCTCGATTGATGACGCCGAAACCACGAACAACTATCTCGTCTTCAAATACACCAGCACCAACACCTTTGGCGCGGAAGGCGTTATTCAGGATCGCGATGACGCGACGGTAACGGCGACGTTCGCAGCGGGAGCGAATTCGTCTGTCTTTCATAGTGCATCCACGATTAGTGTGGATGAAGGGGTGATGTTTGTCTCCGGCTTCTTCGTACGCGTCAAGCCGCAGACTATCGTGCTTGATGCGCTAACGAACACTCCCTCCTACCGGGTCGGTATGGAAGTCGTGGAAGAGTTCCTCGATGAACTGGATGATGTCGTCGGTGCGTCACTCCTTGATGAAGCGAATCGTAGCGCCGTTGGCGCACATCGGTTCCGTGTTCGTCTGACCCTGTCGAAGCGAGCTATTACGGACACTGCGGATGCTGGATTCATTGAGATCGCTCGCGTCGTTGACGGGCAGATTCTCTACACGCAATCTAATGCAAAATATGTCACGGCCGCTGAACTGAAGCTCACGCTCGCACGGCGTACCTACGACGAGTCCGGCGACTATATGATTCGCCCGTTCTTGCCCGTAGTGGAAGCTGCGAGCTTGGCCAATTCTACGAACTCTGCGGATATCACAACTCTCCAGTTATCGCTCTCGTCAGGAAAGGCGTATGTGCGTGGGTTTGAAATGGAAACCACCGCGCCGGTGCGGCTGAGTATTGACAAGGGACGAACGACGGAATCGGCGACCAATCGAACACTACCCGCGACCGTAGGAAGTTACCTGCTAGTCAACCGTGTCTCTGGTACAACGGCGCCGAACAACTATTTTGTTGGCACCACGACAGTAGACGTACACTCTGTTGCGCCGACGAGTATTGATACGGCAAGTGCGACGACGTACGCGTACTCGAAGATTGGTACCGCGAAGGTTCGAATGCTGGAAAGCTATAGTGTTCCACTCGCGGCCGCCATTTCGGAACTTGCGAACAGTAGCGTCTACAAACTCTTTACATACGATTGGAATTTTACAAGTCTCACAGGAAATCTAGCGAGTACAGCCACGATTGTTGATGGAGCAATCCAGTTACCGGTTGCGGTAGGAGATGGGTTCCCGGCTGTCAACACAGCAATTACGGGGGCAACCGTCGTTCTTAGTGGTGCGGCTTCTCCGGTAACGGGCACGTTCACCGCTAATAGCTACCACTTTCTCGGTTCGGACGCGTATATCACGCTGAAAGAATATCTTGCTGTACTGCCAAATGCGAATACCACCTATCGTTTGTTATTCCAGCCAAGAGACGCGGATGCGTTTACGTTGTATGATGCTACAAAAGCTTACGACAATGCGATATATGCGGACAATCTCTCTTTCCAAGCGAACGTAGCGCCTGCTGGAAAGATTAACGGCACACCCAACGGCTATTCACTGATTAGTTCCACGGGCACCAACAAACTGATTTACCAGCTTCCCGAAAAGTTTATCGAGTCGGGAAGTATTGACACAAGCACCGCAACGTTCTCTACGTGGCATGCGTCGGCTTCAAATACTCGGACCTTCAGTAGCGCCACTAGCGGCGCGCTGTCACTTTCGTTCGCAGGAAATACCTTTAGCATTCCCGCAGGAACCTATACGGCAGAAGAAGCTCGAAAGTATTTCACGATCTTTGATATCACCGCTGATGCAAATGGATATGGTCAAGTTGTCCAGTTTACCGATTCCACGCCGACCGGGAGCGAGCGAGCGATTAACGGCGTGAGTATCTCTTCTGCTGGTTCGCCAACAGGAAGTGAGTATCACCTATCATTCACGTACTACCACGGCGCGTCAACGAGTGATACGCGCACCTTCATCGCGACTGGTAAAGCTCTCGTCACTGGTTCGTCCGCACGAACGAAAAACTATTATGTTGGTAATACTACGAGCTACCATGCGTCTGCAACGACCGCGTTGGTTAATGGACAGGTGGAATATCATACGCTGAACACGGCGCCGAGCTTTGCGTATTCGCTTCGCACACATGATGTGACGAATCTGCGGAAGGTACTGTATAAGAGCAGCAACACGGTCTTCTCTACTGGAGATATGTCTACCGCCACGGATGTTACGTCGCACTTCAGACTGGATACGGGGCAACGCGACAACCATTACAACTACGGCCGCGCCATTGTCGGGACGGGCGCAAGTGCTGTGATCGTCACGACTGGGCGTCTGCTGTTTATCTTTGACCACTTCATGCACTCGGGTATTGGATACGCGACGGTGGATAGTTATCTCTCGACGAACAATGTCGATAAGGGCATGACGTACGATACCATTCCCACGTATGTCTCTCCGAAATATGGGCGAGGGACGAACTTGCGAGCTTGTCTGGACTTTCGTGTCGCGCAAGGCCATTATGGGGCGGCGACCGGAAATGTTGCGTTGGTGTTTGCGTCAACAAATACGAGTGCCAACAGCACATATGCGGCCAGCGATGGTACGCCCTATCTTATTCCCGTGTCCGACGATATCTGGAATGGTGATTACGATTACTATCTGGCGCGGAAGGATGCTGTATCGATTACCGCCAACGGAGCGTTCCATGTCACGAAAGGACAGGCTGCGGTATTCCCAGAGGCGCCGCATATCGAAGCAACAGACTTGTTGCTCTATCGATTGACTATTCCTGCATATACGCTCGTTGATGGGGCGGGCATTCCTACTAATGTCACCGTGAAGTCGTACGACTACAAGCGATACACAATGCGGGACATCGCAAAGGTGGACGACCGTGTAAAGCGGGTAGAGTACTATACGGCACTGTCGCAACTGGAACGCCTCACGCTTGACACGACGGAACTAGATGCCGACGACAACGAGCGGTTCAAGAACGGGATTGTGGTGGATAATTTTACAAGCACCGGAACCGCGCATGTGTCCCATATAGACTTCGCCGCGTCCATTGACACACGCAAGCACGTACTACACTCCGCGTTCAGATCGTTCTCGACGCAGTTCAGCACGGACTATGCGAACACCACCACGGCTGGTATTACCGTTGTTGGTGATATCGCCATTCCGGCCTATACGACGGAGGAGTTCATTTCACAGCCGTTAGCAACCAAATCGGTTTCGGTAAACCCATTTGATATCGGTTCCTTCTACGGGAAGATTCAATTGTCACCAGCGGTGGATACGTGGAAGTCTACCACGACACTTCCGGCACAGGTAATAGACGGGGTGGTCCGACGCAAGCGTGGATCAATGCAAACCTGCCTGCGTACACGGTGTGGGGTGAATGGAATACGACATGGACCGCAACAGCACCCGAAGAAGAAGAAGAAGAAGAGAATGGCACAGAATGGCGTGTCAACGAGGGGAGTGAGAGCGCAAAGGCAGGCGAGTATAATTGGCGAAGTTGGGAAGCCTGGGACGCCGCCGGTAATCCACCACTCGTAAGACGGACCGACGTTTGAGCGACGGCTAACACATAACTTTCGAAGGACACTATGTCAGAAACAGTAACCGCATCTGTGTCGGAACGCACAGGCACCGAATTTTCATACACCTCGCAAACGAATACACAGTCACTTGGCAACGTGATTTTGGACACCTCTGTTGTTCATAGTATCCGAGCCCGAGACGTTGTGTTCGCCGCCAATGGGTTGCGTCCGAATGCCACGCTGTATCCGTTTTTTGATAGTGTGTCGGTGCAAAAATATGTGCAGCAAGCAAATGTGCTTGAACTGAACCCCGTCGCTGCGAGTGACATTCCCTCGGGCACCTTCTTCATTGGACAGACGCTCTATGTGAAAAAAGCCTTGACGGGGACCGTAAGCACTATCACCAATTCAACGGCAGTCACCGGAACCAGTACTGAGTTTGACTTCGAATTGTTGTCGAATCAGTTGGTGCGTGTCAAGTCTGGTGTGGATGTGTTTGATCGATACATCGCCAGTGTTTCGTCAAACACCGCCGCGACCTTCGATAGCAATGCTGCCCTCAGGTTGAATGGTGCAACCCTTTACACATTGACCCGTGTCGTGGTCGCAGATGTCACCCCGCGTTTGTCGAACTCGGGCGCTACGATCACATACACACTCAAGTGCACTCGGGCGCAGCAGGATGTGGACGCTGATGCCATTCTTGGGCCCGGGCTGAACTACGGCAGTGCGACGGGTACATTTACGGATCGTGGATCGCGCCTCATTCTACCGGAAGATAATGGCGCGTATGCTCGGAAGTTTAGCTACGCCGCCGGGAGTTTGCGCCCCGAGAAAATGGCGAAAGATTCTGGTGTTGGCACGGTCGGTGCCGAGGTTATTTTGCCGATGTCCTCCCGTACGTCCAGTGTTCTCAGCGCGGCCAGTGTTGCGGTAGAAACAAAGACACTCACGGTTAACACGGCGGTGATTACCTCGGGCGTCGTGCGGGCGTATGATTCAAACAACCTTCGGTTGGACGTGGACATCACGGATACCAAAATCGCCAACACCACGGTGATCTATTTTGTCGGTGGGCCTGGCGCGGGACAGAGTGCGAGTGTCACCAACTATCACTCAGCGAACCAGACGGCGGTTATTGATACAAGCGCACTCACAGATATCACAGCGGGACAGACGATCTATAGCGTCGGGTCGTTGTCATCTGATGGGTTCCTTGCGAACAGTACGGTGACTGCGGGTGGTGCGGGTACCGTATCGGGGGTGCTTCATCTTCAGGAAGGGCAGTTCGCGACTGGTCAACGACTCTTCCGTTTGACGGATAGCAGTACAAACGATCTCTCAAGCGCCACGACCACCGCAGAAACCAACTATGTGGCCTCCGGTTTGTCGGTGTCGCAGCAACCCACTAGTATCGTATCTCGTACCACCAATGTCACGCGACGTGGTGTCCACGACTCTCGTTATTGGGAGAACGACACCTACACGTCATGCCCAGAAGGATGGGCAGATCCACTAGCGGAAACGTTCCTTGTGGATGCGACACGCTTTCCACAGGGTATCATGCTAGCCTCGGTGGACTTGGTGTTCTCAGCAAAACCTACCGATGACATTCCAGTCACGGTTGAACTTCGACCAGTTATCAATGGATATCCTTCGTCATATCAGGTAGTGCCGTGTGCGTCACCAGAAGGACAAGCGTCTACCACACTGCGGTACGACGCCGTGAATGTTGTCACAACGGATTTGTCTACCGCGTTCAGCAACACATCCGCGTACACGCGATTCACGATGCCCTCACTGGTTCACCTGTTGCCTGGTATTGAGTACGCCCTTGTGGTTCGCTCCGACTCTTCGGAATATAAAGTCTACACCGCCGAACTCGGCGCGCAGGTGCTTGGCACCGATAAGAAGGTTGCGAAGCAGCCCTATGCGGGCAGCTTCTTCAAGTCACAGAACGGATCGACGTGGACCGAAACACCATTTGAAGATATAATGTTCCGCTTGAACAAAGCAAAGTGGACATTGTCGAGTGGTGCGAACACTGGCATCCTTGTCGCCCGTGGCGTGCAACCGGCGACAACCAAGACATTTGATTCGATGACATTCTATCCGTATGAAGTTACCTTCCCGTTGGTGACATCGACGAGCTATTCGTTGAGCGTCAAGCCAGAAGGTTCTGGCACCGCAGTTGCGTATAGCGTTCAACCGAACAAACTGGTAGCGTTGTCCTCACGGTCGTTCTTAACCGGGAGCTACGACGCGAACGCTGCGCCACAGTTCTACCCTGCTTTTGCGAATAGTGCGCCAGCGGGTCAGACAGTCAGCGGGGTGTCAGCGAATACCATCGATACCATCGCCACACTCACAACGCGAAGCACTGATGTCGCACCGTATGTCGATCTGAAGAAGATGACTGTCCTTGGTATACAGAATCGCATCAATGAGATGGAACTGTATGCGACACAGTTTGTCATTCTCGATCCCGGTAGTGGCTATGCGAATGCGGCCGCAGCCACAGGCACCGTCACGACGGTCGCATCGTCTAACGTTGTGACAGGGACGGGCAGTGCGTTCCTCACCTCAGTTATTGTGGGACGAGATGTGGTGATCGGGGCCAACTTGGCGGTGACCGTTGCGTCCATCGAAAGCGACTCTCAGTTTACTGCGACAACGACCGCCGGTGAAGCCCGCGTCGCGAATGCGTTCTCGACCTTTGCGAACCTGACGATGACAATAAGCGCCAGTAATGTCGGTGCGAATGCAGTAGGATACGCAGTTGTATCCACCGTCAATAGTTCCATCGTCACGGGCACTGTTACTAGTCTTGTGTTAACGACTGACGGAAGTGGCTACCTCACTACGCCGACTGTTACGGTATCTGGCAATGCGGCGCTGACGTATCGTGGCGAGGACTCCGCACAGCATGGTAATGCGCTGACACGATACTTCACACGGGAGGTGTCGTTAGCGGAAGGGTTCGACGCTCGCGACATCAAGATGTACTTTGATGGATATCGCCCCGAGGGTACTAACTTCTATGCCTATTACAAGGTGCTATCGGGCACGTTGGATAGCGAGAGGTTTGCGGATCAGCCATGGCGATTGATGACACAAATCACGCCGGATGGAGTGATCAGCACACGTGCCACACAGTATCGGGAGTTTGAGTTCCGCACGCCGCAAAGTCAAGCGTTGACATCATCTACGGATACCACGGATCGGTTCAAAGTGTTCTCCATTAAAATAGTGATGTCTACCAACGATACGACCGTCGTGCCGAAGATTCGCAACTTCCGCGCTATTGCCTTGGATGAGTAATGCTGATACAGACCGATGACCGCAAGCATGTACGGGACACCTATAACAACGCGTTACTATTAACCGACAAAAAGGCTCTCACGCGGTCGCGGGCCCGACGCGAATCCGCGAAGGGCGTATTGTCCCTTAGATCTGAGATTGGCGAATTGCAAGCACATGTGTTACAATTGACCTTACATGTTGCACAACTTCTTAAGGTGAAATAATGGCTAAGATTGCTGGTAGTATCTGGGTCGAAGGAACCGCGCTTCATTATGTGGATAGCGGGGCTACAGAATATTATATTATCGGCACCAACAAGGGATCGGCCGGCGCCGGTATAAGCGGCTCAATCTGGATAGAGTCTGATCGTTTACGGTATGTAGATACCTCTGGAAACGTACGCGAATGTTCTACTATAAACACCCATGGCACAAACTCTGGCGCTATTGCCGGATCGCTGTGGATAGATAATACTGGGTCTGGCCAGCACCAGTTACGGTATACTGACACCGGCGCCATACAAAATAGCCCGCATGATGATGTGGCATTTGGGGACGTATCACATTCGGACGTGGCGCACACCGATACGACTACACACAACGATTCTGTGGCACACGGCGATGAACATGCTGACGATCATAGCGATACCGGAGGGAGCCACGGTGACGACCCGTTTGGTGATGGGGGCCCGGGCGAGGGTCACGGTGGCCATAACGATCATTCCGATGATCATGGCGATGAGACGACCAGCAGTACACACACCGACACCACGTACCATACCGACAGTTCTGGCCATTCGGACGTAGCACACACAGATGTTCCACACGCAGATGCCACACATGCTGATCAGCCCATTTCCGTGGGTGCGTAAAGTTTTACGGCAAAAATATTATGAGTATTGAGATTCGACCTGTTGGCGTCAGTTGTCAATTGCAATGCACCTATTGTTATGAAGAGGGAATGCGAGAAGAGCAGCGATCACATCGATATGATCGTGATGCGGTATTAGCCTCCATCAAAAAACTTGGTCCCAAGGATCATTTCTCTTTATTTGGTGGGGAGGCCTTGTTATTGCCACTCCATCACCTTGAGGAACTCCTGTCAATTTCCCATG
>Ga0115002_10004537_pt1 | contig 16747 bp, 10 predicted proteins | sample ArcticOcean_MG_C_8_FD_89576 | JGI IMG/M metagenome (GOLD analysis project Ga0115002, IMG submission 89576) | Marine microbial communities from western Arctic Ocean - ArcticOcean_MG_CB11_86 | ecosystem: Environmental > Aquatic > Marine > Oceanic | place: Arctic Ocean: Canada Basin | collected... | reverse complement strand
GCTAACAGGGAGGCAATGGGAGTTTATTTATAGGCTTGCTCTCCATCAGAATAAACTATGAATAATCCGCTTATGAATTCAATGCATTTAAGAAAATATAAGACATCCCTACATATAGTTCTTCTTATTGGCCTAGTTATTTTGCCGCAGCTACAGGCGCAAGATGATGATACTTACACACTCAGTCCTTTCACCATTGATGAGAATGAGACGGTCGGCTACTCAGCCAGCAGCACCTTGGCTGGTAACCGTATCAAAACAGATCTGAAAGATCTGGGAGCTTCCATTTCAGTGGTAACCTCGGAATTTATGGATGACGTGGGTGCTACCGATGCCGCGACGCTTTTGTCTTATACCGGCAACACGGAAGTCGGGGGTTTTCAGGGAAATTTTAGCGGAGCGCAGGCCAGTAACAGGAGTCGCTTTGTCGATAATGATGCACGGACAAATCCTCAGCGAAATCAGCGCATCCGTGGACTGGGTGCTGCGGATTTAACGCGTGGTTATTTTCTTACTGATATCGCCTTTGATACTTACAATACTGAACGCGTGACGGTCAGTCGAGGACCCAACTCACTACTTTTTGGGATTGGTAGCCCGGGAGGAGTTATTAATAATACCACGAAGCAGGCTATTCAGAATAACAATTTTGGCGAGGTCGGCATACGGCTGGACAACTACGGCAGTTGGCGAACAGAGGTTGATTACAATAGGTCTCTGGTGGATGGCCGGATCGCCTTGCGTGTTGCTATACTTGAAGAGAGTCAGGAGTATAAGCAAGAGCCAGCATTCGAGGACCATACACGCTTTTATGCTGCCCTTGATATAGTGCTGTTTGAGAACGAGGGGAGTGATGCTTTCGACGCTACTCGCTTTAGAGCGAATTTCGAAAGAGGAGAAAAGAAGGGTTCACCGGTAGAAATTATTCCACCCTCCGTTGCTTACCACGGTTGGTTCGAGCCAACTCCCTCTTCCATATCACAGTACACAGGATCTGTACCTGCGGCAAATGCTCGCGCTGCCAGCGATGGAGGGACCTGGGAGTTCCAAGCTCTGCATGACGATCCCCTGCACGTCGGTGTTGTCGGAAGCAGTGAAGCGGTTGTGGGCACCAATGTGCACCCAAGTAATTTTCGGCATAATGCAATTTATTACCCGGGACAAGGAGCCCCGGCGGGTGTCGGTATTCCTGGTTCCAATATCCAAGGATACACTTCATTGATTCCTTGGAGGGGAAGCAAGGGAGATACCTTAGATAGCACGGGTCTGGCAGGAAGTCCGTTGGCATCCGGTTTACCCGGTGACACCGGGGTAAATGATTTTCGGGAATTTGCCACCAATAGTCCTTATGCTGAATCTTATGCCATCGGTTTTGCGGTTCCTACCTTACAAAATACGGCTGTATTCGATTACCGTAATAAAATGTATACGAACGGAATGGACCTGGCCGTAAGAGATTTTGATGCGAAGAACTTCGCATTGGAACAAAACTTCTTTAATAATAACGCCGGTATCGAAATCGCCTACGACGAACAAACCTATGATACCTATCAGGACTTTATATTCTCAGGCGGACTCCAACACAGTAGCCGGGGAGAATACGACATCTATGTCATGAATACTACCCATTTGATGAATGGTCAGCCGAATCCAAACTTGGGCCGAGCTTTTACTGCAAATGGCGGAACTCAGCAGCAATTTGAGCATATTGATCGGGAAACGTTTCGCATAACAGCTTTTGCCAAACTGGATCTCACAGAGCACGATGGTTTTCTTGGGATGTTGGGGCGCCATACGTTTACCGGTCTCTACAACGACCATACAAAAAACCGCCATTGGTGGACGATGAGGGATGCAACAGGCAGTGATGAATTCTCTATGGATTCGGCGATGCAACACCAATTAGGAGGAGGCCGTAGAAACACCAATCTCACGGTCTTTACCAGTGACAACCTAATAGGTGTTCAATCCATGGACGATGTTCGTCTTTATCCCATTGATTTTCCAAGGCCTCAACCGGGAGACACCTTTGAATATATGTATGTGGACACTACACCTGCCAGCAATCCTAACAGCAATGGTATTCTCGACCGGAGTATAAAGACAGGCACCATTTACACGCACAGTTATTTGCAAGACGAAAACGTGAGTCAAAACAACATCGAAGCTAAGGCCTTTGCCTGGCAAAGCTACTTCCTCGACGATCATATCGTGGGCCTTTACGGTTACCGCGAAGATGATACAGAAAGCTATGCCCGGGCCAATGATACCGAAGTTGGATTTTCTCGGAGACTGCCTAGTTTGACTCATAACCCCGATTATACACGACTATCCAGCACCCCATCTCTCGTTGAATCGGGTGAGACCACTACCTGGAGCGTGGTAGGACGTTATCCCGAAGTCTTATTCGGAGAATTGCCCTTTAATCTTCAGGTGCATTATGCAGAGTCGGAAAACTTCAATCCTATAGGCCTTCGTAATAGTCCTCTGGGCGATTCCATCGGACAACCTACCGGCACGACAGAGGAATTTGGGTTTCAGATTTCTTCGGATGACAGCAAGTATTCGATCAAATTTAATTGGTTTGAGACGAGATTAGCTAACATCAATACAGATCCGGCTCTCACCACCAATTTCGCCAACCACGTGGTAGGCAGAATTAATGCTTACCGTGATGCCCAGCAATCAGGCATTGCGTATGAGGAAGAACTTGCTCAAGTGACAGGTCCCATTGAAAGCTATCCTCACCAGACCTTCGAAGCGTTTTACGCCGCATCCCTGGCCACGATTCCCTCAGCATTAGCTGCCGTTGCCGATCCAAGGCAAGTCGATGATGATGGAGATGGAGAGTGGGATCGATATGAGAACAATAGTATCCCCAATGTTCAATCTACACAGGATCGTGTAGCCGAAGGTTTCGAAGTTGAAATGGTAGCCAATTTCACCCCGTCCTGGCGTATGTTGATGAATATCAGCCAACAGGAAACCGTTCAGTCCAATACAGCCACCATATTGGCAGGCCTTGCGGAAGATTATGTATCGGCGGTTGAATCTGCCCGACTTGGAGAGATGGAGCAGGATGGATCGTTGGGGGCTGATTCTGAAGCTTACAGCGTGTCGTTGTTGGGCGGACTGCTTTCTCCCATTCGTGGGGCCAAAGCCTTGGATAACACCGCATCCAATGAGCAACGCGAGTGGCGTGTCACAGCTGTCACCAATTATGAGTTTTCGGAAGGTCGCCTGGATGGATTCGGAATCGGTGGAGCCGTTCGTTGGGAAGATGAAGCAGCCACCGGGTATGTATTTCAACTCGAGCCAGAAAGCGGAGTTCCGGTTCCCGTTGTGAGTCGCCCCTATTTTGATGATGGATTGTTCAGCGGGGATGCCTGGATCTCCTACCGAACCAAGCTGATGGATGACAAGATCGATTGGACTATTCGATTGAATGTGAGGAATCTAGTAGGCGAGACCGGCGATATTCCGGTTAAGACCAATCCAGATGGTCAGGTGGCTGTTATCCGTATTCCCAATCCGCGGACCATCTATCTCTCCAATACATTTAAGTTCTAATTTCTATTGTAGGTTTATAGTAGTTCGTTTTAAGTTATTAGCCCCGGATGAGGAATCCGGGGCTAATTAATTTCAATTGATGAATAGGGTTCAAGGCAGCATTCTTTGGGAATCCCGTGCAGATGATTAAAATAATTTTGACCAGCGTAGCGCCTCTTCTGCTTTTGAGCTTGATTTCGTTTGGAGCCTCCGATGCGAAGGCAGGTTTAGGTAATTCAGATTGGGTGGTGGTTCGTGTGGATACGCAAAAAGAACCTCCGGCCTGGGCGCTCTATGAACGGCAGCTAATTGATACGCTCAATCGAGCAGGTATCGAGTTTTATGATACCTATGTGCTTAAGGATGGATCACTCGAGTGGAAGGAGCGTTATGAGGGCGGTATGAATTCTTCGGACGATCTCTATGAGGCTTTCCGAGGGTATTCACTTTTAACTGCTTTGGGCGGTTCCGATGAGATTGATAAACGACATCGATTTGTGTGGGAAGGTATCACCCGGCAGTTTACCCGCTATGGGCAAGTTTACAGGGAGTTTGATTCCAACTGGGACTGGATGCATCACGGCGAAGGTTATATCTCCCTCTATCCCATGGGTATGGTTGAACCAGAGGATGCTTTGTTTCGCGATCGCTCGGTTCGGTTTGCTGCCATGTATATAGGAGAGGATCCGGAAGCTCCAAACTGGGATCCCAAGCACAAAATTATTCGATCGGTGATGAATGGTAGCCGTGGCCCCAAGATGGAGTGGGTGAAACGGGACTGGATACCGACCAATGCTAATCTGACATATTACCCACTGCCGTTCTTCGATATTCCGGGTGTGGATGCTTCGACTGCCTGGATCAATGACCACCCAGACAACGATCAGTTTGGAAAGCTGGTTAAAGCTATGAGCGATCGAATGGCTAAGGGCGATGTGCCTATCAATTTAGCTGCAACGGCATTGATCGCGAATGCCTACCTTTATACAGGTGACAAGAAATACATTCAGTGGGTGAAGGATTATGTGGGAATGTGGGAAAATCTCACCAAACAAAATAATGGCATCACACCCGACAATGTAGGTCTTTCCGGAAAGATTGGTGAGTACACCGGTCACTGGTGGGGAGGATATTATGGCTGGGTATGGCCACGTGGTGGCACCGATGTAGTTCTGGCTGAGCTCACCTCCGCAAAGGTGGCGACCTTACTGACTGGGGACAAGAGATATGGCGAACTCCCGCGCAGTCAGATGGCAGTGATGCGAGAGCAGGGTAGGGTGGAAAACGGCAAGTATGTGATGCCCATTCGTCACGATGAGCGGGGCTGGTATCACTATTCATCTGAAATCGCTTATCCTTATGTGAATCTTTGGTACCTTTACCACGACGAGGATGATTGGAGTCAAATCGAGCGTTTGGCCGAGTCCGAACTAAAGTTAGGCGGTAAGATAAAAGATCCCGACTTGGGCTGGGCCTATTTTGTCCGCGGTCGCAACCCTGACTATCCTGTGGAAGCGTTTCAAGGGGACTTCAAATTTGTAGCTGAAAAGCTGAACACCATCCGTAACGAAAACGGTGATCCCGAAACGTGGGTTGATAGTAAATGGATTGATCCTGATCCCGTCCGCATGGATAATCTGGTCCGCTTAACCATCGGCGGCATGCCCATTCATAAACGAGGGGAGATGTTGCATGCCCAAGTCAGATACTTCGATGGAGAAGAAAAGCGGTCCGGGTTCCCTCCGGATGTTGCCGCTTTAGTTTCTCGTATTGAGGAGGATTGGATTCAAATTGATATAAGTAATGTCAACCAATTCGAGCGCAGGCAGCTGGTGATTCAGGGAGGAACTTATGGCGAGCATCAGATCCAATCGGTAGCTATTGACGGCTCCTCTGATACACACAAAGTCGAAGCCAGAGCTGTGACCTTGGACCTTGGACCTGGAGCTGGATTCTCCCTTCGTGTTTCATTGGACCGTTATAAAAATAAACCTACCTATCAATTTCCGTGGAAACTGCAGTAATGAGAAAACTGATACTCATTTTGTTGAGCATTTTTTCGCTCTCTTATGCGGCCACTGGACAAATGGGGTCGCCCGGCCAAGGAGAAACTCAGGCCATCGGCTTACATCCAACAGACTCCATGATCATCTACGTGGGTGCAGGGAAAGGGCTCTGCAAAACAACCGTTGGAGGAAAAGACAATTGGCCTACAGTCGGGCTGGATACCTTTTCGCCACGTGCCATCGTTGTTGGTCAAGAGAATCCTGAGCTCGTATACGCTGGAACCCACAAAGTCGGCGTCTATCGATCGTCCGATGGAGGCCATATTTGGGAAGAGGTAAACACCGGCATCAGCTACCCGGAGATACGAGCCATGGTTATTCATCCTAAGAACGACCAGGTAGTTTATGCGGCTACTGATGGAGGAGGCGTATTTAAAACAGTGAACGGCGGAGACTCTTGGTCGGAGATAAACCATGGACTCATCGACAAAGTCGTACGTTCGATGGTCATGAATCCTCGGAGTTCCGACACACTATACGCGGGCACTTGGCACGGTGTTTATAAAACAATCGACGGCGGCAAGAATTGGTCAGCCGATCCGGAAGGACTCTTCGATGTTGACGTGAGGGTGCTCGCCCTTGATCCAACAAACCCAAAGATTCTATATGCGGGCACACAGCCAAGAGGTGTCTATCGTTCGGAGGATGCCGGGGCTACATGGATAGCGGGCACAAAACCACTCATGGAGCACATTGAGTCCATGGCTATCGATCCTGCAAATCCGGGGCATGTCTATGTTGGAACGCGGGCAGGTGTCTTTGTCAGTACCGATAAAGGGGATACGTTTAGTTCAGCCGGTCTCCGTTGGTCAAATATGGCGTGGACCCTCGTGTTTGATCCGAAAACAAATCCGACCACATTGTATTACGGCGGAGTGGGGGGAGTCCTCAAAACAACGACTAAAGGTTTCCAGTGGGAGGTTACCGGACCGATAAGACCTTGAGGGTTTCAGGTCGCAAATTTGTTACACCCATATAGAATCTTATGAGCTTCAATCTTTCTTCTTTGTTCGCTTAGTTTGAAACCCATGAACTTTGTTTATCGCGTTGGGTTGTCCGCCTTAATCACTCTCTGTTTTCCACTCTGGATTCGGGCCAACGATCGAGATCAATCCACTTTTACTGAGATTCGTTGTGATGCTCAAATGGTTCCACCGGAATGGGCATTACTTGAAAGACATCTGATTGATACGCTTAACCGTGCAGGGATTGAGTTTTACAACACCTACGTCGAGGAGGATGGATCGGTAAGGTACAAGGAGCGCTATGAAGGAGGTATGAATTCTTCGGATGACCTCTATGAAGGGTTTAAAGGGTTCTCCCTACACACCACATTAGGCGGTTCAGAGGAATTAAGTCGTCTTCATCGGCAAGCTTGGGAGGGTATTACTCGTCAGTTTACACGCTACGGTCAGATTTATCGCGAGTTCGATTCGAATTGGGATTGGATGCACCACGGCGAAGGTTATGTGGACTTTTATACTTTGGGATTTGTAGAGCCGAACGATGTGCTCTTTCGAGACCGGTCTGTTCGCTTTGCTGCCATGTTTATTGGGGAAGACCCAGAGGCTCCGAACTACGATCCTCATTTGAAACAGATGCGGGCATCCATGACCGGAAGCCGGGGGCCTAAAATGGAATGGACCAAGCGTGATTGGATTCCAACCAACGCCAACCTCGTTTATCGCCACTTACCGTTCGACGACATTCCCGGCGTCGATACAACTTCCGCCTGGATCAATGATCACCCGGACAACGACCTGTTTGCGAAAGTGGTACAGGTCATGAGCGACCGTATGGCAAAGGGAGACATTCCGCTAAACCTGACGTCCACGCCTTTGATTGCGAATGCCTACTTTTACACAGGGGACACAAAGTATATTCAGTGGGTCAAAGACTACATAAATAGATGGGAACAATTAACGGAAAACAACAACGGCATCACTCCCGATAATGTAGGCCTGTCGGGTGAGGTCGGAGAATACACAGGCCATTGGTGGGGCGGCTATTACGGTTGGTATTGGGTAGGCGGAGGAGCTCATATTATTCGAGCGGAACTAACCTCCGGGAAGGTGGCTACCTTGTTGACGGGCGATACTCGCTGGATGGATCTACCTCGAAGCCAATTGGCAATGCTTCGTGGAAAAGGCAAAATGACGAATGGCGAGCTTCAAGTTCCCATCCGTCATAACGAAGATGGCTGGCATCACTTTAGACGCGAAAGTCCATCTGACTATCTTCATCTCTGGTTTATGTCTCAAAGTGATAGTGACTGGAACGAGATCGAACGACTAACCGAATCTCAAATTAAGTCTAGAGGTCATATCAACGACCAGGACCTGGAGTGGGCACAATTCATTAAAGGGAAGAATTCCGGATTTGCTGAGCGCGCCTTGAGTCTCGAATTAAAGACAGTTACCCGGAAGATAGGGTTTATCCAAAAAGAACACGGTGATCCCGAGACATTCGTCGACAATAAATGGATCCTTGTCGACCCCATGAAACTCGATAGTCTGGTGCGTCTTACCATCGGAGGCTTACCAGTAAAGGTGCAGGGTGAAATGCTGTATTCACAAGTTCGCTACTTCGATGGCGAACGCCGACGGGCGGGGTTACCGCCAGACGTGGCGGCCCTTGTCATCCACATAGAAAAAGATTGGATCGAGATAGAGATTGTTAACCTCAACTCTGTTGAATCGCGTCAATTAATCATTCAAGGTGGGGCCTACGGTGAGCACTCTTTTGATTCTGTCGAATATACGCAAGTGGCCGACATACAGCCACCTGTTCGGGACGTAAGAAACCCAAGAAGTGGTATGGTTGAACAAGCGCTCACTCAAAACACGAGGGAATTAAACGACAGGGCATTTACCGTTAATTTGGCGCCGGGCTCAGGATCTAAATTAAGGATCAAAATTAAACGCTACTCAGGACAACCCAGCTTCGACTTTCCATGGGATCTGTAGAAATGAAATGGTTGTTAGCAAAGAGCTTTCAAACACGTTTACTCCGGATACTTCCATTTCGGACCGCTGCGGCGAGCGGTCCCTACCTTTCGTTGCAGCGCTTCATACACAGGGTAGGGCGTGGTCGCCGACCGCACCGTTTTCATTTGCTGAGACAGCAGAGAATAATACAACACCAATTGTTTTCTATTCCCCTGGTTTTATTTAGCCATTTTTGGCTTCCCTCTGTTACCATCGCCCAAATGGGGTCGCCTGGTCATGGAGAGACACAGGCAGTAGCTCTTCATCCTACAAACCCTGAAATTATGTATGCCGGTGCGGCAAAAGGTTTCTGCAAAACCTTGAAAGGCGGAAAAGACAATTGGCCTGTATACGGTCTTGATACACTTTCACCGCGCGTTATTGCCGTAAGCCAAACTAATCACGATCTCATTTACACGGGTACCTACGAGATGGGCATGTATAAATCGGAGGACGCCGCTATAAGTTGGAAGGAAATCAATAAGGGCATCCCGGATCTCAGAATTCGCGCTCTGGTAATTCATCCGAAGGATAACCAAATCGTCTTCGTCGGTACCGACGGGAACGGAGTTTTTAAAACTCTCAACGGAGGACAATCGTGGAAGGAGATGAATCGGGGATTGGTTGATAAGGTGATTCGGACTCTGGTAATCGATCCCGATTCTCCCGATACCCTCTACGTGGGTACATGGCATGGTATTTACTTCACCGTTGATGGTGCGGAGACATGGTCTGGTGATCCTGATGGTATCTATGACGTCGATGTGCGAACCTTGGCATTGGACCCCACTGATTCTAATATCATTTACGCCGGTACCCAACCACGTGGAGTATTTCGGAGCATGGATGGTGGTAAAACATGGACAGCCGGGGCCGAGCCATTAACCGAGCAGATCGAATCCATCGCTATTGATCCGGCAAACCCCAGTCACGTCTATGTTGGCACCAAAGCTGGGGTATTTATAAGTAAAGACAGGGGAGATCATTTCACATCAGCTGGGTTACGTTGGTCCAATCATGCATGGTGTTTGGTATTCGATGCAAAAACGTCGCCTCCGACCCTTTATTATGGTGGTGTCGGCGGTGTGCTTAAAACGACTAATCAAGGTCATTGGTGGGAAGTGACCGGACCTAAACTCTAGTGAGACCCAGCCTTAACGGTAACTATTCCCATGACGCCAGCTCAACGAAGTTTTCTCAAACACGCCTGTATTGCAGGGCTGATTGTTCTATCCGTCTTTCAGTATGCTAAATTGGGATCGAACGAAGGGGATGAATACCCAAGGAAACCGATTCGAGTGGTGGTGCCATTTCAACCAGGCGGCGGATCCGATACGTTTGTCCGGATTGCGCAAAAAGCGATCAACGACTATCAGATGATGCCGCAACCTTTGGTGATGGTAAACAAGCCAGGAGGAGGAACATCGATTGGTAGTAGTTATGTGAAGGATGCCCGCCCGGACGGCTTTACCGTGCTGTGTTTACACGAAGCCTTGATGGTTGCAAAATCCAACGGTCAATCTCCGAACGGCCCTGATGATTATGAAGTAGCGGTAGCGACAGGAGAGTTTGGGGTGGTAGTGCTTGTATCTAGTGAATCTCCTTATCAATTTTTGGGATAACCTATAGCTCCCGCTCCAAAATAAACATCAATTCAGCCTATCCAAATTTAGTAATGACACGACCTAACATACTCTGGTACTGCACGGATCAGCAACGGTTTGATACGATCGGAGCGTTGGGGAATCCGCACGTCCAAACTCCTGTCCTGGACAAGTTGGTAAACGAGGGTGTGTCGTTCACCAATACTTACTGTCAAAGTCCTATATGTACACCTAGTAGGGCCAGTGTGATGACAGGACTCTATCCAACTCGGGCACGTAGTACCCGGAATGGTAATGATACCTTTCCCGACGACATACCTCTGATTTCAAAACTGATTGCCGACTCAGGTTATAGCTGTGGTCTCATTGGAAAATTTCATTTAGTAAGTGCGGGGCACAGGCCCGAGCCTCGCCTGGATGACGGGTTCGACTATTGGCAGCATTCCCATGCGCCGCGGGATGATTGGCCCGAAGGGACGCACGCCTATGCAGATTGGGTGAGGGAGCAAGGACAGGATCTAGATGCGATGCGCAATTCGGATCAACGAGTAGGGCCACAATTTCACCAAACTAAATGGGCATCAAACTGCGCAATCGACTTCCTGACGAAGGACCACGACAAGCCTTGGATGCTGAACATCAATGTCTACGATCCCCACCCCCCCTTTATTCCACCGGAAGAGTATCTGGATCGCTTCAATGCAGAGGAGATGCCAGGACCCCATTTTCAGGAGAGCGATCTTAAACATCAGAAAACCCTGGAATCTGTGGATTTTCAAGGCGAGGTTCAGACGCCTGACGAGTGGGACGCGAAAGCGATTCAGGCGAAATATTACGCCATGATCGCTCAGATCGACGATCAGTTCGCCCGTATCCTCCAAGCCCTGGACGAATCGGGTCAACGGGACAACACAGTGATCATCTTTACCTCCGATCACGGAGAGGCATTGGGTGATCACGGCCTCATGTGCAAGGGTTGTCGATTTTATGAAGGCCTGGTTAAGGTTCCTTTGATTTTTTCATTGCCCGGTGTATTTCAATCGAACTTGCAGTGCGATGGCCTGGTCGAATTGCTGGACCTGTCCGCTACTTTGTTGGACTTGGCTGGAGTCGAGATCCCGGAGTATCATCAAGGGCATAGCCTGATTCCGGTCCTAACCGGAAAAGAATCGGGGGATCAGCTTCGTCAGACTACCCGTTGCGAATATTTTGATGCAATGGGGCCGAATACTACAGGTGGTACCGGAAATTTTGCCACCGATGGTGCCGGAAGTTTTGCCACCATGTACCGGAATGATCGATACAAGTTAATAATCTACCATAGTAATGACCTTGGTGAGTTGTACGACCTGGAGGAAGATCCCTGGGAATACCACGACGTGTGGGATGACCCCGCACATGCGGAAATCAAAAATCGTTTGATCTACGAAAGCTTCAACTCACATGTAAACCTCACGACGAATGTCGGGTCGAAGCGAATAGCTCCGATGTAGGTCGAAAGAAGGAATCCAATGAAAAGAGAAAGCTCGGGCAAGCGCGGAGGGTTTGCTAATATGACTAACCAGCGAGTGGCGGTGGGGGCTATTTTTACCGAATGCAATCAATTCGGCGGCGTACCGATTGATCTGTCGTGGTTCGAGCGCTACGATTTGCGGCGGGGAGCGGAGATACTCTCTGCCGAAAGCGGGGTCGTCGGCGGGATGCTTGGCGTGTTGCGCGATCGCGGGAAGCAAGTCGTGCCGCTGCTCTATGCCAGCACTTGTCCCGGTGGGCCATTGACTACCGAGTGTTATGGCCTGCTTAAGGACGAATTGATGACCCGGCTAAGGCAGGCATTGCCTGTCGATGCGGTATTGATGCCTTTGCACGGGGCGGCGGTCGTGGAGGGGGGCATCGATCTGGAGGGTGATATAATTGGCGAAGTGCGGGCGATCGTCGGCGAAAAAATACCCATCGTCGCAACGCTTGACCTGCACGCCCATATTTCCTCCGAGATGGTTGAAGGCGCCGACGGGTTGGTGGCTTGGGAGACCTATCCGCACCGCGACGCCTTTTCTACCGGTGAGCGCGGGGCCAGATTGCTTTGCGACACGCTCGATGGGATATGCAAGCCGGCGATGGTAATGGCGAAGGTACCTGTTCTGACCGGCGCCATACACGGCTCGACGGAGGATGAGGACCCCTTCGCGCAAGTGATGCGCATAGCGAAGGGGCAGGAAGGTGTCGATGGCATCGTTTCGGCCAATGTGATATTGGTCCATCCCTATCTCGATTTTGCCGGTATGGGCAGTGGCGGTCTGGTCGTCGGCGACGACGGTGATTTCGCCAAAGCAGAACGCTTGGCGCGAACGTTGGCGGAGGAATATTGGCAACGGCGCTTACAGTTCGAACCGCAGATGTACGCTCCGGCGGATGCAGTGCAGGCCGGTTTGGCGATCGAGGGCGGGCCGGTGGTATTGGTGGAGGCTGCGGATTGTTGCGGTGGCGGGGCGGTCGGCGACGGCGTGGCGACACTGGCCGCGCTATTGGCGGCGGATTTACCCGGACCGGCCCTGGTGCCTTTGGTCGATGCGCCGGCGGCGACCGCTTGTCATCGAATTGGGGTTGGGGCCGAAGTTGAACTGGAATTGGGGCATCACCACGACCCGCGTTGGGGGCAACCACGGGCGGTGCGCGGACGGGTATTGCGTCTGAGCGATGGGCGATTTAACTATCGCGGCGGCATATGGCAGGGCGTCGAAGGGGAGATGGGACCGACCGCGGTATTGGCATTGGGCAAGATCGAGGTTTTAATCGCTTCCTTTCCGACCTATGAGTGGGATAACGAGCAATTTGCGGCCCTAGAGATGGATGCGGCGAAAGCTCATTTTATCGTCGCCAAGAATCCGATGAATTATCGCATGGCCTATGGTGGTTTTTCCAAAGCGGTCTACGTGCTCGATACTCCGGGGCCTACTCCGGCGACCGTGCGACACTTGCCCTTTGTTCGCAGGGAACGGCCCTTTTTCCCGCTTGATTATGCTATGGACCTCGCTGAGGTTGATGTTTTGCGTTCGGTAGCGCGTTAATCGCCAGATTTGACCGCTTGCAATTAGCTTGTCACTGAAGCCGAGACGAAAGCGGTAGCGACTTTATGGGTATAGAACAGTGAATTCGCAACAAACCATGGCGTCGGTGGACGGTGAATGGGTGGCATATTGTCCCGCTCCCCAGACAGCAATAAAACGAAACAGTGTTTCAAATTGGCGCAACCCGGTACACAGCGACCTCTGTTTTTTCAAGCCATGAAGGTGACGCTGCCGGAAGCCTCCCGTCCCTGCCAAACCCCCCCGTCTGGATAGGTGTGCTCCGAGACGAATTTGGGGTGCATCTCCAAACCCCACCCTGGCGATTCTGGTGCGATATAGGCCCCGTGGGCCATTTTGACAGGCTGTAAAAATACTTCGTCCTGGAGAAAGTTGAGGTACTCTACCACCTGGATATCGGAGCGGGCGGCGACGGCGATTTGGTCCCAGAGGGCGTAGTGGCGGATCATATTGCACAGACCAATACCGCCACCATGAGGACAGACCGGGATGCGGCGTTTGGCCGCCATCAAAATTACGGCCAGCACGTCGTTGACCCCACCTAGTCGGGTGGCGTCGATCTGGCAATGGCTGAGGGCGCCGCTGGCCAACAGTTGTTTAAATACCACCGGTGAGGGCACTTGCTCTCCAGCGGCCACGCCGATGTCGTAACGCTTGAGCGCCTCGGCGATTTTGACGTAGCCCAGGACGTCGTCGCGCGCCGTGGGCTCTTCGATCCAGGTGGGGCGGAATTGTGCCAGGCTTTCCACATAGGTGATGGCTTCATCCACACCCCAGATCTGGTTGGCATCGAGCATGAGGCCAGCGTCCGGCCCTATGATGCTGCGGATGAATTCGAGACGGTCGAGATCGTGTTGCAGGTCCTGGCCGACCTTCATCTTAAAGTCATTGAGGCCATCGGCCTTGACCTGTTGGATGGTTTCGACGATTTGTGCATCGGTCAAACCCAGCCAGCCAGCGGTGGAATAGGCCTTGGGGCCGCGCTGGCGCAATTGGGCTTCGCGTTGTTCGGCATCGGCTTTGCCCGCTTGGAGCACGGCGAGGGCTTCGGTTGGCGTGAGGGCATCCTGCAAGTAGCGCCAGTCAATGCATTGGACGATTTTTTCGGGCGGTAGATCGACCAGCAATTTCCACAGCGGTTTGGCTTCGCGCTTGGCCCACAAGTCCCACATAGCGTTTACGATGCTGCCCACGGCCATGCGGTTGACGCCATCGGCGAGCCAGCGGAGCTGGTGGTGGTCAATGAAGGTGCGGTGGAAGGCGCCCGGATCTTCGACAAAATCCTCTATGGTTGTGCCGATCACCAGTTTGGCCAGGTCTTTGACACCATAGGCGATCCAATCGTTGCCCGCTCCAGCCGTAAAATTGACCGAAAGGCCGCAGAGGTCGGCGTCGGTGTGAAGGGTCGTGAGCACGGCCGAGTAATTCGGTTTTTTGTGAAAGGGGTCGGAGCCCAGGAGTGTGTCTGAAGTGGGGACGCGGATATCGACGACGTCGATGGCGGTAATGGTGGTTTTCTTCGGCATGGGTGGCAACCTTTGGAATATTGTGTTGACTGAAACGCGAAACGAAATCGATGCTGTTTAGTTAACGCGTTTAGCGCCAGAAGATTCGCTTTACGATAAATACTCAGCATGTTAAGATACCAAACTTATATGCCCTATCTGATTGGCACTCGAAATGAACCGACCCAACATTCTTTGGTACTGCACGGATCAACAATGCTTTGATACCATTGGCGCCTTGGGAAATCCGCGTGTCCAAACTCTTGGCCTGGACTTTGTTTTCGATCCGAAGACGAACCCTCCCACCATTTACTATGGCGGTGTGGGCGGTGTTCTCAAGACAACTACCCGCGGCTTCCGATGGGAAGTGACTGGTCCCGTTCGGCCGTAGTGCCGGCTGAAGTACCCTCTAGCACCTAATCTAATGGCTCCTGTTCTAACGCACATACTAATTCTTAGCCTGATACTGTCGGCCATTTTTCAATACTTTAGAATCGGTTCGTATGAGGGAGATGAATACCCTCGAAAACCGATCAGAGTGATTGTGCCTTTTGAACCAGGAGGTGGCTCGGATACGTTTGTACGGATCGTTCAGAAGGCGGTCAATGACTCCGCGCTCATGCCTCAACCTTTGGTCGTAGTAAACAAACCTGGAGGCGGCACTTCGATCGGCAGCAGCTATGCGAAAGACGCTCGGGCCGATGGCTACACTGTACTCGTTCTGCATGAAGCGTTGATAGTCGCGAAGTCGACAGGACAGTCGCCCAATGGTCCTAATGACTATGAGGCGGCGGCGGCCACAGGCGAATTCGGAGCGGTGATCATTGTTTCAGAAAATTCTCCCTACGAATCTTTGGGCGCTCTGATGGCAGCGGCCAAGGAGCAACCGGAGACATTGAAGTTTGGTCTGAACCTGAATACCCCGTCACATTTTAACGCTATTGCGTTGGAGAATACCTCGCCTGGCGCTCGATTTCGGTTCGTTGCAACTGGTGGTGGAGCTGATCGCCTGTCTGGAGTGATGGGAGGTCATTTGGATGTTATTATTTTATCGGTGGGGGAGTATACTCGTTTTAGACAGAATGGATTGAAGGCGCTCGCCTATTTAGGTGAAGAGCGCATCGAGTCTATTTCGGATATCCCTACTGGGAAAGAGCTGGGATTCCCTGTGTTCAGTGGCAATCTTCATTACTGGTGGTTTCCCAAGGGAACCGATCAAACGATTGTCGATTACTTTGCTGGCGTCCTAGCAAAGGTTATGAAAACCGATTACGTTCAGCAACGAACGAAGGAAATGGAAGTTTTGCCGAGGATTATTGTAGGCGATGAACTGAATACGCGTATTAAGCAGAGGACGGAGATCTTCGATTTAATAAAGCCGCAAAGCCGAGTGGACCTTCCCGACTTCACGCTATGGACGTTGGTCTCGGTCGGATTCTTCAGCTTGATTGTATTTGGAAAGCAATGGTTGAGGCCGAAGTCGAACATTCCTAAAAGCGATGCGCCTCGTTTGCGTTACGATATGGCTTTTGGCACGTTTTTTATGACCATTGTTTATGTCCTCTTAATGGGGCTGCGAATCGCGCCATTCGTCTGGGCGACCATTGTTTTTATTACAGCTAGTGGCCTCTTCTTGACGCGCTGCGATAAGCGCAAATTTGTCTATGTTCTGGAGATAGCTCTGATTATGTCGTTCGGGCTCCATTTTGTATTCACTCAACTATTCACCATCGATTTGCCCTGAGGATTAATGATGGAAGCCTTATATACCGCATCTACCTATCTCTTCAGCGTTCAGGGACTATTATTAGTCAGTCTTGGTACGGTGCTTGGCATTACGATGGGAGCGATTCCAGGCCTTACAGGAGCCATGCTGATTACCCTGACTTTGCCGCTGACGTTCAACATGGATCCGATAAACGCATTCATTCTTCTGATCAGCATGTATGT
>Ga0115002_10004530_pt1 | contig 16761 bp, 16 predicted proteins | sample ArcticOcean_MG_C_8_FD_89576 | JGI IMG/M metagenome (GOLD analysis project Ga0115002, IMG submission 89576) | Marine microbial communities from western Arctic Ocean - ArcticOcean_MG_CB11_86 | ecosystem: Environmental > Aquatic > Marine > Oceanic | place: Arctic Ocean: Canada Basin | collected... | reverse complement strand
TCGGATCGATCTCGTTCGAGATCCAATGAGCATCTAATTCTGCCAGGGCATGCGACAACGCGATTTCTGAGTCCCGGTTTCTTAAGAACAGAATATCAATGTCTTCTGTGCTGCGTACAAAACCGTGAAAAACAACGGCATGTCCACCTACGATTACATAGGGGACGTGGTGCTTAACCAGAACATCGATCAGCGGAAACTGGGATCCACTGTCCATTGACTTTCCTTACCCGTCGGGATTTGTAGTTTCGGCGAAGAAAATGTTTCCAGCCATCGGGTGAACTTCGCAATGTTTCAAACGCAGCGTTTTGCAGTTTCACAAATCGAACCAATCGTTGCTCGGGAGTTTCACTCAAGAGTTGACGTTTTTGCAGACGACGTCGTGCCTCGAGAGCAGCATCGATTTCATTTGGGTTATCGCGATTCATGATAAAGACCTCAATGTTAATTGTAAGTCTGAACGTCGCCAGCGTCCACTTGTAGATTCCAGTTCTGGCTCTGAAATTCACTTAAATCCGCCTAGCTCCCGATTTTGTGGCATAGCTTCCAGGTCGCGATCGACAGCATCAACGAATTGGCAAGCAGGATGCTTACCCCACTTTTTAAGATTGCCAGAGACTAGTCGTCTTCTTTTTCGACGATCTCAGCCGCTCGTTTCAGAGCAGCCTCGGCGCTGGCGAAGATGCCTGCCGATTCGGTGGGAAAGACGTTTTCTGCGCCAATTAATTTGACGATGCCGAAGTCTTCGAGACTTCCCATGAGTTGGTTGTGTATCCCACAGAGTATGACCTGACGGTCGGCGTTGGATAACTGCCGCGCGAATCGATCGAGCACTCCCAGCATTGTTGCGTCGATCGAGTGAACTCGCCGCAGCCGGAAGACGACAACTTCAACTTTGCTACGTAGAAGCGATTGCAACTGTTCCTCGAATTCGTCCGCCTGAGCAAAGAAGAGACTGCCTTCTAGTTGAACGAAAGTGATGGCCTTGTTGCCACTCGCCGAGGTTAAGGCGCGTTCGAGGAAAACGCCGTCCGCTCCGGGAACCATTTCTTGCATCTGAAGTTCGGTGGCGCGACGCAGGTAAAGACCGAGGCTGAGGGCGACTCCGACCAACACTGCATATTCCAGCGGAATCGTCAGCGTTGCGATAAATGTCACCAGCAATACGGCAGTATCGCCACGGCTAGTTTTCGCGACCCGGCGAATATAGCGGAAGTCGACAAGTCCAAATGCCACGAAGAGCAGAACGCCAGCGATGGCGGCCATCGGGATGTGTTGCGCAGCGCCTGCAAACAAGACGAGACTGAGGGCAACGAAGCCCGCGTTGACATAGTTGGCGATCATCGTCTTGCCGCCAGACGACTCGTTCAGCGCAGAACGAGAGACACTGGTCGAGCCGGGGATGCAGCCGAGGAAAGCGGTCAATGCATTGGTGATTCCATGTCCGAATAGGTCTTGGTTGCTATTGATGGGTTGGTCGGTTCGTTCGGAAAGAATCTTGGCGATGGCATGAGTTTCGATTGCTCCCAGTAAACCGAGCGCGAGTCCAGCGGGGATCATCCGCTCGAAATTTTCAAAGTCGAGTTTGGGGTAGGGCCAAGTTTCTGGCCAAACCGGAAGAGAACCGAGCAAGTTAAGGTCCTGACCCGTCCAGCCGACTGTGGCGACGATAGCTGCACCGACAACGACGGCGATTAGCGGACCAGGCACTCTGCGAGACAAGAGACGTCCGCCGACAACGATCGCTAGCGCCAAGCTTCCAATTCCAAGCGCAATGGGATTCGCCTCCGCCGCGCCCCGACAGACCTGTTGGCAGATCCCAATGAGCCCTGGCCAATCGTTTTCACCGCGTGGAGTTGCGAAGCCCAGGAATGGTCCAATCTGTTTTGCGAATATTAACAGGCCCGCGCCGGCTGTGAAGCCGACGACCGCCGATCGACTTACATAGCGAGACAGTTGTCCAAACCTGAGGACCGCCATCCCGATTTGAAAGATGCCCTTCATCAGCGTCAGCGTAACCACCAGCGTTAAATAGGCGGATGCATCGCCGGGGGAGGCCATTCGAGTTGCAATCGAGGCCACAACCAAGCTTTGTGAGTTCACCGGACCGAGGCTCAGCAGCGGGTGCGAATTGAAAATGGCACCAATCAGAGTTTGGAAGATCAGCGTATACAATCCGTAGACGGGCGACACTTCGGCGATTATCGCATAGGCCATCGCTTGTGGAACGGCGACAACACCGACCGACAATCCTGCCATCACGTCGTCGCGCAACGATAACGCGTTGTATCCTCGAAAGGTCTTTCCGAGTCGCTGAAAAAACGTATTGAATTCAACTTCGCTCAACGAAGCAGCTCCCACCGAAATAAGCCATGGCAGGGAAAAGCGATACGGAGAAAGGAATGATAAGTCGACATGAAGTCTTTAGTGCTGAGTTTATGGGGCAAAACTCAATTGTAACCGACGAACTCGTCTTCGACAGTAATGCGACTTGTATTGAAGGAAGGAAACCGCGAATGAACGCTGATGTTCGCTAATGGAAAGAATCAAGAGCGGCAGCAAGAGAGTTTGCCGATTGAGGGACTAGCTCTCGTTGAATGTCTGCATTTAGAGGTGTGAGCAAGATCTGGGGCGGGAGAGTTGAGTTTGCAGTTCTTTTATTGACGGGGTCCGGTTTCAGTTTGAGTCGAACCTTCAATCGACAGACCTTTGTTTTATATTTTCTCCATTAGCGAACATCAGCGTTCATTCGCGGTTTCCTGTTTTCGAGCCGTTTCAAACGCGCTCGAATTTCAATTTCGTCGTTTTGCATAGTTTTGCAAATTGTGTTTTGGGCAAGCAACCGTACAGCCAAGTTAATTCGTCGATTGGAAGTTGGAAGAATACTTTGCTCGATTTCGTTTTCTTTAACCAGGTCGCAACATCGCAGTAGACTTTTGTGTCGACAATACCGTGCATGTATTTGCGGGTTAACTTCTTTTTTCCCACTTGGAGTTTTACTTCGATCGTCGGCAAGCCGGATTCTTTATCGTCGATCTCGTCGGTTTGCAGAGTTGTAACTTTAAGGTCCCCGCTGGTCATTCGAGTGGCTCGGCCGATGATGTCGAAATAGTCTTCGGGTTCGCCGGAAGTGTCGAGAGAATAAACCGTATTCATCATTTCGCTGTTTGGTTTGGGAACTTTCCACCCGCGACTGTTGGTTTCGGTCTCGTCGAGGTCGTGGGAACCGGCGAGTAACGACAGCGGCAAGAACGATTTTGTTTCGAGATAGTCTTCGGGAAACTCGCGAAGGGTCTCGAGGAGATCGAGTTCCCTATTGAAGGTGACGCCGCACTTCGCGAGCGCGGCGAGCTGCTCTTTGAGGAGTTCGATTTGTTTGGTCGGTTGCTGTTTCCTTTTCGTTGGAGTAGCCTTCTCGCTTTTCTTGGAAGCAGTTTTCTCTTTTGTCGCAGTCGATTCACTCCAGATGAGTTCGCCATCCTTGTCGATATAGGCGGAGGACTTACCGCGCCTCACCAGCGCCAAGCCTTTGTTGAAGGGACTTACCATGTCCCATTTGGCCGGAATAATCGTCTCGCCTTTCTTGTCGATGAATCCCCATTTTGTTTTTCCGAGCAGTTGTACATTAGCGAGCCCCTCGGAGAAGGTACCGGCGTGATTGAAAATCGGTTCGATTTTCCATTTTCCCTTGCGATCGATATAGCCGCATTCTCCATCCTCGGTATCGAGCATTGCGCTTGCCAGTCCTTGGGAGAAGTTGCCGACGATTTGGAATTGAGGCTCGACAACAATTTCGCCATCCATGTTTATGAAGCCAGATCGACTGTAAATTGCGTGCTTACATTTTGCCAAGGAACCGATGACAGCCAGGCCGTTTACAAATGGAGCTGCGTCGCCAAATTCGCTGGGATCGCGAACTCTCCATCTTTATTGATGAACCCCCACTTTCTCGAACTGTAAACGGGAGCGAGTCCAGCTGAAAAATACTGAGCGCGCGTGGTGGGAAACGAGAGGATTGGCTTTCCGCTGGGGTCGACGTATGCGACCGTTCTCTTAATGTGAACTTTCGCCAGTCCTTCTCGGAATATTGACGAGTGCGTTTCGATGAGAAACTGTGCGGTCGCTTCAAACGCCCATGCGCCTTTCTTGTTGATAAAACCGGATCGCTTTCCAATTCGGACGGTCGCCAAGCCTTCGGAGAAATCCCGAATCTCATCGAACTGAGGCGCGATCACCATCTTACCCTTGGCATCAATGAATCCCCATTTCCGATCGCCTCGAACAGCCGCGAGCCCTTCCGAAAACTCATTGACCATTTCGTAGATCGGCTCGATAACAACTTCGCCTTGCCGATTCATAAAGCCATGTAGTTCTCGCTGGACGATGGGAAAGAGATGAGCCATGAGTTTCCGGTTGCTGGTTGTCAGTTGGAGTAGGAGGACGTTGAAGTGAGATTCGATAATCTTTTTACCATCTCAGAAAGAGGGAGGGAAACCGCGAATGAACGCTGATGTTCGCTAATGGAAGAAATGTAGAAGGAATGGGTTTGTCGATTGGAGGTTACAGTCAAATTGAGAATTCGCCGTTTCGAACAGCAACCGTCCTTCCGAACTCACTCCCAACTCCAATTTTAAGTCTCTAAATTCTTCCTTCGTGTCTTCGTGCCTTTGTAAGAGCCCCCTTCAACGCAATGGTCTCAACAAACGAGTTTGTCCCACAATCACCAAACTAATCTTCTTTAATTTCTTCCATAAGCGAATATCAGCGCTCATTCGCGGTTTCCTTCTTTTCGTGTTTTTGAAACATCACGTCGGTTCGGAGAACGTACTTTCGGCCCTTCGAGACTGATTCACCTTGGTGTAATGCTTTATGCATGAAGAAAAGAGCGGAACCGACTTTGGGAACGACGCGAAATTTCTTGAAGCCCGTCGCGCCGCCGTCAAAGTCATCGTTCAAATAGATGAGCAGCGTATACCAGCTCTGGCTTCCGTTCACATGCTGATACACCGCATCAGAATGCCAGTCGAACCGCTGCCCGGGGTCGTAGCGATAAAAGCGAAATCGTTCGTTCAGTCCGACCGATTCCCAAATGATGTAGCGACCCGGCGCGAATTCGCTAACTCGTTGCCAAAGGGAATCGGCGAGTTCCTCGCTGTCGAGGATCACTCGGTCGTTGTTGCGAACTTCCCGACGTACCGCCTTCTTCCGTTGCCCCGATATGGTGGCCGCGCAATAACCAATGTCTTCCGACTGCGTAATCCATGCGCTACACTCTTCGCGCGTAAACAACTCTTCGACAACAAAGACATCGGGTGAAAGACGATTAACGGTTGGCATGCGAGACTCGAAATATTATTAGCGTTCAGTATTTTTTTAGCGTTCAATTTTCGGTTTAGTCGGTACGGTTGGATTTGAACCAACGACCTTGACCTTATAAGAGTCCTGCTCTTACCCCCTGAGCTACGCACCGAATTTTGATTGAGCGATTAGCAGTTAGCTATCGCTTGGAAGCTGGGTCGATCGCGATTCTTGTCGATCGGCGCATTAAAAAACCCGAGCCCGGCCGAAGCCGAGATCAGGTAAACGTGATCCCGATTGTCGATCCGTGCGCTAACAACGAAGACGCGATATCTGTTCAGAGTCGCATCGCTGACGTTGCGCACCTATCGCTAGGAACGGACACAGAGCAATCGGACTGCTGAAAGGACGTAACACGTTTATGATTCCTCGCTGTTGGTTTGTGTTGCGGAAATTGGTCGACAAAATCGAGTAACGGGAAGGTCGCGAGGGGCGATGATCCCTCGTCAAATAAAGAGGAGATGAATGTCCAATAGGTTCGCGCTCGCTCACAAAGGGACGAGGAAACGGACGAGGAAACCGGGAAGGAAACCGGGAAGGAAACCGCGAATGAACGCTGATCTTCGCTAATGAGAAGAATTAAGAAAGAGAGAGTTTGTCGATTGAGGGACGGAGGTCTTTTGTTGGACCAATGTGTTTTTGAGGAGGCTCTCCCTTGTTCGCTGTTCCAAAAACCGGGAAGGTTGCAGCAAGAGTCCAACCTTCAATCTTCAATCGACAAACACTTTTTCTTTCCGGCGAGTGTCCAGTTCGTTCGCTACTCGAAAACCGGGAAGGTTGCAGCCAGAGTCCAACCTGCAGTCGACAAACACTATTTCTTTCTCTCTTTGATTCTTCCCATTAGCGAAGATCAGCGTTCATTCGCGGTTTCCCCGTCTCTTTTTTCCAGCGTTTCGGATTCCCTTAAATCGGGGCAGTTCAATCCGCGCAAAGCGATTTTTTGGATAAATCACGTGATCTCGGGTTGCTAATTTCGGCGTATTCGTGAAAAATTTCACAATCACCCCTCAGGTTCGCCGATCTCATCCAATGTGAATGGGCGAATTGAGTGCGTTTTGAGGCGTTTCACCACGAAAAACGCAACCGGATCGAAATTGTAAGCTAAATAAATACAAGGACTTAGCCGATTTCACTCCAACTAATACTCCATGCTGGCGGTCGTGTTTCAATTTCAGCAAACGGCGACAATTACTGAAGCAATACCGCGTTAAAGCGTCGGAGTGCCCACCAACTTTTGACTGTCTGACACCAAAAAGCAACATTTGGCGATATGGCTCTGGCAATATTGCTCGATTTTAAGACGGTCGAGAACATCGTTTCCCAATGGGTTTTGAAGGTACATGCTTTCAAAACGACAGATTTCAACTTGAATTCGTTGTGACCCAATCGATATGACGACAACCATAGTAAACCGAATCAACAAAGGGCTCGACATTCCCATCTCGGGAGAACCTGTGCAAAAGGTTCTAGAGGGTCCAGACGTCCACACTGTCGCATTGCTCGGCGACGATTACCTCGGCATGAAACCAACGATGCTGGTTCGCGAAGGCGACAAAGTGAAGTTGGGCCAAGCGCTGTTTGAGGACAAGAAGAACACAGGTGTCTTCTTTACTTCGCCAGCATGCGGCACGGTCAAGTCGGTAATCCGCGGAGCGAAACGCAAGTTTGAGGCGATCATCATCGCAGTCGAGGGTAAAGAAGAAGTTACCTTCGAATCGTATGAAGATCACCACTTGCACAATTTGGAGCGAGAGAAGGTCGTCGACAACTTGGCAAAGTCGGGCCTTTGGCCAACTTTGCGAACGCGTCCTTTTTCCAAAATTCCGGCGCTGGATGACAAGCCGCATTCGATTTTCGTAACGGCTTCTGATACCAGCCCGTCGGCGGCCGACCCAGAAGTCGTATTGAGCGAGCACGATTTCGATCGCTTCTTCCGACACGGATTGCGGGCATTGAGCACGCTGACCGAAGGTCATCTCTATCTCTGCCGCGCGGCGGGAGCCAAGATACCCGGATCGGACGAGACGTGTCTTCAAGACGCTGCCTTCTCGGGCCCGCATCCAGCTGGTTTGGTTGGCACTCACATCCACACACTCGATCCAGTCGATGAGAACAAATCGGTTTGGCACATTGGTTACCAAGATGTGATTGCGGTTGGCCACTTGTTCTTAACCGGCAAGCTGTTTGTCGATCGCGTGATTTCGCTTTCGGGCCCCGTGGTTAAGAAGCCGCAGCTGTTGCGAACTCGATTGGGCGCATCAGTTGCCGATCTGGTGAAGGGTAGCTTCGACTCAGAAAAGAACGTTCGAGTTATTTCGGGTTCGGTCGTTTCCGGCCGAGCTAGTAAAGACCCGTTGGACTTCCTCGGCCGCTTCCACAATCAGATTTCGATTTTGGAAGAAGGTGGCGAGCGAGAGTTGCTTGGTTGGGCGTTGCCTGGCTTTGAGAAATTCTCGGTCACTCGGGCTTTTGCTTCGGCCGTGAGTTCGATCAGTGGCGGATTGGCGATGACGACTTCTTCGGAGGGAAGTCATCGAGCGATCGTGCCGATTGGATCTTACGAAAAAGTTATGCCCTTAGATATTATTCCCACGGCGCTGCTCAAGGCGTTGGTGGTCAACGATACGGAAACAGCTCAAATGTTGGGTTGTTTGGAATTGGACGAAGAAGATCTAGCGCTTTGCACGTTTGTCTGTCCTGGTAAAAACGAGTACGGACCGATGCTGCGACGATGTTTAGACCTTATTGAACGCGAAGGTTAGGATTCGAATGAAGTTACTTCGCAATATGCTCGATAAACTCGAGCCCACCTTCAAAGAGGGTGGCAAGTTAGAAAAACTATATCCGCTGTACGAAGCGTTAGATACGTTTTTCTACACGCCTGGCGAGACCACCAAATCGGCCGCTCATGTCCGCGATTCGCTCGACTTGAAACGCATGATGGTGCTGGTCGTTGTGGCGTTGACGCCGTGTGTCCTGATGGCGCTGTACAACACCGGCTTGCAAGCAAACCTGGCGATTTCTTCTCCGGAAGAAGTCGCTGGATGGCGAGGACAATTAGTTCAGACGCTAGGCTTCGGATTCGATGCCGCCAGCGTCATGGACAACGTCGTACATGGAGCGATGTACTTCCTGCCGGTGTACATCATCTGTATGACAGCCGGTGGTATTTGGGAATTGATTTTTAGTATCGTTCGCAAGCACGAGATCAACGAAGGCTTCTTGGTAACCGGTTTGTTGTTTCCACTGACGCTGCCACCCACGATTCCACTTTGGCAAGTTGTCTTGGGAATTAGCTTCGGAGTGGTGATTGGAAAAGAAGTTTTTGGGGGTACGGGAAAGAACTTCCTCAACCCCGCTCTAACGGCTCGCGCGTTTTTGTATTTCGCCTATCCCGGTCAGATCACGGGCGACACTGTTTGGACAGCAGCCGATGGCTTTAGCGGAGCGACACCACTGGGTGCTCTCGCCGCTGCGTCTCCCATGCAAGGGATGTCGGTTGTCAAAGAGAGTTTTGGTCAAGCGTTCTTCGGTAACATGCAGGGTTCGATGGGTGAGACCTCGACGTTAGCTTGTTTGCTGGGAGCTGCGATATTGATCGCCGTTGGCATTGGCTCGTGGAAGATCATGTTGGGCGTGACTGCTGGAGCAGTTGGTCTGTCGACTGTGTTCTGGATGATAGGCAGCGACTCGAATGCTTTGTTTGCCTTGGCACCGCATTGGCATTTGGTTGTTGGCGGATTCGCATTCGGAACTGTCTTTATGGCGACGGATCCCGTCTCGGCAGCGATGACCGACACGGGTCAATGGATCTACGGAATTTTAATCGGCGTCATGACGATATTGATTCGAGTGATCAATCCGGCATTCCCCGAAGGCATTATGTTGGCGATCCTGTTTGGCAATACGATGGCTCCGCTCATCGATTATTACGTCATTCAAGCGAACGTTAAGAGAAGGAAGGCCCGTTATGCAGCGTGATAGTGTAGGCGGCACCCTGGCGGTCGCCGCGATCCTTTGCATCGTTTGTTCGCTCGTGGTCTCTGCCGCCACGGTGATCTTGCGTCCAATGCAAGAGATCAACAAAAAAGCGTTTGAGAAGCAGAACATTCTTCTCGCCGCTGGCGTTTTCGACAAATCGAAACCGGTCGACGACCAATTCGAATTAGTCGAAACTCGAATTGTCGAATTGGGAACCAACAACTATGCCGAAGAAGGCGCAGTTGATCCCGAAAAATACGATCAGCGATCGGCAGCAAAAAACGCCGAATTGAGCGTGAAGATTGAATCTTCAAAAGACATTGCTGGCATCAAGCGTCGTGAGAAGTACGGCCGTGTTTTCATTTTCAAAGACAAAGACGGCAAGGTTACTCAAATCGTCATGCCTGTCTACGGGAAGGGATTGTGGTCGACGCTTTACGGCTTCTTAGCTATCGACGGCGACTTCAAAACTTCGGCCGGTTTGACCTTCTATGAGCACAAGGAAACACCTGGACTCGGCGGCGAGATCGACAGCGAAAAATTCAAAGCAGCTTGGCGAAAAGTAGCAAAGACAGTTGCCACTCCTGCGACAGATACAGCTCCAGCAATCGAAGCGACAGAGGGACGTAGCTTGCAACTGCTTGAAGATGACGGCACCGTTGTTGTCGAAGTCACAAAAGGTGCAGCGATTTATCCGTCGCGTCAAGTCGATGGCTTGTCCGGTGCAACGATTACGAGCCGTGGCGTTTCCAATTTGGTCCGCTACTGGCTATCAGATGAAGGGTATGGACTCTTCCTCAAGTCGATGAAGGAGGGAGGAAGCGATGGCTGATCCCAAGAAACCTAAAGATATTGTCCTCGATCCGCTGATCAACGATAACCCAATCGCTCTGCAGGTCCTTGGTATCTGCTCGGCGTTGGCCGTGACGACTCAACTGAAGGCCGCCTTTGCAATGTGCGTGGCAGTGATCTTTGTGTTGATATTGTCCAATGCGTTGGTCAGTCTCATTCGCTCGTTCATTCCTAGCAGTATCCGAATCATCGTTCAGATGACGATCATTGCCTCGCTGGTGATTTTTGTCGACCAAGTACTGCAGGCGTTTTTCTTTGACATCAGCAGGACAATGTCCGTCTTTGTTGGCTTGATCATTACCAACTGTATCGTGATGGGACGAGCGGAAGCGTTTGCCATGAAGAACCCACCGAAGATCAGTATGCTCGACGGGCTCGGCAACGGGCTGGGCTACAGTTTGATCTTGTTGGTGGTTGGATTCTTTCGCGAGTTATTGGGAGCTGGCAAGCTCTGGGGATTCCAGGTTTTGCCGCTGTGGACTGAGGGTGGGTGGTACAACCCAAATGGCCTGATGCTGTTGCCGCCGAGTGCCTTTTTTATTATCGGCCTTTCGATTTGGGCGATTCGCACCTGGAAACCCGACCAAGTTGAGAAGAAAGCGTAAGCCATGGATCATTATCTAGACATCTTGCTGCGATCGATTTTCATTGAAAATCTCGCGCTGGCGTTCTTCTTGGGGATGTGCACCTTCCTTGCTGTTTCCAAAGACGTGAAGACCGCAACTGGTTTGGGAATTGCTGTGATTGCGATCATGGCAATTACGATCCCCGCCAACAATTTGATTTACCAGTATTTGCTGAAAGAAGGTTCACTGGGTTGGGCTCATCCAGGTCTGGCAACAGTCGACCTCACCTTTCTCGGCTTGATTAGTTACATCGGCGTGATTGCGGCGATGGTGCAGATATTGGAAATGACACTCGACCGCTATTTCCCGCCGCTTTACAACGCGTTGGGAATCTTCCTGCCGTTGATTACCGTGAATTGCGCGATCCTTGGCGGTTCGTTGTTCATGGTCGAGCGAGATTACAACTTCCCCGAAAGCTGTGTCTACGGTTTTGGGGCGGGTGTCGGTTGGGCTCTGGCGATCATGGCGCTGGCCGGTATTCGAGAGAAGATGAAATACAGCGACGTTCCCGCCGGCCTAAGAGGCTTGGGAATTACCTTCATCGTCGTTGGCTTGATGGCTTTGGCCTTCATGTCGTTCGGCGGTATTTAGGTCTTAGTTGTTAGCAACGAACAGAGTTGAATAATCAGAATTAACTTCGATAAATAGTATAGTCCTATGACAGAAATCATACTTGGCGTCGGGATGTTTACAGCGGTAGTCCTCGCTTTGGTCGTCATCATTTTGTCGGCCAAATGGAAGTTGGTACCGTCTGGAAATATCAACATCAACATTAACGACCAGAAGGACATCGCAGTTCCAGCTGGTGGCAAGTTGCTGAACGCTTTAGCCGATCAAGGGATCTTCGTATCTTCGGCGTGTGGCGGCGGTGGAACTTGTGCTCAATGCATTGTCAAGATTCTCGACGGTGGCGGAGACATTCTGCCAACTGAGCGCACGCACATCACCAAACGAGAAGCCCGCGATGGCTGTCGGCTGTCTTGTCAGGTCGCTGTTAAGCAAGACATGAAAGTCGTCGTGCCCGACGAAGCTCTCGAAACGAAAAAGTGGAAGTGCAAAGTCAAATCGAATCGAAACGTCGCCACGTTCATTAAAGAGTTTGTGCTCGAACTGCCCGAAGGCGAAGAAGTAGCCTTTAAAGCTGGTGGATATATTCAGATCGAAGTACCGGCACACGTCCAAAACTACAAAGAATTCGAAATCGAGAAAGAGTACCACGGGGACTGGGATAAATTCGACGTTTGGCGTTACGTTTCCAAAGTCGACGAGCCAGTTATTCGAGCCTACTCGATGGCCAATTACCCAGGCGAAGAGGGCATTATCATGCTCAACGTCCGGGTTGCTTCGCCACCACCTCGAGCACCCGAGGGAATTCCGCCCGGGAAAGTCTCCTCCTACATTTTTGGCCGCAAGCCAGGTGACGAAGTCACGATCTCGGGACCTTACGGCGAGTTCTTTATCAAGGATTCAGAAGCCGAGATGGTCTACATCGGTGGTGGTGCTGGTATGGCTCCGCTGCGAAGTCATATCTACGAGTTGTTCAAACGACAAAAAACGAGTCGCAAAGTATCGTACTGGTACGGTGGTCGTAGTGCTCGCGAATTGTTCTACATGGAAGAGTTCGAAGCGATCGCGAAGGAATTCCCCAACTTTTCGATCAACGTCGCATTGTCGGACGCCATGCCGGAAGATAATTGGACTAGCTACCAAGGTTTTATCCATCAAGTGCTGCTAGACAACTACTTGAAAGATCATCCCGCTCCGGAAGATATCGAATACTACATTTGTGGTCCGCCGATGATGAACCAGGCGGTCTTCAAAATGCTTGACGACCTTGGTGTCGAAGAAGAGAATATCGCTTACGACGACTTCGGCGGTTAGCAGCCTGTAGCAAGACACGACATCTGGTAACCCGCAGCGTAAAAGCGAGGGGCCGATTTCATCGAAATAGGGATTTCCAATCCCTTGCTCACATGTCGAGTCACCTTTTTGGGCGGCTAGGGATTGGATTTCGCAAATCGCTTCCAACCACAGGCGAACGATGGTCATGGCAAACAAATCCGATAAGGCGTCTCGCTGGTTTAACGATGCGAATCGCAGCTTCGTTTCGGTGCTGACTATCTGTGTCGCCCTGGCATTTTCAAACGCGTCTGCTTTCGCTGACCTGACGACTTTTCGCGGTTCGACGATGGGCACTAGCTATAGTGTCAAAGTCTTGGTCGACGGTAAGCAGGACGAAAACACCGAGCTTGGCGACGAAATACAAGCAAAACTGGATCACATCAATTCGTTGATGTCGACCTATCTTCCCGATTCTGAGGTGTCTCGATTCAACTCAAGCGACCAGACCGAATGGTTTGACGTCTCGCGCGAAACAGTCGAAGTCGTTAGCCGAGCGAGAGAAATCTCGGAGCTCTCGGATGGAGCGTTCGATATCACGGTGGGTCCGCTAGTCGCATTGTGGAATTTTGGAGCTGCGTCGAAGGGAGAAGCGGAGTTTCAACTTCCGAGTGAAGAACAAATCAAAGCCACACTGGCAAATGTCGGTTACCAGAAACTCGAATTGCGAATGTTGCCGCCCGCTATTCGGAAGTCGAACGGTCAGCTGCAAATCGATCTTTCGGCGATCGCCAAGGGTTACGCAGTGGACGCGATTGTCGATGTACTGGAGTCCAACGGCTGCAGTTCGTTCATGGTCGAAATCGGTGGCGAAGTTCGAGCGAGAGGGAGCCGTCCCGACGGAGAAGGGTGGCGGATTGGTATCGAATCGCCCGACCCGCAGGCGCGCAAGGTGGAGCTCATCGTTCCATTGCACGACCAGTCGATGGCGACTTCTGGCGACTACCGCAACTTCTATCGGCACGAAGACAAACTGTATTCGCATACGATCGATCCCAAAACCGGTCGACCTGTTGAGCACGCTCTTACTTCATGCACTGTTCTCAATCCCGATTGTGCCTCGGCGGACGCTTTGGCGACGACAATGTTGGTCTTGGGCCCCGACGCGGGCAAGCAGTGGGCAGAAAAACATGGCGTTCCCGTTTTAATGTTTGTACGCAGCGACGGCGAAATCATCCGCAGTCAGACATCTCAATTTCCGCAGGTGGCAACAACCAGCCCCAGCGCTCCCGGTTTTCCGATGTTGGTCCTGATCAGCATCGTCGTCTTCGCCGTGGCGTTGGTTGGCATGGCGATCGGGGTCATCATTAGAAATAAGGCGTTAACGGGAAGTTGCGGCGGGCTGGCTGGTATGCAAGACGATACCGGCAAAACAGTCTGCCAGCTTTGTTCGCGTCCCACCGCCGATTGCGATGGCGATCCGGAGAGCGAAGATTCTAAAGCGAAGGCAGAGATCGCAGACGCCTAGTTAGCATTTTCTTTACGCTGAAGGCGTTACCCATAAATAGCCTGGCTAGCTTAGCTAGCTAGACTAGACCAGTTGGACATCGCCACTTTGTATGTTCACACCGCAGAACAAAGAGCAATTCCCTACTGCGTAGCGGTTATCCAAAATAGCCTGGGGTCAGCTCCACGAGCGCAGCGAATTGAGCGCCACCCTAGGAACGAGCGCGGCGCGGATCGTCGGCCGAACGTTTGGCGCTGGTCAAATCCGCGTTTGCAGAGGCCGAAACGAAACGGTGTGATAGCCTCGCAAACCGCCGCGTTAGGACACCAATCCCAGAACCTCTTGCCTCCGCGTTGTTTCGGCCTCTGATGCCGCGGGCGATACCCAACATCTGCAGTTCGGCCGGGGGAATTGTCGGCAAACGCTTCCCAGGGTGGCGCTCATCTCGCTGCGCTCGCAAAGCTGACCCTAGGCTATTTTGGATAATCGCTACGCGGTAAAGAACTGCTCCACACGGGTAACTATTCACACGGCCGATGGACTTTGTCGGTTAGCAATCGCTCCTCTCGGAATATCTTCCGCCCATTTGCATTGCCAACCCGCTGGCGCGATAATGTCCAGCGTGTAAAATGCTTCCAGGATTCTCAATCTAGGAGTGGTCGATGCGAGCTTTATGTATTTTCACGTTGAGCATTGTTTTCTTCAGTTGTTTCGTCGATTGCGGAATGGCAGACGATTCGGCACTCGATCTTTTCAAGAAACGCATCACTCCAATTCTGCGATCGCCGAAGGCGTCGAGCTGTTCGGAGTGTCATCTGAGTGGCGTCGACTTGAAGAACTACATTGGAAAGACTCAGGTCGACACATTTGCCTCTTTGCGCAATGCCGGCTTGATTAACCTCGAGCGTCCCGACGATTCAAAGTTGTTGGCGCTAATCAAACGAGAACCTGAAAATGCATCGCCCGTGAGCCGTCAAGCGCGGGCGGAGGAATACACTGCATTTCGCGCTTGGATTCGAGCCGCCGTAAAAGACCCCGTTTTGGCTCAAGCAAAAACGGATAGCGACCAGTTGGGGCCAAGTGTTCCGGTGGAGGTGATTCGTCACGGTCGGCAGCAGCGCGTTATCGCTTCGTTTGTCGAGAATATTTGGTCGGAAATGGGGCGCTGTGTGAGCTGTCACTCACCGGAACTCAATCGCCAGAAGATCGGCCGCAACGGTAACACGAAAGAAGACGTCGACGCAATTTCGTGGGTCGTGCCTCGCAATCCGGCCGCAACTCTCGAGAAGTTAATCGAGACCGGAAATATCGATACCGATGCGCCCGAGGAAAGTTTGGTATTAACCAAACCCGTTGGACTGGAAGAGCACGGTGGAGGTCCGAAGTTCGCTTTGGGCAGCCGCACGGATAAGAACTTTCGGCGATTTCTGGTCGATTATGCTGCTGTCGTAAATGGCAAGTATGAGGAAGTCGATCAACTGCCAGCGGAGTCGCCCATTATTCTCCAACCGACTCGGCAACATCTGCGAATTACGAACCTGCCTGCTGGTCTGGATAAGAATCTATTGCGAGTTGATTTGTACCGCTGGAGCGGGGACGCTTGGTCCGAGTCGCCGTGGGCAACTGCCGACAATCCGATCGCGGGAAAGCAACACCGTTGGCAATCCATGATTTCTGCATCGGCGCCGCGAGGATCGGAGCGAGCGAAAAAACTTCATCCGGAACACCCAATTCCGGGCGGACGCTATCTGATCAAGATTTACATTGATCGCAAAAACGTCGCTAAGAAAGATCGCGATTTCGAATTCGCGAAGAAGGATTTCTTTGCCGAAGTCGAAATTGATGGCCCTTGGGCACAAGGCTGGCGCGAACCCAAAATCATTAAGGCTCCTCTGCGTGACTGAACCGTCGATCGACAATATCTTCCGCGCCGCGGAACGCCCAACGCAAGAAGTTTTCGAACAGCTGCTCGCAGGTAAGCAGTTTCGAGTTGAACGGATTGTTTCCACTGGACAGATTACGCCAACAGGCGAGTGGTATGATCAAGACGAACACGAATGGGTCGTGCTATTAACCGGCGCCGCCAAGATTCAAATTGAAGGTCGCGAAGATTGGCTCGAACTATCGCCCGGTGATGTGGTCAACCTACCTGCACACGTTCGCCACCGAGTGGAATGGACCGATCCAGAATGCCAAACAATTTGGCTAGCGATCCACTATCGAGATTGAAGCATAGCGCGTCAGCCCCCTCTGGGCCCTTGTATAGACCGGGGACATGACGAACCCTGCCATGCGAAGCCAAGGCACTCTCCCAGAGAGATTGTGATTTATTCCGTAGCTACCGTCGCCAGATGGTGGAAAGCACTTGTTTTCAACCACGTAAACCACGCTCTGGCGAGCGTAGCTAGTGCGCCTGTGAAGGCGATTGAATTGTAGGGTGTAAGTCCCTATCGAGGAATCCGTTACCGCCTCGTAGCCGAATGACTACTTCGCGAAAGCGGGTCTCTATAGTCTGCGCGAGGCCCACTTTCGTTTCGATCAATCCGTTGTTGGCAACTACTAACTGGCGAGCCGTGTGCGGGAGAACCGCACGCACGG
>Ga0115002_10004529_pt1 | contig 16762 bp, 11 predicted proteins | sample ArcticOcean_MG_C_8_FD_89576 | JGI IMG/M metagenome (GOLD analysis project Ga0115002, IMG submission 89576) | Marine microbial communities from western Arctic Ocean - ArcticOcean_MG_CB11_86 | ecosystem: Environmental > Aquatic > Marine > Oceanic | place: Arctic Ocean: Canada Basin | collected... | reverse complement strand
TTTGAACTCGCCACCGTTGGTATGCTCGGGCTTTGTGTCGAACGTGTCCGTCTGACTCGGCCCGCCGGTCATGCACAACAGAATGCACGATCGTTTTCGTGTGGGACTTGCAGTCGCATCCTCCGCCAACGCCGACAACCACGGGGCCGACGACATGCCGAATCCGCTGCCCAGACAGGCACGCAGCCACGCTCGTCTCGAATGAGGACTACTGAGCGCGGAACGCAAAAAATCGATTTCGTTTGAATCTATCGTCTTGCGGGACATGTCCGCCTCTCCTGTCTGTAACTCGTCGTCCGTTAGTGATTCGTCGTGAACTCGCTGCTATTAAGTAACGCCCAGAACACGTTGGCATACGCCTTGCGACGTTCGGCGTCTGTCTTGGGAGCTGAAACGTACTTAACCAACCGAGCCGTTTCCTCCGGTTGCGGTTTGCGAGAGAACACCGCCAGATACAACGCTTCCACGCGTTCGCGCGCATCAAACAGAGGATAGTCAACCACCGACGCCAGCGTGCGACTGCGATCAAGCGTTGTTGCCCGCGTTGTCAGACCGCCGTTCATCATCGCCAAAGTTTGCAGGATGGTCATCGCGCGCTCGGACGGGCTGTCGGTCTCGTTGCGGAACGTCTCTTGAAACCGTGCCTTCTCGGAATTCATGTCGACGGCGAACGGATTGTCAGTGTTTCTGTCGTTGCGGTAGCCCGTGGCGATCGACAGGCTGGCATAGAGTTGCTCAGCCGACATTCCCTTCACGGCCCGTCGTGCGAACAGGTGCGAATCGAGTTGGCTGTCGTGCGTTAAACGGCTCGACAGACTGTACGTTTTCGAGGTGGTGATCGCTTCGATGAGAAACTTGAGATCGAACTCGCGCGCTGCAAATTCCCGAGCCAACGCGTCGAGCAATTCCCCGTGGCTGGGTGGGTTGTCTTTACCGAAGTCGTCGACCGGATCGACGATGCCGATACCGAACAGGTGGCCCCACATGCGATTGACGGCCGTGCGCGCGAAGTACGGGTTCTCCTTCGCCGTGATCCATTCGGCCAATACCTCTCGGGGATTTGAATCGTCGGTCGGCTGCGTGCCATCGAGGTAGGCCGCTGCAACATATGTGTCGGTATCGGGAATACGAATGCCCTCTTTCTTCTTGCTGAACAACTCGCGCAACGAGGCGAGCACGCCGTTTCCGGAACCGCGTTGCCGTTGGATTCCGGAATAGAACGCCGTGAAACTCCAGAACTGCTCGCGACTCCACGAGTCGAACGGATGATCGTGGCATTGAGCACATTCCAGCCGGACACCGAGAAATACACGAGCCGAGGCGGCGGCGAGGTTTTCCGGCTTGGTCTGCTTCGCCTGATAAAAGGCGATCGGATTGAAGTTCCCCTGCTGATAGGAGTACGCGTTGGCCGAGCCGTTCAGCGGCACACTGAGCAGTTCACGAGCGAGTTCATCGTAAGGCGTATTTGCGTTCAGCCGCTGGTTCAGCCAACCCTCGAAACCGGGCATCAGGTAACGTGCTTGAAAATCGGAAGCCGCTTCGGGAATCATCACCTTTCGCCAGACGATCGCGTAATGCCGCGCGTAACCGGGGCTATCGAGAAGTTGCTCGACGATTCGCGATCGCTTGTCACTCGAATCGTCGGCCAGGAACGCGCGGATTTCGGAGACGCGTGGAATCCGCCCGGTTGTGTCGAGCATGACACGCCGCAGGTAGGTGGCATCGTCGCAGGCCTCGGCGGGCACGACTTTGGATGCCTTCCAACGATCTGCAATGTGCTGGTCAATCACGACAGCCAACTCACGAACAGGTTGGCGACGTGCATCGTTCCGCAACGTGGCCGGTTCGATCTTCATCGGATCGGTCGTGTCAGGCTCCGCAGCAGCCGTCGGCTCGACGAGATCAGCCACATCGTCCTGCGCAATTGAATCGACCGACGTCGCGGGAAACCATGCGACTGCGACGAGAAGTCCCACGAAACGCAACCGGATTGGACCCAACATGTCCGCCCCCCTGTAGTTTGACACGGCCGGAACGGCCAACGCGAGAACGCGCCCGAAATGGATGCTTGATTATACCGAGCGAATTCCTGGTGAGTACTGAAATCCTGCGATCCCACCCAGTTTTCCACACCCCAGAAACGAGTAGGCAGCCTTTCTTTCTGTCATTCGCATGGGAACCTAAAACCTTGGCTCAATTGTCGCATGAATCTCATTATTGGCCCCTCATTAATCCGCACTTGCGAAGTGATGCAGGAAAATCCCCGCAGCCACTGCGACGTTGAGCGAATCGGACTGTGGACCCACCGGAATCGTTACACGGCGATTGCAGACAGCCAGCACATCCGGCGAGATGCCGTAGCCTTCGTTACCGAAGACCAGCACCGTTCGTTCGGAACGCTCAGCACCCGCCAACTGCTCCGCCTCGTCGGCAAGCACGGTGGCCACGACTTCGAAGCCGTGCAGGTCGTGGAAATACGACAAGTCTTCAGCTAGATCGTTACAACGCACGATGGGCAGGTAGAGTGCGTTCCCCATCGAGATGCGTAAACCACGCCGGGAGAACGCGTCGGCACAATTGTGACTCAGCAGTAACCCCGCGACCCCGAACGCGGCCGCGGTGCGAATGATGGTGCCCATGTTGTCCATATCGGTGATGTGAGAGCAGGCGACGATCGTTGAGCGTTGCGCTTCACCGGGAACGAGCGTGCGTAATTCGGGATTGTGTGTTCGCACACCGCAGGCCATGACCCCGGAATGAAATTCGTACCCGATCAGATCGCGAGCCATCTCACGGCTCACGAAGTAGATGGGGATTTCATCGGGAATCAACGGCTCGATACGCGACTGTCGGCGGTCGGTCATCAACACCGAATGCACCTCGAAATCACTGACGAGCAACCGTTCAACAACGCGTATCCCCTCGGCCACGAACAACCCCAAATCACGGGTGCGGTTCGTTGTTTTTAGGTTGCGATACACTTCCAGACGCGGGTCGGAAAGGCTGTCGATGGGGATTAAGGGCATGTCTGGTTCAAGTGTGTGGGGTCGACTTGTAACATCGCTCAGCCTGAATTAACCACAGAGTTCGCAGAGGCTCACAGAGAATCCTCATGGGAATTCGCGAAAATGGCAAGTGACCGTAATTCTCTGCGCTCTCTGGGAACTCTGCGGTAAACAAACCGGGACGGTGGCGGCGCGGCCACTGGTTCGGTAGTTTGAGCATCCGACGACAATGGTGAACGTGAATCAAGGTAACGCTACGATGATTCCCACTCCTGAAATTGCCGAACGAATCAAGTCGGCCGTGCAAGTCGGTCGCTTGCTTGAGACAGCGATCCGTTTGGTCGAAGTCCCCAGCCCGACTCGCAGTGCGAAAGTGGTGTCTGATCGACTCGACGAAATCCTGCAAGCGGACGGCTTCCCTGTTGAACGTCCCGAGGCCGGCTGGCCCGAGGCACCGGCGGTTGCGTCACGATATGAAACAGGCAAGCCGGGTCGAATTCTGCAATTCAATGGGCATCTCGACACCGTGCATTTACCGTTCGTCGCGCCGCGTGTCGAGAACGGTTTGCTGTACGGCAGTGGGTCGTCCGACATGAAGGGCGGCATCGCCGCGGCGGTCGAAGCGATGCGAGCGTTGCGCGACGCGGATGTGCTTTCGGGCGGTTCGGTTCTGTTGACTGCACACGATTTGCACGAAACTCCGTGGGGTGACGGCACCCAGGTTGACGGCTTGATCGATGCCGGATACCTGGGCGACGCGGTCTTGCTGCCGGAATATTTGTGTACCCCGCTGCCGATTATTGGGCGCGGTTTGTCAGTGCTTAACATCAATGTGAAGCGGGCAGGGGAGCCGGTGCATGAAGTGCTCGGCGGCATCGAGCAGCCGAGTGTGATCGGAGCCGGTGCGGAGATCGTCAAGCGGTTTGAAGCACTCGACGTGGAACTGTCGCAGAAGACACATCCGATGGCCGGTCGCGAAAGCATGTTTTTGGGGCAGATTTCTTCGGGTGAAATTTTTAACCAATCACCAACGGAATTGCATCTGGCCGGCACGCGCCGTTGGCTGCCTGGCACCTCGCCGGTCGAGGTCGAGCAACAGTATCACGACATCCTTGCCGAAGTGGCGGCCGAGCGCGGTGTGGAGATCACGGGCCGATTTCAAATGGCTCGCGATGCGATCGAGATCGACCCGGGCGATCCATTCGTGGCCGCGTTCCAAGCGGGGCATGTCGCTGCCACGGGACGTGAACTGCCGATTGGTGCGAAACCGTTCGTCGATGACGGCAACACGTTTGTCAGCCACGGCAGGATTCCGGCGATCACACACGGCCCAGACGCCAAGGGGGCGCACACGCTGCATGAAGAAGTGCCGGTTGATGAACTCGTCCGCGTGGCAATTGTCTATGCGTTGACAGCCGTCGCGTTTTGCGGCGAGTGAGTCGTTACGGCGTATTCGCGGGCTTCTTTTTGGCGGGTTTGCCGGCTGTTGCGGTCAGCCAGAGATGTCCTGTTCGGGCTTTCGGCGTCGCAATGGCAGCCGTCGCGTGCTGTTCGCGCTTCAACTCACCGGTTGAAACACCAACGATTTTCAGCGGACCGGAATACACTTTCCCGCCATCCGACTTAAGAACGAGCTTCACCGCTTTCGCCGTCGCGCCTTTGGCTGCCGACTTGACGACTTCCGCTGTCACCCCCGCGGGCAGACCATCGACTCGAATTTCAATCTCCTCGGCAAACCCGGTCGTCCGTGAAACAGTCACTGGAATTTCCAGCGGCTTCTCAGAAGAGAGCGTGAACGCGTCTGCAGCGACCGACAAAGTGAAATCGGGTTGTGGAATTCTCGTTGTCAACCGGTAGGCATAACGCAATCCGCCACGTTGATGCAGGTCGGAGATGTCGACGCGATACGTCCCGTCGGCGGGTACCTTGTAGGACAACACCGGATCGAACACGTCTCGCGTTGAATCGTCGACTTTTTTCAATGACTTACTCTTCGCATCGAAAATCTCGATCGTAGGGTCGAGTTCTTCTCCGAACGAACGCGAGGCGATACGAAATTCGACCGTCGTCCCTTTCTTCAATGTGAAGGAGTAGGCGTCGATCTCGTCGTTCTCTTCGATGCGGCCGGTGATCGTCACGTTCGGTTCAAAGAATGAATTCCGACTCGCCGCTTGCTCCTCGGTGATGTTTGCCGTGTCGACAACAGGCACAACAATAGCGTTGGCGAACTCGGACCCGAACAGTGTGCTGAACTTCGATGTCCCCTCGGGCTGCACTGTGCGTGTTCGCAGTCCGTCGGGAATGTTCCAGCCGTTCAATTGCACGTTCGTCTTCACTCCCTTTGCGACGGCACCGGGAATGACGTGATCGATGTAAGGACCGGTTGTCAACGTGAGCCGATACACGTAGGCGGCTCCACCGGCCAGGCGAATCGAACTGTTGGGCGCGGCGGGAAACGCAAAGGCGCGGACGAAATATCGGCCATCTCGCGGGGCCCGAAAGATCAACATCGGATCCATACCGTGTGCGTCATCGTTTTGTTCGAGTGTGAAACCCTGCGGGGAGACGATTTGTAACAGCCCATCCAAGGGAGACCCCAGCAAGGTGTTCCCATCGATGGCGGCGACCAATGTTTGCCCCGCCTTTAACGACACGGCAAATAAATCGGCATCACCCGCCTTGGCAAAGGCACCATTGATGACGACCGCCGGAGTGGAAATGGTTTGAGCCTGTGAAAGCTTGTCGTTCGGCTCTTTTTCCAGAAGTTCAGAAACCGTTCCAATAACGAACGGTCGCAACGTCGATGCGCCTTCGGCGTTGTGAACTCGAATCCAACAACGGCCGGGTGTTGCGTTGGAAGGGGAGGTGACTTTGAACTTGTTCCCCTTGGCGGGGACTTCGATTTTCAGGTCGGGTAGATCCGTCCAGACGTTCAACGGGGCGGTGCCCGCCGTGCCCCCGATGGTGATCTCAGCGGTTTGTCCGCGCTGGATTCCGGCGGGGAACAAGTATGTGACGGCCGGCGGTGCAGCGCACAGCGGGCCGGTAGTGAAGACGAGAGACGTCGTCAGCAACGCAAGAAATCGCACGGTAGGTTTGCCTTGGAATTACGCCATCAGCTCTGCGATGGGGGTCGGATCGCTGACGATGTGCGCCGGACGTCCTTGCGGCGTGTAAAGGATTTTGTCGGGGTTGATGCCCAGCTTGGTATAGATCGTTGAAGCGAAGTTCTCCGGAGAGAGAACCCGCTCAACTGCCGAGTAGCCGCTGCGATCGGTCGAGCCGACCACCATACCACCCGGCGTGCCAGCTCCGGCCATGATGACCGACATGGCGTTCGACCAGTGATCGCGACCACCGCGAACATTGATTTTCGGCGTCCGACCAAATTCGCCCAGCATGACGACCAATGTTGAGTCGAGCATGCCGCGACGTTCCAAGTCGGTAATCAGCGTGGCAACCGTTTGGTCGACGCTGGGCATCCGCTTGTTTAACGCGGGGAAGATGCCGACGTGATGATCCCAGCCGCCTTCGTACAAGGTGATGAAAGGCACACCCGCTTGCACAAGCCGTCGGGCCAACAACGCACGTTGCCCGAACGAATTGCGACCATACTCGTCACGAACGGAATCCGACTCGCCGTGGATGTCGAACGCTTTCTGCGAAGCGGGCGACGTCACCAGGTCGTAACCCTGACGGTAATAGTCATCCAAGCCGGCCACCGGGTCGGCGGCGGCCTTGTTTTGGATGCGCGGCAGTCGGTCGATCTGGCGACGGATATCGGTGCGGAACGCAAAACGATCGTCGCTCAAGCCACGCGGCAGCGCGACGTCGCGAACGCGAAAGTCGGCACCGTTGGGATCATCTGAGACGACGAAGGGGGCATACTTCGCACCCAGGAAGTTCGGGCCGCCCGAACGGGACATGCGGGGCATCGAGAAGTAGGCGGGCAATCCACCCGGCGCACCGCGTTCGCTGGCTGTGACGGCCCCCAAGCTGGGATGGAAACTGACAAACGCACCGCAGCCGACCGGAATCCGCGGGGGGGCACCGGTCATCATGTAATGATTGCCGGCCCCGTGATTGCCCTGGTTGTGGCGAATCGAGCGAATCGTGGCGAACTTGTCGGCAATGACGGCGAGCTTTTGGCAGTGACGCGAGAATTGCACGCCGGGGACTTTTGTGTCGATCGCGTTGAATTCGCCCCGAATTTCAGCCGGTGCGTCGGGCTTGGGGTCGAACGTTTCGTAGTGTGTTGGGCCGCCATCAAGCCAGATGAGAATGCAGCTTTTCGCTTTGGCTAATGAATTGGGAACCGTGCGGTCGGGGTTTGCTTCTCCGCGCAAACGCAGCGCGTTGGCCAAGCCTCCACCGATCAGCGTGGTCAATCCGAGCTGCATGCTGCTGCGGCGAGTGATTCCTTCGCAATTTCGCGATGTAGCCATCGAGAGTCCTTTTTCAGTCTCTGAAAACGAATTCCGGTGTGTTTAACAGCGCCCACAAGAGATCTTCGGTTGCCTGACGCCGCGTAATGCCCTCTTTCTCGAATAAACCTGTGGTGATGTGTATTTCATCATCATCCGGAAGTCGAGCATACACCCAGAGATAGATTTCCTCAACGATCTGGGCCGGCGTCTTGTCGCTGGCGGCCAGCTTGGCGGCTCGGCTGGTGTCGTTCGTCACTTTTCCGTACAGGTTGCGCGAGTTCATCAAATGCAGCACCTGCACCACGCTCGAATCGCCCGTGCGCTCGCAGGGCGGATCCTGGTTCGGGTCCGGACGGCCGAAGGCGTCTAGAAAATCGTTGCCGATGCGGTGCGTCCACAATTCCATCGCCCGCGATCCGGCAGGCATCGCCGCGAAACTTTCCGACGTGTCTGTGATATCATTGAATGCATCCAGTAACACTTCCGCGCGAAGTCGCTGACGATATCGCCGCGAGTAATTCCGTGTGTCGACCACGTTTCGATCGTTCGGCAGCGACGACAGACTGTACACATACGACGTCGCAATTCTGCGAACCAGCTTCTTCAAGTCGTAACCCTGATCACGGAAATCATCGCCTAGCGCTGCCAGCAGCGGACCGTTGCTGGCGGGGTTTGTTCCTCGTAAGTCGTCGACTGGTTCGACAAGTCCGCGGCCCATCATGTCGGCCCAGACACGGTTCGCCATGACCTGCACGAAAAACGGGTTCTCGCCCGAGGTTACCCAACTTGCAAATGCAATGCGGGGGTCTTCTCCCTCTTTGATTTCCGGAGCCTTCCCGAACAACGGCTTCGGGGTCATCTCTTCGTCCGTTCGCGGATGCTTCACACTGCCGGTCACCTTGGGGAAAATGGTTTCCTCGGAACCCGAAATCGGCGGTGAAACCCCTCGCCCTTTTCGGCCGACTTTCGCAAAGTAAGCAGCGAATCCGTAGAAATCTTTCTGCCCATAAACTTCAAAGGGATGGTGATGACACTTCGCACATTCCAGCCGAACACCAAGGAACAACTGGCTGACAATTGTCGTCAATTCGTCCGGCGTGCGACGATCGCGAAACAGTGTGACGGCCCCGTTGCGGAACGTGCTGCCCTGCGCGGTGAGAATCTCGCGGACGAATTGGTCGTAAGGTTTGTTCTTGCGGAACGAATCGCGAATCCAGAAGTCGAAGTTCAGCGTCGCCTTGATGCCCGCCCGATACGGGTTCGGTCGCAACAGGTCGACCCACTTACTCGCCCAATAGTCGGAGAATTCGGGACGTTCCAGTAGACGATCAACAAGCTTCGTGCGTTTGTCGGTTGATGTGTCAGCCAGAAAGGCACGCGTCTCCGTCGGTGACGGCAAGCGACCGATGATGTCGACATACACCCGGCGATGATACTTCAAATCGCCCGCCGGTTCCGAAGGCTGCAATCGCAGCAGTTCGAGTTTTTTCCACACGAGTTCATCGATGAAGTTGTTCTTCGGCAGCTTCGCGTAGAACTCGGCCGGCACCTCGCCGGGCAACGGCACCGCCACATTGGCGACGATGATCTGGTCACGGAAGCGGGCCATGATTGCCGCGTCACCGGTGATCTTGCTGGCCTTGATGAAACCATGTTCGTCGACCGCAGCGATCGCGCTCTCGTTGGATTGATACGCGGCCAACCGGGTCACGTCGCGGGTACTGCCGTCGGCGTACTTGGCCGTGACCAGCAGTTGCTGGGTTTCGGTGTATTCCAACACGCGTTCGGCCGGCTCGACGGTCAGTCCGACGAGCGCGGGTGTGTCCGGTTGCAGACGTGGCGTGCCCGAGCGAATCCAACGCAACAATAAATCGTATTCGGGGCCGCCTTTCGCCAACCGCTTGCCCCCGCCGTGCGGATTCTCGCCGGTCGGCTTGGTCAGCAGCAAGCTTTGTGGCGGGTCGGGCAGAAACAACCGTCGCCCGCCGCGAACCTCTTGCGTGAGTGCGTTGTAATCGGAATCGGAATCGTACCCGAACATCGACAATTGAAACCCGTTCTGCCCTCCCTGCTTGCCATGACAGGAACCAGAGTTGCAACCAAACCGCGCCAGAATCGGCTCAACATCGCGATCAAAATCGACCGCCATGGATTGCTTCGCATGCGTGACTGTGACAGAAACCCGAACGGTGACATCGCCAGCCGATACCGAGACCGTTCCTTGTCCGTTCCCCACCGGCGCGACAACACCTTCCGGGCTGACACGCACGATGTTCGGTGTATCCGAACGGAACGTGGCTTTTCGCGTCAAATCGATCGGCCGTCCGCTGCTTTTTCCCGTTACGACGAGTTGCTGGGCGGCATTACGACCATCCAGCGAAAAACGTGACGGAATCGCCGACAACGACGTCTCAGCCGCAATTGCACGATCGGAGAGCAAGCAACCCAGCGACAAAATCGCGGCGATCGCCAGCACAAAGACATTTCGGCTTGAAAATCTCATCCCTTAACTATAGCGGACGACCGTATGCGCTACCAAGGTAAACAAGGTCGCCGGAGCCACAATTTCCCACGATCTCCCCCCGTATCAGGCCATGACAAAAACAACAAAGAGGCCGACGGCAACGGTTTTCATCCCGAAAGTCACATCTTGGGTGCTATGGAATACAAGCCCGAAGCGCAAGCGAGTGAGTCACCGGGTGGACGAGCTTGCGGTGTTTGGTTGGGCGGAGTCTTCTCCAGAACTCACTCGCTTGCGCTTCGGGCTTGTATTGGGTGCCGCCTCACGACGTTCGAGAAGGGTGAAGGCCAGCTCGACGCCCGTTGAGAAATCAACATCGCTCTCATGACGACCGTGCTTCGCGATGTCGGCCTGGCACCCGAGATATTGGGATCACGCGTATACTCGACAGCCGATTAGTCGGCGCTATTTTTATGAAGCCCGGACAGTGTCGTTCGGGAGGGAAATGCCGTGCATGACCTGCCCTAAATGCAGGATGTTACCTCCAGTCACCGTGCCGGAAGACGGCCTATGCTTTCTTATATCGATTCCCGCTCCATCAAGCCTAACAGGATCGAAGACACAGAGACATGCAAGAGAGCAGGAGTTTGCAATGGGCACGTCGATTCCCAAAGACGCACCGAGACGAAAGTGGTTCCAGTGGTATCACTTGTATTTCTTTCTGGCCGCGTTTGATGTGCTGACGATTTCGGCATCGCTTTATCTGAATCACACGGTGTTGGCGATTTACTCAGATTCTGTTCAACAAAACTCCGTGTGGTCGAATCGGGTTAGTCATTACTCAAGATTGAACGATCTGGCGGCAGCCGTTAATGCCCCTGGGAACGATGTCTTCGAATCGGGCAATTTTTCCAGGGAGCAACGTCGGCTGACTCAGGCCTCTTTAGCCTTCCGGAAAGCCACAACCACGGCGCGTGTCGACTTGCAACGAAATCAAAGGCAAGAATCATGGTCGGGATTGCTCCGTAAACTGGATCAGATTGACAGTCAGGTGGCTTTGATTCAGAAAGAATCAATGGCCATCTTTTCTGAATTAAAAAGAGACAACCGGAAAGCGGCCGGTTCACGAATGGCAGAAATGGACCGCTGTTTTTCACGGTCGTTGGGACTCATTGGCACGCTGTGCGAACAGGTGCGGCAAATTCAAACCAATCGTTTCAATATCCATACCGCACGCGCACAGCGGCTGGGTCGTTTTGAACTCGCACTTTACGGCGTCGTGTGTCTCATTTTGGGGGTTGTCACCTGGTATGGCCACAAACTTGCCAAATACATGCGGCAAAGCGAGACCGACGTCGCGAACGCCAGAGAAATTGCAGAATCAGCCAGTCGAGCCAAAAGCGAAATTCAACAGCGTGCAGCAGAACAGATCATGGGGTTGGCACGATTCCCTGATGAAAACGGCAGCCCCGTGCTGCGATCTGGGGCCGCTGGAAAACTGACCTACGCCAACGTCGCCAGTTCCCCATTACTGGATCAGTGGCGAACGCAAGTTGGAGAAACACTGCCCGCAGATGTGCGCGCGACCGTTCAGAAAACCCTAAACACCAGAAAGACCATCGTCATCGAGGTGACAGCCGACAATCAATGGTATGCCCTCAGTGTGACCCCCGTTCCCCACGAGAATTACGTCAACCTTTACGCTGCAAACATCACGTCTCGAAAACAGGTCGAGGCCGATCTGGTTCAGGCAAAGCAGGATGCCGAAACAGCCAACCAGGCCAACATGAGCCACGAAATTCGCACGCCCATGACCGCCATTCTTGGGTTCAACAACATTCTTCTAGAAAACGTGAGCAGTCCAGAGAACATCGATGCGGCTCGTACTGTCAAGGAAAACGGTGAATTCCTCATCGACCTTATCAACGACATTCTCGACTTGTCGAAGATCGAGGCGGGGAAAATTGAAGTGGAACAGATCAGTCGTTCGCCACATGAAATTGTGGCCGAAGTCTCTTCCTTGATGAAAGTTCGGGCCAAGGCTAAAGGGCTGCCCTTAGACGTACATTTTGAGGGACCGATTCCAGAGACGATTCACACCGACCCCACTCGACTGCGTCAGGTCTTGATCAACGTTGTTGGAAACGCAATCAAGTTCACCGAGACCGGGTCGCCAATGAGCATGCGGGCCAGGTCGAGTTGATGGATGCCGTCGTCGGCCATGTCACCGCCTGAGAAATCCCAAAACTTATGCCAGCCGTGGCCGAACAGTCCGGCGTTGTAAGGTCGATCACCAGCTGCACCCAACCAGGTATTCCAATCGAAACCGGCGGGGACTTTGCCATCAGAGGGCAGTTGAAACTTGCCGCCCGGCTTGAGGTTGAACACCTTGCACAGCGGGATATCGCCCAGCTTGCCGCTTTTGATGTACTCCAACGCGGCGAGTGAAAACGGAGCACTGCGATTCTGCGTGCCCGCCTGCACGACCCGCTTGTACTTGCGAGCCGCCTCGACCATCTTGCGACCTTCCCAGATGTTATGCGACGGCGGTTTCTCGACGTAAACATCCTTGCCCGCCTGGCACGCGAGAATCGTCGCCGGCCCATGCCAATGATCGGGCGTGGCGACGATGACGCCGTCGATGTCGTCGCGTTCCAGCACGCAGTCGAAGACCTTCTCGGTCTCGGGACACCGCCCCTAGTATCCCGGCGAACTTCTCTGCGACTTTGGCCGAGCGACCTTCATGCAAGTCACACACAACAGCGATTTCCGTATCCTCCCGCGAAGCAAACCCGCCCGCCACACTCGTCCCCCGACCACCCGCGCCGAGTAAGGCGAGCACTACTCGCTCATTCGCTCCCCGAACCCGTTTCGTCTCCGCTGCCGTCAACGAAGTACTCACTGCGGAGGCAGCCGTGATGGCCAGGAAATGTCTGCGGTTGAGTTGGGACATGCGAGACTCCGGGGCGAAAGAATCAAGTAGGGTGCGTCGTGAAGTGTAAGGGAGAGCATGGTTACGATTCAGAGCGTCCCTCGCTTACGCTTCGGGTTATGATTTCATTCAACCTTTTGCGTGCGACCTGTCTCCGCGGCATCGTAACATGCGAAGACCGTGCGAATCACATGCAAACTGTCGGCCGAGTCAATTGGGGCGTCTTCCAACCCGGCGGACGCGCGGACGGCGGAGCGGATGAAGGGGGAATAGGCGCGCGGTGTTTTCGGGCCGGTGTACTGGATGGGTTCGGCCGATTTCTCCTTGCTGCTGGACCACGTCAGCGGGACGTCTTCCATGGGTTCCAGATGTAGCCAGCCGTGCGATCCCCAAATTTTGACGTGCGAGTTGTAACCGCGTTGCAAGTAGTAGCCCGAGGTGAGGGTGCCGAAGAAACCGTCGTCGAATTTCAACGCGACGGCGGCAGAGTCTTCGACGTCGATTGGCTGCCCGCCCACGTTCCCGGTGAACCCGGCCACCTGTTCGATTCGCGAGCCGGTCACGTACATGGCCAGGTCGAGCCAATGGATGCCGATCCACGTCAAATGCCCGCCGCCGCCACGGCTTTTTTTCGCGAACCATTGTTTGTGATAGCTGGGAGAGGTGAGCCGTGTTTGGTCGGCAATGATGTGCATTTCCAATCCGTAGATGCGGCCGAGTTTTCCGGTGCGAATGATCTTCTGCGCTTCGATGATTTCCGGATTTGACCGATTCGCCAACGCCAGCATCAGGTGTAAATGTTTCGCGTCCGCCTTGCGAGTGAGTTTGGCGAAGTCCTCGGCCCGCACACACGACGGCTTCTCGGCGAACACATGACAGCCCGCTTCCAACGCGGCATCGATCTCCGGCGGAGCGATGGCGGCTTCCAAACTGACCAACGCCATTCCCGGTTTCTCGGCACGCAGCATCTCGTCGCGGTTCTTGTAGGTTTTCGTCAGCTTCTTGCCGAGCGTTTTTCCGGCGGACTCGAACGAAAGACCGCTCGGATCACAAAGCACGACGGAACTGGCTTCGGGGCAGTCACGCAGCGCGGAGAAATACGCACTCAAGTGAGCCCCCTCGGCATTCGTGATAACAGCCACTTTGATCGAGTCAGGCATGGGATGTTCCCTTGTTTGTCTTGGCTGAATGCTGATAGCTGGCCGCTGACCGCTCCGTCGTCACGCCTTGCGAATGAAATGCGATGCGAAGCTGCGAATTTCCTGGCCGTTGAGCACGTGGACCATGCGTAGCTGTTGGATTGTCTGCTGGCTGAAACGGCCCATCGGCACATGCACGAGTTTCTTGCCGTATTGTTTCGCCAACCGACGCCACCCGGCTCCCGGCGGGGCATGACTCAACAAAGCGATGTGCCGTTCCTTCGCATACGCACAACCGGCGGCGATGAGGCGTTCTTCCAGCGTGTCAGTGAAGTCGAATTGCGGATCGCGGAAAATGTCGGACACCGGTCGCGGGGGGAAGAGGAAGACCGCGCCGCCATACTGGGCCAACCCGATCCCCGGCCCGACCATCTCCTGATGATAGTCGGTGGCGAACAACGAAAGCGTGGACTCATCATGATGCTCTGCCTGCCAGGTAATCCGCCACGGATAATCGCGCGGGTCGGCGGGCGAATCGAACAGCATGATCACGCAATCGAGGTTGCCTCGCGTGGGTGGGAAGACCTTCACGTATAAGTCACCGGTGTGCCAGTTCCGCAGCGTCTCACGGATGTCCAACCCGTCTTTCAGGCTGGCAGAGAATTTCTCGCTACGAGCCAGGTCGGCCCCCATCATCGCGAGTGCCGCGTCTTTGATATGTGTGCGAAAATTCTCGATCGACACGTCTTCCTCGGGCCAACTGCATTGGGCGAACGGGTTCCAGCGCATCCGCCATTGCTGCTGATCGATTTTCGGAGGATTGGGTTTCAACTCGCAGCTCCGCCACGACACCGGATGCCCCGGCAAGCGGCTTTTCATCTGGACGATATCGCCCTCCGGTAAGCCGGCCTGCCCGATACCCATTCGCAACATCTCGAACGGCAGCAAACCGGTGTCGAAATAGTCGCGAGCTGTATCGGCCACTTGAATTGCAAACTGGTCGCCGGCGATTTGCTGAGCCGCGACAACCAGTGTGTAGAGATCGGGCGTGAAGCGACGTTCGATCAGCGACAAGTTCCGCACGTATTGAAAATAGATCGCCAACGCTTTCGGCGAAATGGAACGCGCCCGTGTTTTGAAGTCGGTGGCGTAACGACTACGTGATTCAATCAACAACTCCTTTAATCCGTCGATCGACAGGTTCTCGTCATCGTCCAACTCGGCCCGCGCCCGCTCGTACAGGCCCGTCACATAAGGCAACTCGCCCAGCAGGAAGGCCAGCGTATCGATGTCGACGGCGTACAACGCGGTCTCTTCGACATCCTCATCCTCGGCCGTCGTGGGTGCCTGTTCAACATACGCTTCGCGAATCCAGGGCCAATCCATCAGCGAGCAGACGAACAGGATTCTCTCGTGACGCGACTCCAGTTCCCGCAAGCGGTTCGCCATGTGGACTGCTCGATCGCATGGCTGACCGGCGGGCAAACGCGGAATCCCCGGCAACACGGCTGCTGCGAACTTCTCGACCGATACCGTTTTGAGAGCATACGGGTCGGGCAAGACCGCCGGGATACTCTCGAAACATTCCGTTTCCAGATCGATAAACGCCCGCGGCAGGCGTTCCTGTAATGCAATTCGCAACGCGGCAATCACTCCCTGGCAAGGATCGATCGGCACGTAACTGGCGGCGCGTTCGTCGTCGAAATCATCTTCGTCTTCGTCATCCGCTTCGCTGCTCCAAGGTTCGGCAGAGAACTGGTGAGGTTCTTCCTGCACAACCGCCGAAATGCTCGGCAGATGTTCGATGCCCCGTTCGACATGCGACTGAAACGAAGGCGGCAACGGCACCGCCAGACAGTCGAAGTCTTCCGCCAACATCACTCGGCGGACTTCGATCGCAAAATCCCCGCTGCCGTGAATGATCGGCAGGACGGTGATGCGCGGGCTGATGTGGAGGAATTCGTGTGTCATGATTTTTCAGGAGTGAACCACGGAAGACACGGAAAAATACGGAAGTCATACCATTCGCGACACTTCACGACTCGATATCGTCATTCGGAAGAACTTCGCGAAACAACTTCTCGCCCAGATGTAGCCTCACGATGGCTCGCTGGACCTGATCGTCATCGTACTCGGGATGGCGTAATCGAACGCCAGCGGCTATCGCATCCCTGAGTCGTTGATTCATATCGAGAGCGAGCTGAAAACGGCCGGCAGGACCAAGACGACGTAACATCTCAAAGTAGAGTCGCTCGTCCTCAGCCGTTGTATCTGGCGAGCGCATGACATGAGTCTCTTCTATCACCGTCCAAAAATTCGCTTGATTATTCGTCATCCGTATCGTCTGGATCGTCATCGAAATCAGGATGCAGCGGGTCTTCGGGTGAGAAGAAGAAGTCCCCCAAGCCAGTTGGCACAATATCACCGCCGAGGGTTCGCGTATTACGATCAGCGAGTGTTTCCAGGTCGAGAGCGTCTTCACCCAGGCAATTCTTGAGCGACTCTTGCCAGGCTTCGTCTTTGCCAAGCGGGTGTTCGGGATCCTGGGCGATACGCTTCAAGGCGTAACGCAACACGTTGATGCCGTCGCGGGTGGAGAAGTCGAGCTTCAATTCGTGGGAACGTTGCAGAAACTCGACGGTCAGGTCGAGCATTTGCTCGTCGGCGAACGGCAAGTGGTACGTGAGGATTTGCATTTCGTCTTCACGCGACGGATGCGAAAGCGAGAGTATGGGTTGTAGCCGACTGAGAATGTAGTCGGGAATCTCGAAGGTCGATTCGTCGTCGTTCATCGTGAC
>Ga0115002_10004525_pt1 | contig 16766 bp, 9 predicted proteins | sample ArcticOcean_MG_C_8_FD_89576 | JGI IMG/M metagenome (GOLD analysis project Ga0115002, IMG submission 89576) | Marine microbial communities from western Arctic Ocean - ArcticOcean_MG_CB11_86 | ecosystem: Environmental > Aquatic > Marine > Oceanic | place: Arctic Ocean: Canada Basin | collected... | reverse complement strand
GACGATGCGTTCTTTGCGTTGCATCATCGCCGCCAGATCGAGTCGTACCGAGTCGGTCACAATTCCATGATCATCGAGGCCATTCTGTATTTCATGGAAACGCTGACTCGACTCTAACAGTGCCTTGCTAGGAATGCACCCTGCCTGTAAACAGGTGCCACCGACCCAGCCTTTGTCTATGCATGCAACACGCATGCCGAGTTGGGCAGCGCGCACAGCGGCGACGTAACCACCGGGGCCGGCACCAACGACAATGAGATCGTAACGCTCGCTCACTCGGCCTCAGATCTCGAGCATCAGTCGCGCGGGATCCTCGAGCAACTCTTTGAGGCGCACGAGGAATGTCACAGACTGTTGACCATCGACGAGGCGATGGTCATAGGTGAGCGCCGTATACATCATGGGACGAATCGCGACCTCACCGTCGACGGCAATGGGACGCTCCTTGATCGCGTGCATGCCGAGAATTCCACTCTGCGGTGGTGTCAGAATAGGCGTCGACATCATGGAACCAAAAATGCCGCCATTGGTGATCGAAAAGGTGCCACCGCTCAGCTCATCAAGAGCCAGTTTGTTGTCTCTCGCCGCCAGCGCGAGACGTTTGATCTCGGCCTCGATCTGTGACATCGACAGAGGGCGAACGTTGCGAAGAATCGGAACCAGAAGCCCACGTTCCGTCGACACAGCGATTCCCAGATTCACGAAATCATGGAAGACAATGTCGTCGTCGACGATGGACGCATTAAGGTTGGGAACCTCCTGCAGGGCAATCACGACGGCTCTGGAGAAAAAGGACATCAATCCGAGTGAAACGCCGTGCTTGTTCAGGAAGGCTTCCTTGTGACGCTTGCGGACAGCCATCACCTGGGACAGGTCGACCTCGTTGAAGGTTGTCAGCATTGCCGCCGTGCGCTGCGCCTCAACGAGGCGCGTGGCGACCCGCTTGCGCAGACGCGACATGGGCTCTGAGCGGGTACCCTCTGCGTCGTTTGTCTTGGGCACCGAAACCGGAGATGCCGGAGCCCGCGGTGCGGGGGGCCGCGGTTCGGGTGCTTGTTCGGGGGCAAGTGCCGACGCCAACGCTGCAGATTGACTGTCCCTCTCGTCGTTTTCTCTCTCCTTGAGGAAAGCCAGGACATCTTGCTTGATCAGCCGTCCCCCACGGCCCGTGCCGACAATCTGATTCGCTCCAAGCCCATTTTCCTCAACTAGTCGGCGCACTGCCGGACTCAAACCATCCAGGTCCGTCGGGCCAGAGGCGGTTGATGCAGGCGCACTCACTGCGACCGGTGGAGACACGGGCACTGCCGGTTCGCTGACAGGTGCCGCGACAGGTTGCGGTGGCGGCGCAGGCGTTGGCGGCGCCACCGGGGCCGGTGCGGCAGCTGCTGCCGGCTTTCCGGACTCGTCGATCCGTGCAAGGAGTTCACCCACATTCAGCGTGTCATCAACCTGCTTCACCTGCTGCAGCGTGCCTGACGCAGGTGACGGGAGGTCGACATTCGCCTTGTCAGTCTCCAATACACAGATCGGCTCATCCTTCTCGACGAAATCACCCTCCCCCTTTAGCCATTCAAGGACGGTAACCTCACTGACGGACTCCCCCATCTCGGGAACATCGACGTCGATGACCATCGGTCCTGCCTGTTCTTTCAGTAGTTGATTTGATGCGGCTCGAATCAGCTGCCCGTGCCGCCCTGGCCTTCGACCTGACGGCTGCGCTGCACATCTTCGAGGCGTAGTTCGCGGTTGTCGATATCGAGTGCCTGGTGGACGATCTCGGTCTGTTCGGAATGATGCTGACGTGCGTCACCAACGGCGGGGCTCGCAGCTTCGTCACGACCGACGTATCTGAGATCAACGTCAGCTGGCAGCAACTTGTTGAGCAGGGGCTGGACGAAATACCACGCCCCCATATTGAGAGCTTCTTCCTGCACCCAAAGAAATTCTTCCGCGCGCGAATAACGGTCTATTGCCTGACGCAGATCGGCTTCTGGAAATGGATACAACTGCTCCACCCTCACCAGGGCCACCTCGCTCAGGCCACGCTCATCTCGTGTCGCATAGAGGTCATAGTAGATCTTGCCAGTACACAAAATCACGCGACGCACATTCTCGGGATCGCTGATCGTCTCGTCGTCGATCACATCGTGAAAATTGCCATCCGCCAGCTCGTCAATCGGCGAAACACACAACTTGTGACGCAATAGACTCTTCGGTGTCATCACGATCAAAGGTTTGCGGAAGTTGCGATGTATCTGGCGGCGCAAGACGTGAAATATCTGTGCCGGTGTCGTCGGATACACAACCTGCATGTTGCCCTTGGCGCACAACTGCAGGAAACGCTCGAGACGAGCACTTGAGTGCTCCGGCCCCATGCCCTCGTAGCCGTGGGGCAGCAGCATCACAAGACCACACATGCGATGCCATTTTGCCTCGGCGCTGGAGATGTATTGATCGATGACCAATTGTGCGCCGTTGGCGAAGTCGCCAAACTGGGCCTCCCACATCACGAGCCGCCGAGGATCGGCGGAGGCGACGCCGTATTCATACCCCAGGACAGCGAGTTCGGAGAGCATCGTGTTGAGAACGACGAATTCGCCCTGGCCGTGACCCAGGTGGGCCAGGGGAGAATAACGTTCTCCCGTCTTTACATCGTGCCAGACCGCATGTCGGTGGGCGAAGGTCCCTCGCTGTGCATCCTGGCCGACAAGACGAACAGGAACATGCTCCTGCAAAAGACTGCCGAAGGCGAGCAGCTCGGCACACCCCCAGTCAACGGGCCGACTGCCCTCCACCATCTCCTGTCGCTGTTTGTTGATACGCTCTACCGTGCGGTGCGGTGCGAACTTTTCAGGAAAGGTTGTAAACACCTTGGCGATCCGTTTGAGTGCACTGTGCGGCACGCCGGTATCCGACGCCCAGTCTTTGCCGGCCCAACTCATTCCCTGCCAGACGCCTCCGAAGGTATTGGTACGAGGCTTCACCTTCAGCCGTTTCGCCTTCTCTTGGCTGCGCTCAAGGGTCGCGTGCACATCGGCGCGCATCTCATCAAGCTCTTGCTCAGTGATTACCCCATCAGTGATCAGCTGTTGCGAATAGAGCTCCGAAACCGTCGGGTGTGGCGCAATTTTCTGATACATCAACGGCGAAGTGACCGTCGGATCATCCGCTTCATTGTGACCGTGTCGTCGATAGCACTTCAGATCGATCAACACATCACGCTGGAACTGCTGTCGAAACTGGATGGCCAATCGGGCCGCGTGAATCACCTGCTCTGGGTCATCCGCATTGACATGGAAGACGGGCGCCTGGATCTGTCGAGCAATATCGGTGGGATAGGATGTAAAACGCGTTTCCTCGGGAGTGGCCGTATACCCTAGTTGATTGTCGATGATGATATGAATCGTGCCACCATTCCAGTAGCCTTCCAACTGTGACAGATTGAGTGTCTCTGCCACTGTGCCCTGACCGGTGAATGCCGCCTCACCATGGACCTGGATCGGCACGACCCGAGTCCGCTCCCGGTCGTGAAGATTGTCTTGCTTGGCCAGCACAATCCCCTCGATGATAGGATTGACTAACTCCAGGTGACTCGGATTCGGGCTGAGAGACAGATGCATGCGGCCACCGCCCCTTGTCACGAAGTCGTACGAGTAACCCTGATGATATTTCACATCCCCCTCATCCTCCGCGCCGTCGCCACGTGTGGCGCCTTCGAATTCGGACAAGATCACTTCGTACGGCTTGTGCATGAGATGGGCGAGCACATTCAACCGGCCACGATGGGCCATGCCTACTACCATCTCCTCCACGCCGAATGCACTACCACTCTCCACGAGAGCATCCATTAGTGGCAGTAAGGTGTCGCCACCCTCGACAGAGAATCTCTTCTGGCCGATGTATCTAGTGTGCAGAAATTGCTCAAATGCCTGTGTCTCGATCAGAAGAAACAGCAGTCGCTTGCGTTCCTCGGCTGAGAAGACGAGTCGTCCCAGATTTGGCTCGATTTTCTCTTCGAGCCATGTCTCTTGGTCCTTGTCGCCAGTGGACATCGTGTCGAGCCCCAGAGTGCCACAGTAGGTCTCTTGCAACTTGTCCAACAGATCACGCAGGGACCCGTCCGTCTTGTAACGGAATGTGCCGGAGCCCACGCCCTTGTCGAGATCATCCTCAGACAGACCGAATTCAGACAGTTCAAGCAGAGGATGAGAGTCACAATTGTTGCCGAGGGGATCCAGCTTGGCGATAAAGTGGCCGCGATGTCGGTAGGCACGGACCACCGCGACGCCCCCCCTGTCCGTGCGTTCGCGCTTGCGGCGCTCAGGCCCCGGTGGCAAGTCCGGAGTGGTCGATACAGCCATGTCACGAACACCTGCTGCAAGTGCCGCCACCGCCACATCGGAACCAGCTGAATCCGCCCGTTCGTCTTCGCTGAGTTGGAAGCCGTAGTCAAAACCACGGAAGAAGACCCCCCATTCCCGATCGACGGAAGATGGATCGGCGCAGTATTGCTCGTAGAGCGCCTCTACATAATCTCGATTTGCGCTGGAGAAATCGATGGGACGCATGGCGCCACCCGGTTGGTCTTTGACGGCTGACGCCGTCATGAAGGGGTTGGGAAGATCAGGATCACGTGAAAAACTGCTCAGATAGCGGGGCACTTTGGGCCTCAGCAAAATTCTCCTAACTTCAATTGAGCATAGAACATACACGCCCATTTGAAGTTGGTAAAGGACATTTGAGACCCCTTTCGCGCCAGCCGCTTGAAGGGATCCGCCGGCACCGCTACGTTATTGTGTGTTCCCTGCCTTTGTTCGCATCCTCCATGAGCGAGCCCTGGATGTCCCTGCTGAGTTTCGCTGGTCCCGATGCACTGTCGAACTTCCGTCTTGAGGCCCTGCGCACCCGCTGCCGTGAGGTGGTCGGACAGGTAGACATCCTCGAGGCACGTTTTGTCTATTTGGCCCATGTAAAGGACACAGCCGGCGACGAGACCGAGTTGATCTCTCGCCTTGCATCGATCCTCGATGCGAATCCATTGGCTGGCGGTCTGACGTCGGATCCCAAGCACCTGTTGATCACACCGCGACCAGGCACGACATCTCCCTGGTCGACGAAGGCGACGGACATCCTCCGAAACTGCGGTTTGAGCGAGGTCGAGCGGGTCGAGCGGGCAACCCTCTATTGTTTCACAGCAACCAACAAAACCGACTTGAGTCCCGCCGCCCTGCAGCCACTTCATCCTCTTCTGCATGATCGGATGACACAGGCCGTCATCGGTGATCCGATCGTGTTGTTCGAACAGGTCGAACCGAGGAGACTGCAAACCATTTCCGTCGGCGACCAAGGCCGGTCGGCACTCGAGACGGCGAACCGTGATATGGGATTGGCCCTGGCAGAGGACGAAATCGACTATCTGTTTGTGGCCTACGCGCATCAATTGCAGCGAGACCCCACGGATGTGGAATTGGTCATGTTCGCCAACGTCAATTCCGAGCACTGCCGCCACAAGATCTTCAATGCGAACTGGATCATCGACGGCGAGGCCTGCGAGCACTCACTGTTCTCGATGATCCGGCACACACATGCCGTGCATCCACAGCACACGATTACGGCCTATTCCGACAACTCGGGCGTCATTGAAGGTCACGCGACATCCGTCTTCCGCCCCGACAGTGACGGTTTCACCTATCGCTTCGCAGATCGATCGACGCACATCATCTGCAAGGTGGAGACCCATAATCACCCCACGGCGATCTCCCCTTTCCCAGGTGCTTCGACGGGTGTGGGTGGTGAGATCCGTGATGAGGGCGCAACGGGACGTGGCGCACATTCGCAGGCGGGGCTGTGTGCTTTCTATGTATCGCACTTGCGTCTGCCCGAATCGCCGCAGCCATGGGAAACGGTGATCGCCGACCACCCGTCTCGCCTTGCAACGCCCCTCGACATCATGATGGAGGCTCCTCTTGGAGGGGCAGGATTCGGCAACGAGTTTGGTCGGCCCAATCTGCTGGGCGTATTTCGCACCTTCGAGCAAGTCGTGGATGGACGCCATCGCGGCTACCACAAACCGATCATGGTTGCCGGTGGAGCGGGACTCATTGACGCCGAGCAGGTCGAGAAGTTGTCCCCGCGCGCCGGGGACGTGGTAATTCAGATCGGCGGCCCCGCCATGTTGATCGGTCTTGGCGGCGGTTATGCGTCCTCCATGGATACGGGAAGCAATCTGGCAGAGCTAGATTTCGCCTCGGTGCAGCGAGAGAATCCCGAAATGCAGCGTCGCTGCCAGGAACTGATCAGTCGCTGTGTGGAGATGGGTGCTAGCAACCCGATTCGCTCGATCCATGATGTCGGCGCAGGGGGGCTGTCGAATGCGTGCCCGGAACTCGTCGAAGATGCAGGTGCCCTGTTCGACCTGCGAGCGATCCACAACGACGAACCGGGCATGAGCCCGATGGAGATTTGGAGTTGCGAGGCCCAGGAACGCTATGTCCTGGTCGTGAGTGCCGATGATCTGGCGAAGTTCGAACAGCTGGCAAATCGGGAACGCTGCCTGTTCGCGGTGGTTGGAACCGTGACAGATGATGGCCGCATGAGCCTGCGAGATTCCTTGCTCGATGGCATCGAACCCGTGGAGGATTTGCCGCTCGAGGTCATCCTCGGCAAGCCGCCGAAGATGTTGCGAGACGTACAAACTCCGGCCCCGATCTCCCGGCAGATTGAACGCGGGGACATCGAACTGGCGCATGCTATCCAGCGCGTCCTGCGATTTCCGACGGTTGCGGACAAGAGTTTCCTCATCACGATCGCAGACCGCACGGTCACGGGAAATGTCGCACGCGATCAGATGGTAGGGCCCTGGCAGGTTCCCGTGGCGGACTGTGCCGTGATGACCACTGGATATCGCGCGACGACTGGATCGGCCATATCGATGGGTGAACGTGCTCCGCTTGCTGTCACAGACGGCCCGGTCAGTGGTCGGCTGGCGATCGCAGAGGCGCTGACCAATCTGGCGGGTGTACCAATAGGCGACATCGAGCGCATCAAACTCTCTGCCAATTGGATGTGTGCCTGCGACGAGGACGTCGAGGATATCGCCCTCTTTCGCACAGTAGAAGCGGTCGGACTCGAATTCTGCCCCGAACTGGGTGTAGCGATTCCTGTGGGCAAAGCCTCTCTGTTCATGCGAACCGTCTGGCAGGACGATGCAGGGCAGGATCATACCGTCACCGCACCCATGAGTCTTGTTGTGTCTGCCTTTACGGCCGTAGAAGATGTGCGCCGGGTTGTAACCCCCGAGCTGAAACATGAGCCGCAGACGCAGTTGCTTCTCATCGATCTGGGAAAGGGCCAGAATCGCCTGGGTGGCTCCATCCTTGACCAGGTCTTTGACCGCCACGGCAGCGACATTCCCGATGTCGATGCGACGACACTACGTCGACTCTTTGAACTGACACAAAATTTTCTGCAGGAGGATCTGATGCTGGCCTGCCATGACCGTTCCGATGGAGGTTTGCTGGCCACTGTCGCCGAGATGGCCTTCGCCGGCCGTCGGGGCGTCGCGATCACCTTGCGCAGCGCGGATCCACTTGCTGAGCTGTTTGCCGAGGAGGTCGGTGTCGTCCTGCAGGTAAGATCCGCCGACGCTGAGAGCATTGACGCCTTGATCACTGCATCGGGTTTGACCGATCACTGTCGGCGAGTCGCCGAGGTGAACGACACAGATCAACTGGCCATCACGGGTGTAGATGGGCAAATGCTGTATCAGGAAGAGCTGGGTGAGCTGCATAGTACCTGGTCAGAGCTCACGTGGCGCATGCAGGCTCGGCGTGACGAACCCACCTCGGCAAACGAAGAATACGAGACGATACGTGACCGCACAGACCCGGGGTTGCAGCCGTCGGTCCCCTTCGAATTTGGGCCCCCTCCAGCTATCGCCAACACGCGACCGAAGATTGCCATCCTGCGCGAGCAAGGGGTAAATGGCCAAGTGGAGATGGCGGCAGCCTTTCATGAAGCCGGCTGCGATGCCGTCGATGTGACCATGACAGATCTCATGCAGGGACGAACGAATCTGTCCGACTTCGCCGGGCTCGCCGCCTGTGGTGGATTCAGCTACGGAGATGTGCTGGGTGCGGGAGCAGGTTGGGCGCGATCGATCTTACACCACGAGTCACTGCGCGACATGTTTGCCGCCTTCTTCGAGCGCACGGATACCTTTTCGCTCGGCGTGTGCAATGGCTGTCAGATGCTGTCCTTGTTGGACGAACTCATTCCGGGCGCCGATGCGTGGCCCCACTTCGTGCGCAATCGCTCTGAACAGTTTGAGTCACGATTGTCGACGGTTCAGGTTGGGGAAACGAACTCCGTCTTGCTCCGTGGCATGGCTGGAGCTCGCTTGCCGGTTCCTGTCGCCCACGGAGAAGGGCGAGCACAATTCCTCTCCCTTGAGCATGCACCGCAGTTGGCGGCATCCGGTCAGATCGCCCTGCGCTTCGTCGACCACCGTGGCCAGGTCGCAGCGCTGCACCCGGCAAATCCGAATGGATCACCCGAAGGAATTACGGCTGTGACCAGTCTCGACGGCAGGGTCACCCTCATGATGCCCCATCCCGAGCGCGTATTTCGCAATCTGCAATTTTCATGGGCCCCTATCTCGTGGCGAAAGAAGCAGTTCAGCCCATGGCTGCGGATGTTCGAAAATGGACGTAACTACGCCTTGCAAAGTTGATGCAACCCTGTCGACAACCCGTTGACGCAGACCTTTAGAAAGAGCAAACGATGACAGACCCCATCCGCTGGGGCATTCTCGGTACCGGTAACATTGCCAAGCAGTTCGCCCGTGGCCTGACAAGCGTCGACGATGCGCAGCTGATCGCCGTTGGTTCACGTGCAGTGGAGACGGCTGATACCTTTGGCGACGAATTCGACGTTGCCCATCGACACGCCTCCTACGAGGCACTGGTCGCCGATGCTGAGGTAGACGCGATCTACATCTCGACGCCTCACCCGTTTCACAAAGACAATAGCATCCTCTGCCTGCAAAACGATAAGGCCGTTTTGTGCGAGAAGCCCTTCACGGTCAATGCCGGTGAGGCGGCCGCCGTCGTCGATGTCGCACGGGCACAGAAATGCTTCTTGATGGAAGCCATGTGGACTCGCTTCGTGCCAGCTGTCGTGCGTCTGCGACAATTGCTCGCCGATGGCGCCATCGGCGAGGTGCGTATGATCCAGGCTGATTTTGGCTTCCGAGCTGGCGTGAATCCCGAAGGACGCCTGTTCAACCTCGCCCTGGGTGGAGGTGCCCTATTGGATGTGGGTATCTACTCGCTGTCCTTCGCCTCTATGATTCTGGGCTCCGCTCCATCTCAGGTCGTGTCCACGGCTGATATCGGTGAAACAGGTGTGGATGAGCAGTCTGCTTTCCTGCTGCGCTATGCAGGCGGTGAGATCGCTGTGCTCAGCTGCGCCGTACGCACGAGCACGGCGATCGACGTGCGGATCTTCGGAACCGAGGGTAGCATCAGCGTGGGCTCCCCCTTCTTCAAGTCAGAGTCACTGACGATCAAACGCGGCAGTGAGGAAACTCGCGAAGAATTTCCTCTCGACGGCAATGGCTATAACTACGAAGCCATCGAGGTTGGCAGATGCCTTCGCGAGGGACGCATCGAAAGTGATGTCATGCCTCTCGATGAAACGCTTGCCTTGATGAAGCTTCTGGACACGATCCGTGAGCCATGGGGACTCAAGTATCCGAGCGACGGCTGAGGTCTTCGCCCCGAGTGACGAAAAAAATATCAGAAGCCAGAACATCAGAAAAGAGACGAAATGGAATACGGACAACCAGAGTGGAGTAACAAACGGATCTCTCGCATTCTGCATGGGACGATCATGCTCAATGAACGCGAGATGGAAAAGGGCTTTGAATTACTCGATGCCGTGTGGGCCTCCGGTATCAGATCCTTTGATACAGCGGCCTTATATGGCGGCGGAACCTGCGAACGCGTCCTGGGACGTTGGATGGAGGAACGCGGCGTAAGAAAGGAAGCCTTCGTCATAGGGAAGAGTTGCCATCACTCCGGTGATCGCAAGCGTGTGACGTCCTTCGACATAGCCGCCGACCTCGCCGACTCCCTCGCACGCCAACGTGCAGGTTACCACGACCTTCACCTTCTACATCGCGATGATCCCGATGTCGATGTGGCAATCATTGTCGAGGCACTGAACGAGCAACTCGATACGGGTCGAATTCGTGCCTTCGGCGGCTCGAACTGGTCCGCCGAGCGGATCGAACAAGCGAACGAATACGCTAACAAGAAAGGTCTCGTCGGTTTCGTCGCTTCGAGCCCGAATTACAGTCTTGCCGACGAAAAGGAAGCCCCCTGGGAGGGGTGTCTGAGCATCTCCGGCCCGGGTAAGGCGAGCGATCGCGTATGGTATGGAGCGCAGAAAATGCCCCTGTTCACGTGGTCCAGTATTGCTCGCGGCTTCTTCTCGGGACAACTCACCCGCGACAATGCCGAATCTATCCGCGGCCAGATGGACGGCTCCTCTGTGACCTCTTACTGGCACGAGGACAACTGGCAGCGACTCGACCGCGTACATGAGCTGGCTGGCGAGAAGGGCGCCAGCGTCGCGCAGATCGCACTGGCCTGGGTTCTGCAGGATCCAGAACTCGATGTCTACGCGTTAGTCGGTGCGCGCACACCAGCCGAAGCCGAGAACAATACCGCCGTCTTCGACATCGACCTGTCTGCCGAGGAACGGGACTGGCTCGATCTTCGCCGCGATGAACGCTGAGCCAGTCAGTCAGTATCGAACAGAACAACAAAGAGGGCGCACTCGTGATTCGCGTGCGCCCTCTTTTTGTTAGCAGTTGACTACCTGTCGCTCAACTGAGTTCGTCGAAGAGCGCCTGCGCCATGAGGGTGTGTCCCGTGTGGTTGGGGTGCACCGGTTCGGGGCAGAAGTTGTCTGCGTCGCGAAATTGCAGATGCCGCTGGAACATGTCGTGTAGCTGCAGCAACTGGGTGTCGTATTTCTTACTCATGGCGCCAACCGTGGCGATATACGCTGGCAGCAGATCGACGACCCTGCCGCGCAGGGTCGTCGACGACGAGCGCTCGGTGGAGATATAGAAGGGGGTCAGCAGGACAATTGGAATTCCTCCGAGCTCCTCTCGCGTCATCGCCAGAATTTCATCGTAGAGCTCTTCGAATCGCTGTGGTGACACATCATCGGCACCAGCGCGCAGATGCGAATGAAGATCATTGATACCAATCTTGATCGACAGACGATCTGGACGATGAAACAGAACATCATCGCGCCAGCGCTCACGCAGGTCTGATACTTTGTTGCCACTAATGCCTTTGTTTATCCATCGAATATTCAACTCCGGGTGGCGTCCCGTCGCCAACTCGGTGAAGGCACGAACGTATCCGGCACCAAGAGGTGCCTCGGCGGCTGCACGACCACAGTCGGTGATGCTGTCGCCGATGAAGAGAAAGGTCGTGTCGTTCTCGAACCAGTTACTCATCATGATCTCCAGAAAGTGTTGGCATTTCCTGGCTCAAACTACGCAAGTCGTTGCTGACGTCCAACGCGAGAAGTCAGTCGATGCCGCTGTATCTACACACGACATCAAACAGGACACGCGTGGCGAATAGCAGTTCACTCACCAGGGTTCTCTCGTCGTGTCCGTGAATGAGATTCTCCTCTTCCAGGCCAGGTGATTGCCTGTATGGCATGAATCCGAAGACCTGGGTCAGGGGCCGCCGGGGGACGATGTGCTTGGCATCAGTGCCCCCCGTCGACAAGGAGGGGATGACGGGCACGCCAGGATCGACGCTTGCCATCACCTGTTCGATACAGCGAAACATGGGCGCATCGGCAGAGGCCTCCAGGGGCGGGCTGTACTGGTCGACGTCGATCTCGACGCGGTCGCCGATGAGGGCGCGCAATTCCTGTAGGAAGGATTCCTGCGTCTGCCCGGGAGCAAGACGTCCATCAATCCACGCCGACGCCTGGGAGGGGATCACGTTGATTTTGCTTCCTGCTTCCAGGCGCGTCACGGAAACACTGTTGCGCAGTAGTGATCGCAGAGACAATCTCGTCTTGTCGTCGATCGGCAGCCGGGCAAGTGCGGCATCACTGCTGTCGACCTCGAGCACGGCGAGCAGATCCGCCGCCAGCGTTGGATCTTGCCCTTCTCCTAGTCGGCTCAAAAACAAGCGCAGCCCTGCCGATGGATGCAGGGGCAGATCTTCGACGGCGAGGGGGGCCAGCGCCGCACACAGCAGGGTCACAGCATTGTCGGCGTGGGGCACAGAGCCGTGACCGGGACTGCCGCGCATCGTCAGACGCAGCCGGCAGATCCCCTTCTGCCCCACCTGACACGTATAGAAGCGTTTGCCCTCGAAACTCAGATCGTGCCCACCACCCTCGGTGAGAATAACCGGCGCATCGATCTGTTCGGGGTGATGATCCAGGAGCCAGCCGGGCCCGTGATCACCCTTACCCGCTTCCTCGTCGGCCGTGGCCGCATAGAGAATGTCACGATCAAGGGGAACCTTGTGTCGCTTGAGCAGGAGCAGCACGATCAATTCAGCTGCGACCATGTTCTTCATATCCAACGCACCTCGCCCCCACACACAGCCCTCGTGAAGGGCACCACTGAATGGTGGCTGTGTCCACATGTGAGGCTCCACGGCGACCACGTCCGTGTGGCCGAGCAGCAGCAGAGGTGCCTCGTTGCCTCCGGTCAGACGTGTCGTCACATTGCCACGGCCAGGAACCGACTCGGTCAATGTCGGTCGCAGACCGTCCTTTTCCAGATACGTGGCGATAAATTGAGCCGCCAGTGTTTCGTTGCCCGGAGGATTGGTTGTGTCGATCCGGATCAGATCCTGGAGCAAGGTGGTCACTTCAGTACTCACCTCATCCCAGTCGATGTCAAAGCGTTCAGATGGTCGTGTCATGCTCGTATCCTACGGACTCGACGTATCTGAGGACAACCAGTATTCTTGGGCCATGCTCAATTTTCCTTCATTCTCGAGACGGTTCTTGCTGTCGTGGGCGATGATTTTCGCCGCCTGCAATGGTACAGACCCTGCCGATGTGAATGGCACGGAAACCCCCGCTGCCGACGATCAGACTGGCACGCCTGCCGGGATCAGTCGACATACCTACCGAATCGTCAACGTCTTCCCCCATGATCCTGATGCCTGGACCCAGGGCCTCGTTTTCGACAACGGTGTTCTTCTCGAAGGAACCGGCGGTGGTAGACGACTGACCAGCCACCCGGATTTACCCCCTGCCAGTCTACGCGAAATTGAGCTGACGACTGGACGCGTACTGCGCCGGGTTGCTCTTGAGACAGAGTATTTTGGCGAAGGGATCACACTTCTGCAGGATCGAGTATTCCAGCTGACCTGGCAATCCGGTGTGGGGTTCACATACGACCGAGAAACCCTCACTTCCCTTGGCACATTCAGCTACGCCTCAGAGGGCTGGGGCCTCACACATGATGACGAACGATTGATCATGAGTGACGGGACATCGACGATCACCTTTCGTGATCCCGAAAACTTCGCCGAAGTGGGCAGGATCGAGGTTGCAGCAGAGACCCAGTTGATTCGAAATCTCAATGAACTCGAATATGTCGAAGGTCAGATCTGGGCGAATGTGTGGCAGACGGATGTGATTGCGCGGATCGATCCGGCGACGGGTTCCGTCGTTGGCTGGATCGATCTAACGGGACTGTTGACGTCGCGCGAGCGCGCCGCGGCTGGAGTCCTCAATGGCATCGCCTACGATCCAGAAACGCAACGCATCTTCGTGACCGGCAAACTCTGGCCCTGGCTCTTCGAGATTTCCCTGATCATCTCCGAGTAGCCCTTGTTGTCGAGTAGCCCTGGTTGTCGAGTAGGGGTGCAGAATGAATCATCGCCCCAACATCCTTTTCGTTCAATCCGATCAACAGCGAGCCGATGGGCTGGGAATGAATCCGACCATCCCCGTTCGTTTTGCCGCATCTACGCACACTCAGCGAACGTGGACGTTGGTTTAACGCCTACGTGACGAGGCAGGCTATCATGCCTTGGCTGCAGGGAAACACCACGGGGGGAACAATCAGTCCGGTAACCCGCCGAAATTGCATCGTGGAATCGATGGTCGTGGAAGCATCGAACAATGGGGCTTCAGTGTATGCGACCTTCATGCCGGGTTGAATCAGGCGACGGTCCTGATGCGTCGAAATGACGGGATTCCGCAGGACACGTATATGACGTATCTGCAGCAATTGGGACTGGCTCAGGTCCACCGTCCTGACTACGCGCGGCGCAATCAGGACGGCGTACGCACGGCCCTCTGCAAAGCGACGCCGTCCTTTAGGCTGAAGGTCTTCGCCGATTCAGCGCTCTACCCCGTTGGATCAGCAGACACTTCGTAGCGTTTGACAGCGTCCTCATCGAGTTCGACACCCAGTCCTGGGCCATCGGGCACTCTGGCGTAACCATCCTGCAACAGCGGTTCGGTCAACAAACTGTGTTCATGCACCAGGTTGCCGATCATATCGCTCGCAAGGGTGCAGTTCGGCACGGCTGCTGAGGCGTGGATGCGATAGGCATCGTAGAGCCCGAGATCGACATTCGATGCCTGCCACACAGGCAACTCCCCCGCTTCGGCAATCTGCGCCATGTTCAGGAAGGACCAGTCCGATGGCGCGATGTTGATACCATCGACGGCTTGCGTACTGATCGCTTCGATGACTTGCCGCGGTTTCTGTAGATGCATGACGATGAGCACACTTGTCTGTTCGCGCAGTCGCCGATAGGCATCAAAGTTTCTGGGAAAGGGATCCTCGAAGACGATGTTCAAGTCCTCCACTCGTCTTGCCAGTTCCAGAGATTGCTCGAGTGTGTAGAAACGCTCCTTGGGATCCATGACGATACGGATGCCTGGAGCGGCCTCGGTCATCGCGCGGAATCGATCTTCCAGCGGATCTTCGAGCTTGCCCTTGGTCTTAATCCCGTGGAACCCCAGAGCCGCTGCCTGCCGTGCCGCGGCGGCGGAAACCTCGACCGTCGTGGCGTGCATCCAATAGTCGACAAGAATTCTGTCCTGAACCTTGCCACCGAAAAGACGATAGAGGGGCACTTCGTGGACTTTGGCGATCAGATCCAGAAGGGCCATCGCCCAACCGCCGCCCTGGAGCGATCGGGGCTCAAAGTCGAGGGGATCCCGACCAATCCAGTCGGGCCGTTCGTCCACTTTGTCGCCGTAGTAGGGCGTGCTCATCCCGTGGCCAACGAGTCCGGCATCGGTCTGCAAACGCAGAATATCGTGCCGACGCCGATCGAGATTCTCCGGATAGCTCGGCCGATAGTGCCACTCATCATCAGCAGAGAGAATGTTCGGTACGAATGGCACACACACGACGGTTCGTTCAAACCCTGTAATCTTCATCGTTTGGTCCCTTTCATTGAATAGGTCTCACCAACCCACGATCTCGACACTCCGCATACCGCTTGCCTGCCAATGGGGACGTCTCCATGTTAGGGCGCAATGTAGATATCTGTTCCAACGCAGGGGCCCCTGGCACTCGCCCGAGACTGGAGAAGCCGAAGCATGGATAGCATTCTAATCGTCGTCGTTTCCTTCGTCGGCTATATGATCGCCTACTACACATATGGCAAATATCTGAGCCAGAAAGTATTCGGTCTCGACGCGGGACGTCTCGTTCCATCCCGCGAATTGACGGATGGCGTCGACTATGTGCCAACGAAAAAGCAGGTCATCTTCGGACACCACTTCACCTCGATCGCCGGTACCGGTCCCATCGTTGGTCCGGCGATTGGCATCATCTGGGGTTGGGTGCCGGCACTGTTGTGGGTCTTCCTCGGATCTGTCTTCATGGGCGCCGTCCACGACCTGGGTGCTCTGGTGATTTCGCTGCGACACAAGGGCCATACGATGGCTGAGATCACGGGCAAGGTGATGAATCGACGCATGAAGATCATGTTCTTCATCATCGTCTTTCTCGCCGTCCTCATCGTGATCGCCATTTTCGGCCTTGTCATCGCCATCATCTTTGATATGTATCCTCAGGCGGTGTTGCCCGTCTGGCTGCAGATTCCGATTGCCATCGTGATGGGTCGCTTGATTCAATCCGGCAAAATGAATCTGACATTGATCACCGCCCTTGCTGTGACGGCCATGTATGGGACCATCATACTGGGAAATGCAGTCCCCCTGCCGATGCCTGAAATCGCGGGAATTCCAGCGACCGGCGTCTGGACGGTTCTGCTACTGATCTATGCCTACATCGCGTCGACCCTGAGTGTGACGACGTTGTTGCAGCCACGGGATTTCATCAACGCCTGGCAATTGCTGATCGTCATGGCCCTCGTCGTGCTTGGCGTCTTCGTCGCCGCGCCGACGATGGTTGCCCCCGCTTTCAATCTGGCACCGGAGGGTGCGCCTCATTGGATGCCCTTCCTCTTTATTACAATCGCTTGCGGTGCGATCTCCGGCTTTCACTGCCTCGTGTCGAGTGGGACTTCTTCAAAACAGGTCGAGAGTGAGCCGGATGCACGCTTCGTCGGCTATGGGTCGATGCTCACAGAGGGATTCCTGGCGACGATGGTCCTGATCGCTTGCGGCGCCGGGCTATCCCTCGCCTACACGACACCAGATGGCGAGACACTGACAGGTTCCGCGGCCTTCGCGACACACTATGGATCCTGGATGGCATCGAGTGGGAT
>Ga0115002_10004518_pt1 | contig 16785 bp, 15 predicted proteins | sample ArcticOcean_MG_C_8_FD_89576 | JGI IMG/M metagenome (GOLD analysis project Ga0115002, IMG submission 89576) | Marine microbial communities from western Arctic Ocean - ArcticOcean_MG_CB11_86 | ecosystem: Environmental > Aquatic > Marine > Oceanic | place: Arctic Ocean: Canada Basin | collected... | reverse complement strand
GTGCCCGTCTTCAATGACAAGCACCTGTCCTGGAACTGGGATTGGGCGCGCAAGATGTATGACACGTCGCGAGAGCTCGATTTTCCATTCATGGCAGGCTCATCCCTGCCGTTAACGTGGCGCACGCCATCGATCGACATGCCACTGGGTGCACAGGTGCAAGAAGCGATGTGTGTCTGCAGCAGTTGGATCGACGGTGGTGACTTCCACGCTTACGAGACTGTGCAATCCATGGTCGAGCGACGGGCCGGTGGTGAGGTGGGTGTAAAGTGGGTGAAGGCCTACCGCGGCGACGAATTCTGGCAGGCCCACCACGAGCGGCAGTGGTCGCAAGAGTTGTTCAAGGCCTGCATGTGTCGCTCGCATCAGCTGACACCGGGACGCGCCGGCTTCAACGACTTGTTCCCAACCATCGATGTCATGCGCGAACGCATCACCGAGCCCTGGGCCTATCAATACGAGCATCTCGATGGACTGATCTGCACAGTGATCGCCGCCAATGGCCTCGTCGGTGATTTCAACTTTGCGGCGAAATTGGCAGATCGGGACGAGCCACTTTCAACCAACATGTATCTCGCTGTGCCACCGACGAAGAGCCTCGCCAGTTTCTTCACGCCTCAGGTAAACAACATCGAGCGGATGTTCATGACCGGGCGGCCCTCCTATCCGCTGGAGCGCACTCTGCTCACGACGGGGCTCACAGCGGCAGGGCTCGACAGCCGCACTCAAGATGATCAGGTCGTAGAGACACCACACCTCGACATCGCCTATGACGCACCCGCAGAGTCCACATTCTGGCACACCTGATCTAGGCCCTCGCCATATAGGAACTCGCCGCCCTGTTTTCAGGCTCTCGTCATCTTCCGTTCCGTCTACAACAGCAGGCGATAGTCCCCCCTCGCGCTACACGCGCGTATTCCCCGGAGACCGCAGGCAGCAGCCACCAACACGGGATTCATCATCTCACGACTGCTGTCGAAACCATGTCCAGGCATCTTCGACCATCGTCGGCAGATCCGATCGCTGCGGCGTCCACTGCAGTTGCTGTGTCGCTCTGCGTGCGTCAGCGACCAATTCGGGCGGGTCACCTGCACGTCGATCCGTATCGACGGAGGGAACCGGTCGCCCCGTTATAGCACTCACCGTATCGATGACTTGGCGCACACTGTGACCATTTCCCGTGCCGAGATTGGCCTGCAGTGGTCCACCATCAGCTTGCAGAAAATCCAGGGCCAGCAAATGCGCCTGTACCAGATCCCACACGTGGATGTAGTCGCGGATCGCCGTTCCATCTGGTGTCGGATAGTCCGTGCCAAACACAGACAGTTGATCTCGTTTGCCTTGCGCAGCCCAGATAGCGAGCGGAATCAGATGCGATTCGGGATCGTGCTGTTCGCCGATGTCAGCGTCAGGATCCGCACCGGCGACATTGAAATAGCGCAGCGCCGCCCAGCGCAGGCCGTGGATCTGCCCATACCATTCGAGCATTTCCTCCACCATCAGCTTCGACCGCCCATACGGATTCACCGGTTGCTGCGGCGTCTGCTCGCTGATCGGCATGGTATCGGGCTCGCCATAGGTCGCACATGTCGACGAGAAGACGATATCGCGGACATCGTGGGCCACGAGGGCGTCGAGAAGATTCTGGCTGCCTACGGTGTTGTTGGCAAAATACTTCCCTGGATCTTGCATCGATTCACCGACGAAAGAACACGCGGCGAAGTGGACGACCGCTTCCGGCCGATACGCTTCGAAGACGCTGAAGACACCGTCGCGATCACGTAGATCAACCTTGGCCAGTGGCCCCCAGCGAACGGCCTTCTCGTGACCCATGGACAAATTGTCGAGTACGATCGGCTCGTGGCCTTGTTGGCTCAGATACTTGCAGCAGTGAGATCCAATGTAGCCGGCGCCGCCTGTAACGAGAATACGAATGCTCGTCTCTCCTGATTGGTGTCAGTTCGGATCCAGGCGTACGACACCAAATTGCGCCGCACCGGGACTGGACCAGTAAAGAGGTAGGGCGCGAGCCCACTCCTGACGCAGAGGGTGCCAGCGTTGTTCCCACTTTCCCTGCGTCCTAGGGTCAGATTCCCGTCAACTGTTCAACGCCTCACTTGCGCCGTGTGTAGTTCGGATCCGCATAGGACGCATGGATCTTGGCTTCTTTATCGCGGATTTCATGAGCGATCCTGACGATTTCTTCGGCTTCTTCGACCTCGATCCGTACACAACCGTCGCCATCTGCCAACACCAGATCGCCCGGTTGGATACGCAACTGTCCAACGGTGACGGGTTCGTTGAAACGTGTCAGATTGAATACACCGTGGCCTGGCACGCGTCCCCATGCGTGGATCGGCAATCCAACCTGGCGGATTCCATCCAGATCACGGATCGTCCCATCTATGACGGCGCCGACGACGCCAAGGCGTTGGTGCAGAGCTGCCATGCCATCGCCGAAACTGGCACCACGTCCGGGCCGCGAGTCCACATCCCGCATGACGGCAACAAGTGGGCCCGGTGCTGCTTCGAGGTATTCGTAGTATTCGTCCCAGGGAATGGCCGGTGAATCCGGATCATTGGTGGTGATCTCTGCCGTCATGGCATAACCAACGTAGGTCCCAAATTCCGGCAGCAAACATCGGATCGACTGATCCGTGTATTCTTCGTTCGGCAGCCCATTCTTCACGACCAACGCATTGAATACGGTTGGTGTATCGAGCTCTCCCAGCGCGGTGATCGTCTGGTCAGTAGCACGTTCCATACATCCTCCTCTTCTTTGAGTGTCATCAAGCAGGTATATCACTGGCTTGCAGGCAAGTCGCCGGGTCCTCCGCATGGCGCTACCTTACGCCGCCAACGTCGAACAACCATCATCTGCTGGAGAAAAATGTCATGCCCCTCACCGTCGGTATCATTGGCTGCGGCCGCATGGGTCAGCTGTATGCGGAGGTCTACAACACGCTGCCTGAGACCGAGTTGGTCGCCATCGCCGAGATGAATCCAGAGCGCCTCCGAGTTGTGGGCGAGCGCTTTGGTGTCGATGCCCTGTTCGCTGATGCGCGCCAGATGCTCGATGCCGTCACGCCTGATATTGTCGCCGTCGTACTACCGGGCAAATACATCAAGGACGCTGTCGTCGCTGCTGCCGAGGCAGGAGTTGGCGGCATCTCGACTGACAAGCCGATTGGCGCCGTGCTCAGCGAAGTAGATGAGATGGTCGATGCCTGCGTGAAAGCCGGTGCCGTCTTTGCAGGCGGCAATCTTCAGCGTGCCATGACCGAAGTTCAGCAGGCAGCGGCACGACTCAAGTCAGGCGAGTTCGGCCCGATTCTGGGTGCCAGCGTGCATCGCTTTGGCGGCGAAATTTCCGGTGGCGGCTGTCAGCATGTCGCCGTCTTGCGCTTACTGACGGGGGCAGAAGTAACAGAAGTCACCGCCTGGGGCGACCCGCCTGAAGCCCTGGATCAGGAAGACGACGAAGGCCTGCAGATCAATGGGCAGTTCCGCTTGAGCCATGGCGTCGTTTGCCCTGTCTTCGCCCACGAGACGTCCTGCCGTGGGGTGGAAGTGTGGACTGAGGATACGCTGGTGCGCTGGGATTGGGGCGTTCCTCAGATCTTTCGCGGCTTCGATGCTCAAGGGCGACGACAACCGATCGATCCGCAATACGAGCCAGCAGAGTATCCGCAGTTCGGCTATCTCGGCACAACGATTCAATCTTTCTTGAGGGTACTGGAGCAGGGCATCGAACACGAAGATGACCTATTTGTCTCCGGCCGCGACCTGCTCAAGTCACTGGAGGTCGCCGTCGCAGCCAAACACTCTGCCCTGCGCGGCAGTGTGCCCCTTGCACTGCCCCTGGCCGATCGCTCCCTGGCACTGTATCCACGGGCCTACCGCTGGCTCGGTGGGGACGCGAGTGGTCTGCCTCAGTCCACCGACGAAGTAGCAAGCAACACGCAATCCTGATTCGAGAGCAAGCGACCATGAAACGCAGACGCACGATCTACTTCAACGATGCCCGCCACTACTATCTATTTGTCCACGAACCACCCATGCGTCTGGAAGATGCCTGGGGGCCAGTAGACGAGGTAGCTGGCACGGGCATCGACACCCTCGTGTATGGTGTCTCGCGCGATGATGGATTGTTCTATCCCTCTCGGATTGGCAAGCGCTTCGGTGACGGTGAACCTCTCACCATGGCGGCCTACTGGCGCGTCTGGCACAATATGCAGAGTCTGATCGATCGCGGACTCGATCCACTGACCGTCCTGATTGAGCGTGCCCACGAACAGGGCATGGAGTTCATCGCCTCGCAGCGCATGGGCGCCTTCCCCGGCGCCGGAGAGAATGTGGCCCCGCACGATGGTGGGCAGGGGATGGCTGATGAGGCAGTGCGCGATCACCAATTCGGCGTGTTACGCGAACTGGCACTGGACTATCCCACAGATGGCATCGAATTAGACTTTGCCGCCGCCCCCATAGGCACCGACTGGTGGGTCCCCGCCGCCGATCTGCAGCGTCACGCACCGATGATGACCGACTTCATGCGCCGCGTACGCACCATGACCCACGAGAAGAGCGGCCCCCCCGCGCTCATCGGTGCCAGAGTCTATCCGACGCCCGAACTCAACGCGGCAGCAGGCTTAGAAGTTGAGACCTGGATTGAAGAGGGTCTCATCGATTACGTCGTCCCACTCGTCTACGGCTACATGACGCTGGATCCGAATATGCCCATCCAGTGGCTCGTGGATGCGGCGGCTGACACAGAGACGTCGATCTATGCCATGCTGCAACCCTACTACTGCGAAGAGAATCGTCCCCTCACTCAGAGGATCTACGCCTCAGCCGCCATGTATCGCGCCGCCGCCAGCAATGCTTTGAAGATGGGCGTGGATGGACTGTATGCGTGGTTCATGCATTGGCCACTTGAGTCCGCGGAACGGGCGATCCTGACAGAGTTGGCCCACCCCGAGCAACTGGCGCGCAAGGATCGTCACTACGTCCTGCGCCGTGCGGTCGAAGCGACGGGCGATCACGACTACCCAGCACAATTGCCTCTTGCCTTTGATCCCGCATCAGATCTGGGGCAACCGCGGCAGATCACCTTCACCATCGCCGAACGTCTTGCCGACGAACCGAACGCAACAAGTGTGAACCTGCGACTCGCCTTCACCGATCTGGTCGCTGCCGATCGACTGGCATTGTCCCTGAATGGTCAGTCCCTAGCGGATACGCGGCTGCGCCGCTGGCCGATGCGGGAAATCGATCCGTACTCAGGGCAGTGGGTCGAACTCGATCTGCGGGCAATGCCACCGACGTGCGGAGAGAATGTGCTCGAAGTGACGCTCCTCGAGCGTCCCAGCGACCTGCCGGGGACGCTGATTCTGGAGGATGTGGAGTTGCTCATCGGTTACGACACCTACGCCGATACGCCACTGGGATAGGCTCAACGCCCCTCCTCACCGCACGAGACCTCGGGTGATCTGCCAATTAGGCTGGCGCGAATAGCCACAGGTGCCGACTTTTCTATGCTGGTCCGAAGTCACTCCCCCGCTGTTGACGAGAGCAGAAGATGACTGAATTAAAAAAAGATACCGCCACCGAACGCTGGTTGTCCTATCGCGAGGAGATCAAAGTCCTCGACGCCACAATACGTGATGGCGGCTTGATGAACGACTCCCACTTCGATGACAAAGTCGTAAAGGGTGTCTACGATGCCTGTGTCGCTGGTGGCATCGACTACATGGAAATCGGCTACATCAACTCACAGTCGCAGTTTCCCACGAGCGAGTTTGGCCCGTGGCGCCACTGCCGTGAAGAGGACATGCGTCGCATCGTCGGCGACAATGACACGCCCCTGAAGCTGTCTGCCATGTCCGATGCAGAGAAGAGCGACTACGAGAAGGACATCCTGCCGAAGGACCAGAGCGTCCTCGACATGATTCGTGTCGCTTGTTACATCCACCAGATTCCCCTCGCCATGAAGATGGCGCAAGACGCGCATGACAAGGGTTACGAGACGGCCGTCAACATCATGGCCGGCTCGACGATTCCTGAGCGCGAGCTCGACGAGGCGCTGGAGATGCTGCGCGAGACACCCGTCGACGTGATCTATGTGGTCGATAGTTTCGGCGCCCTGTATTCAGAGCAGGTCGAAGCCCTCATCGAAAAGCATCTCGTCGCACTGAAAGACAGTGGCAAGGAAGTCGGCATTCACTGCCACAACAATCGCCAACTCGCCTTTGCCAACACGATTCAGGCGATCATCAAAGGCGCCAACTACGTGGATGCCAGCTTCGCCGGTCTCGGTCGCGCCGCTGGCAACTGCCAGATGGAATTGCTCCTCAGCTTCCTGCACAATCCCAAGTATCACCTGCGACCGGTGCTGGATTGTATCCAGAAGCACATTGAGCCCATGCGTGAGGAACTCATGTGGGGCTTCGACTATCCCTACATGGTCACAGGTGTCCTGAACGAGCATCCCCGTTCAGGCATGGCCTTCAATTCCTCCAAGGATCGTGGTGACATCGTCAAGTTTTACGACGATACCATGGCCGAGGAATAGCTCGCACCAGCTGCACTATGCAGAAACCAAAGAGCCGGTGTTGGGTTGATCCCAACGCCGGCTTTTTTATTGAGATGTGACCGTCGCTGTTCGCTACACTCGACCCGTGGCGAGGTTCGTCAGGACATTCGTGAGCTTACGCGCGAAACGAATCGCCGCTTCGATGATATGTCGCAGTGAAGCTGTAGAGTCTCACGATTCCGACGTCACCGAAGATGCCTACCATGAAGAGGCGCAGGCGCTGAGTAGCGGGAGCACGAGTCCGCTACAGAAAACTTCGCTGCAGGAAGGTTGCAGAAATCTCGTCGAGCTCCTTCTTGACCGCTGCATCCAGGACCCACCCTACGGCCCCAACGACATCATCGATCTGTTCGATCGTGTCACTACCGGATATGGCGATTGTGATCTCCGGCTGCGACAAGACCCAGGCCAGGGCCAACTGCGCCGGCGACCTGCCCAGTTCCTCTGCCAACCGGATCAGCGTAGCGACGGCCTCACCCGTAGGCCCACCCATCACCTGATCGTAGTGATCCGCCATCCGTGTCGCCCAGAAGGTCCGCGCTGGCGCTGGCTGGCCAGGCTCGTACACACCACTCAGCAATCCCATCGCAAGAGGACTGTAGGCCATCGCACCAAGCCCTTGATCGCGGATGAGCCCGAATACTTCAGATTCCAGCTGTCGGTTGAGGAGACTGTAGGGATTCTGCACACACATGAACGGTGTCGCCTTCAAACCATCAGCCACCCACAGTGATTTGCACACCTGCCAGGCGGCGAAATTGCAACAGCCGATATAACGGACCTTGCCGCTTCGAACCAGATCGTCGAGCGCGCGGATCGTCTCGTCGAGGGGTGTCTCCTCATCGACGACGTGCACCAGATAAACATCGATGTAGTCCGTATCGAGCCGCGTCAGCGAGCTTTCGATGGCTCTCATGATGTGCGCCCGAGACAGACCCGCATCATTGGGGCCGGGGCCCATGCGACTGGCGACCTTCGATGTGATCACCACATCATCTCTGCGTCCTTTGAGGACCTTGCCGAGAACGATCTCCGATTGACCGGCACTCTCCCGCTCGTCGAGCATGCCATAAACGTTGGCACAATCGATCAAATTGATCCCCTGATCGAGGGCGTGCTCGACCATGCGTTGAGCCCTTGTTGGGCTGTCCTGCCCCCGCAGTCCGAGCCCCAGGGCCAGGGGACTGACCTTGATCCCTGCGGATCCGAAGTTGACATATTGCATCGCGCCGGCCTCCGCCTCAGCCGCCCACCTGCATCACATCGACCCAACCACCAGACTTGGCCGATGCGTAGCATGCATCCATGACGGCAACGGCATTCACCGCACACCGCAGATCAGCTGCCAGCTCTTCGCTGCTCATTTCACCGCGGATCGCTGCCACCAGGCGATCGACCGTCACCGGCCTCGCCGCACCATCAACGACTGCCGTCGCATCCTCTCCTGGTGCCGTGGCGAGCATGCCTTTTTCGGGATGTTCGAAAATCGTGCCTTCGCTACCTGTGATCTCAAAACCACTCATCCCACCGGTCTGCACCCAGGAGGCTTCCACCGTGCCCAGTGTGCCATTGGCGAAACGAAGCCAGGCGATGCCGTGGTCGTCGACATCCGGATAGATGCCAGCCGCATTGCCGATCGTCGCCATCACCTTCTCAACAGGGCCAAGCACACTGATCAGCCGATGCACGGCATGTGTGCCCATATCCATGAAGGCACCGCCACCTGCCAGATCAGGTTGGGTAAACCAGTTCACATCAGGCGAGTCGAACCACCGTCCGTAGGCGGCGTGGTGTGCATTGCGATAGCGCGCGTGAGTGATTTTTCCCAGGCTGCCACTGGCTACGTGCGCGATCACACCTTGCATCTGAGCGGTGAAGGGCTGGAAATAACCCATGTGTACGATCGTATTGTGCTTCTGAATGAGGGCGTGCAACTCCACCGCATCTTTGGCCGACGTGGTAAATGGTTTTTCGCAGAAGATCGGCTTCCCCACGGGCACCGCCGCCTGCAGCAGCGGCACATGCTGTGTGTTCGCCGAACAGATGATGAAACCATCCACGTCATCTCGCGCCAGCGTCGCTTCCAGGTCGCCACTGTATTCGGCACCAGCGTCGGCGGCGTATCGCTGGCCACGATCGGCTACATCGTCATAGATGACGGTGACATTGCGATCGTCGTTGTCGGCTATGTTCTTCAGGAACCCTTTGGTGTGCACATGTGCCGCACATAGCAGGCCAAGGCGGACCATTTCTCTCTCCTTCTGAGTTTTGATTGTCTTTGACTTCAAGATCCGGCAGGAACCCCCTGTCGTCCACACCTGGCGCCAAACCTCTTTGACGGAACATTCCCTTGGGCATCGCCGCTGACATCATCCTCATCGTCGTCGCATCGCTGGTCTTTGGCGCCATCGCGCATCGACTACACCAACCGGTCATCCTAGGATACATCGTCGCCGGTGTTTTTCTGGGGCCCTCGGTAACAGGCAACGTGCACGACGTGCACGAATTAGAGCTACTCGCCGAAATCGGTGTTGCCTTGCTCCTGTTCGCCGTCGGCCTCGAATTTTCCTTCGGCGAACTCAAGCCCGTGCGCCGCATCGCCCTCATCGGCACGCCTCTGCAGCTGATGTTGAGCATGGCCTGGGGTTACGGTGTGGCCCGCTGGATGGGGATGGAATCGCTGCAGGCTGTGTGGTTCGGCGGCATGATCTCCATCTCCAGCACCATGGTCCTGCTGCGTACGCTCATGAGCCAGGGATGGATGGGCACCCTGTCGAGCCGCCTGATGATCGGCATGCTCATCGTGCAGGATCTGGCTGTCGTTCCTCTGCTGATCATATTGCCTGGACTTTCACAGCCGGATGTGGGTCTGGCGCAGCTCGGCATAGCTGGGTTGAAGGCTGCCGTCTTCCTCATCTTGATGATCGTCGTCGGCCTCCGCCTCATTCCGGCGATCTTACGCGCCATCGCCGGCTGGAACTCACGCGAACTGTTTCTGCTCACCGTCACTGCCCTCGGCCTAGGGATCGGCTACGGCACGTATCTCTTTGGCCTCTCCCTCGCCTTCGGTGCCTTCGTCGCCGGCATGGTCCTGTCCGAATCCGACTACGGCCACCAGGCCCTCAGCGACATCATCCCCCTGCGCGATCTGTTCGGCCTGTTGTTTTTCGCCTCCGTTGGTATGCTCCTCGACCCGAGTTGGCTCTTCGATCACATCACCGAGGTGGCCATCGCCGTAGGACTCGTCGCCATCGGAAAATGTGTCATCTTCGCCGGTATCAGCCGTCTCTTCGGCTATGGCAATGTCATCCCCTTCGCCGCAGGACTGGGCCTGTTTCAGGTTGGCGAGTTCTCCTTCGTCCTGGCTCGTGTAGGTCGGGAGTCGGGCGCCATAGACGACCACCTCTTCTCGCTGGTCCTTGCCGTCGCCCTCGTGACCATGTTTCTCACCCCCCTCGCGACGCGACTCACAGCGCCCCTCTACAGATTGCTGCAGCGCCAGAACGCGTCTGATCCCCTGGCGACGGTGAATCTGCCAGTCGATGGCCTGCACGATCATGTCATCATCGCCGGGGGGGGCCGAGTGGGCCAGCATATTGCCGCCATCCTGCAGCGACTCGACATCCGTTTTGTCATGATCGAGCTGAACCACGTGCGTCTTGAACAGTGCCAGCAGGCAGGCCTCCCCGCCATCTATGGCGATGCCAGTCAGGTAGTGGTCCTGGAGGCGGCCGGCATTCATGAGGCCCGGCTGCTCATGGTGACCCTACCGAATGCGGTATTGGCTCTGCAGATCACCGGTGCCGCCCATCAAGTGAATGATGAGCTCCACATCATCGCTCGCGCCGCCGATATCGATCAGATCCGCGATCTGCACGAGAAGGGTGCCTACGAGGCGATCCAGCCGGAATTCGAGGCGAGTCTCGAATTTCTGCGCCAGGCACTCATCCATCTCGACTTTCTGCCCGGACAGGTGGAGCGCTTCACAGATACCGTCCGCCACGAGCTCTATTCTCCCCTGTATACCGAGGGCGACGCGAGGGCCGTTGAAGAATTGCTCGCCACAAGCGGTTTAGAATTGGCGTGGATCGAGTTGCCCGCCCACAGTCCGTGTGTCGGCCACAGCATCGGCGAACTCTCCCTGCGAACTCGGACCGGTGCCTCCGTTGTCGCCATTTTGCGTGACGGCACGAACCACACGAATCCTGGTCCCCAATTCCGCTTCGAAGCAGGTGATCGGGTTGGATTCGTCGGCGACCCTGATCAGGACCACGACTTCGCGCGACTCGCCGCACCACCAGAATCTGACGTTGACACCGAAACTGGCGCCTGAGCATTGCAGCCAACTGCACCCGGTACCCCCCACGACCCAGCCCTGTCCATGCGCAGTCTCTACGGGCTGTTTTTCCCTCTCGCCATGTCGGGGGCTTTCTTTCCGATCGCCCGCCCCATCGTTTCAGCAGCACTGGCTCGCACGCAAGATCCAGAGCTGGCCCTGGCAGCCTTCTCCGTTCTGCTTAGCCTCACGACGCCACTGATCTCACCCCTGTTCAGCATTCGTCAGATCGTCACTGCCCTGTGTGTCGATGCCGACATGGTACGCCGACTCGGACGAGTCGTGTTGGTCCTCGGCGGCGTTGCCACCGTGCCTCTGCTGGTCCTGTCGATTCCATCGAACTTCCTCGCCTTCACCGAGCAGATTCTTGGGATCCCCCATGCCATCGCTGCCCTTGGTCCGCCGGCGATGTGGTTGATGGCGACATCACCCTTGCTGACCATCGGCCGCGCCTACTATCAAGGGGTTTTGGTCAGTTTCGATCGCGCCAATCCGATTGGCCTCGGTGCGCTTTTCTATCTGACCGCGTCGACCCTCGGCGTCTTTGGCGCCGTGTCGATGAAGATCCCTGGCGCCGTCGCCGCCGCTGTGGCTTTAATGGCAGGCAATGCGGTCTACGTCCTCACCGTGTGGTGGCCGACGCGCCGACTACGACAGGGCGAGCCGCCACACATGCCACACCGCGTCGACGATTTCGATGAAGAGAAGCGCTCCACTCGCTACATCCTGAGCTTGTATCGCCCCCTCGCAGTCGCCGCCGGCCTCTCGGCCTGCCTGGAGCCGCTGATTCAAGCGGCCATGGCGCGCACACCAGAGACGATGACCTCTCTCGCCGCTTACCCCGTCTGTATTTCAGTGATCTGGCTCATGCGGACCCACCTGTGGAATGCACAACAGGTCGTGATCGCGCGCGTGAAGGATCCCGTCAGCTATGTCGCCGTGCGCCGGTGGATGTTGTCCCTGAGTCTCGGAACAACCGCCTTGCTGGCGGTTTTCCTCTGGCCCATAGCAGGGGATTGGTTTTTCGGTGACGTCATCGGTCTGACCGGGCAAGTTCGGGAGTACGCCTGGCAGGGGTACGCGCTGCTGGTCGTCGTCCCCTTCATACAAGGTTGGCGGTCCCTCTACTCGGGCACCCTCGTGGCCCTGGGAACGACGCAACGAATCCAGAGCGCCGCCGTCGCCAAGGCCATTGTGCTGATTGCGGCCCTCGTCATTGGCGTGGTAGACGGTCGTCTTCCGGGGATCTTCGTCGCCGTTGGTGCGCTGTTACTGGCTGAACTCACAGAGGTGCTTTCCCTGCAAATCGCCGTGCGTCGAAGTTGGGCCCGCTGGGTCCAACCCTCATGAAATTTGTCACGCGTCGGCGAGAATGCCGTCGATGCGTTGCAGTTCCTCGTCCGTGAAGTCGGGCGCTGACAAGGCGCCCACATTCTCTTCGATCTGCTCCGGGCGACTGGCACCGATGAGTGCCGTCGTCACTTCTTCCCACCGCAGCACCCACGCCAGGGCCATCTGCGCCAGCGTCTGACCACGTTCCTGGGCTACGTCATTCAACTGACGCAATTGCGCCACCTTCTCCTGCGTCACGGCGGCCTCCTTCAACGATCCGTGCGCACTGGCCGCCCGCGAATCCTCTGGGATTCCATCCAGATAGCGACTGGTAAGCAAGCCTTGAGACAACGGGCAGAAGGCGATGCAGCCAATCCCAACCTGGGCGAGTGTATCCAGCAGCCCGTCCTCCACACGCCGATTGAGCATGCTGTAAGAAGGCTGATGGATCAGGCAGGGCGTACCGAGATTCCGCAGAATGGTCGCCGCCGCCCGCGTGCGATCCGGATCATACGACGAGATCCCCACATACAGCGCCTTCCCCTGGCGCACGATGTGATCGAGGGCACCCATCGTTTCTTCCAGAGGCGTCTTCGGATCGGGCCGGTGGTGGTAGTAAATATCCACATAGTCGAGACCCATCCGCTGCAGACTCTGGTCGAGACTGGCAACCAGATACTTGCGCGAACCAAGATCGCCGTAGGGCCCCGGCCACATATCCCAGCCCGCCTTGGAAGAGATGATCAGCTCGTCGCGATGGGACGCCAGATCGTTGGCCAGAATCTTGCCGAAACTGTCTTCCGCTGAACCCGGAGGCGGACCGTAGTTGTTGGCCAGATCAAAGTGCGTGATGCCCAGATCAAAGGCGCGCCGCACCATCGCCGTCGCCATGTCGAAATCGGCAACAGCACCGAAGTTGTGCCACAACCCCAGCGACAATGCCGGCAGATCCAGGCCACTGCGACCGCAGCGGTTGTAGGTCATGTCGTCGTAACGATTCTCGCCTGCCTGCCAGCTACTCATGTTGTCTCCATTGCCAGTTTATTCAAATCCGATCGCGCTTTGTCGCTTTCAAGATGACGAACTTCGGATTGCTGGCAATGATCTCACCATTTCCGAACAATCGTCGCAGCTTCGTGTGATACCCCAGATGGCGGTTACCCACAACCCACAGCGACCCCCCTGGCTGCAATGCCTTGCGCGCCTGCTGAAACATCCGCCACGACGCAGCGTCTCCCATAGCCTGCTGCTGGTGGAAGGGTGGATTGCACAGGATCAGATCCACCGAATCGGCCTCCACGCCACCGCAACCATCCGCCCAGTGGAAGGTGATGTCACGCTCGTCACCGAAGGCTGCCGCCACATTCTCACGCGTCGAAGCGATGGCCATGGCCGACTCATCCGTGAAGACGAGCGCCGCCTCCCGATGGTGCCGACCCGCAACGATACCGAGCACGCCATTGCCGCATCCCAGATCAACGATGCACCGTGCCTGCGGCGAGCGCGGCAGATGCTCCAGCAGGAATCGCGTCCCCACGTCGAGCTGCTGGCGCGAAAACAGCGCCGCGTGATTCGACAGCTCCAACTTCGTGCCGTCGAGGCAGTATCGCGTTGGATAGGAATTGGCCGGCACGTCCAGCGCCGTATCGAGCGTGCCGTGAATGAGCCGAGCCTTGCGCCGCGCCAGCGACGTGCGCGTCGGACCGATCAAGCGTTCGCACAGATCCAGCGTCGATGTGTGGATCTGCTTCACCATTCCGGCACCGACGATCACCGTGTCGGCAGTCAGATGCGGGCGAAGCCGATGCAGCTGATCCTCCAGCAGAGCCAGACTCCTCGGCACCTTGAACAGCAACACATCGAAGGGCGCCGGTTGCTGCAAAGAGTCGAGCAGCGAGACACCCTCCCCATCGATTCCATTCGCCTCGAGATTCGCGCGCGCGCCGGTATGCGCAAGCCACGAGTCCGACTGCATCTGCACGATCCACTGAGCGCTCGACTTGCCAGCCCCGGCCAACGCCCCGGCCAACGCCACGGTCAGCGCGCCGAAGCCGTCATTCACCACCAGCACCGACCCACCACCCAGGTCCAACTCGGCAAGATGCTGCAGCACATATTCATCCGCCGCATCCCAGGCACGCAGCGTCTGGCGCGCCAGCCGCGGAAACCGGTCGAGAGTGAATTCCCCCTGCCCAACGCTAAGCAGCCTGACGGTTCCCTCAACCATGAACGACTCCTCGATAACTCATGAACACCTCATCGATCGGCTGCAACGAGCCGGTGACTGACGGCATACTCCACCCCACACTGTTTCATCAGCGTGAGCGCCAGACTCGGCTCATTCGGGATGCTCAAACCGATCTTCATCATGCGAGCCACTCTTCGTGTGGATACTGGTTGTCGGTACGGGTGATCGAGCTTACTATCGATCATCTTCAAAGGAGAATGATTTTATGCCCTCGCTCAACGTAGGAGACACGGCACCCGCTTTTTCCGTGCAGAACCAGGATGGCGACACGGTGACCCTGGATCAATATCGGGGCAAATCGGTCGTGCTGTGGTGGTATCCGAAAGCCGATACACCTGGCTGAACGATTGAAGCCAACGGATTCCGTGATCGAATCCAAGAGTTCAACAGTCGCAATGCAGTCATCCTCGGGATCAGCTGTGATTCTCTCGAGGCGAACAAAGCATTCAAGGAGAAGTTCGACTTCCCCTATGATCTGCTCTGTGATACCGACAAGAGTGTCAGCGTTGCCTACGGAGCGTCACCTGACGCCTCGACCAACGCATCGCGCATCAGTTACATCATCGATGCTGATGGCAAGATCGCCAAGGTTTATGAGACAGTAAAACCTGCAGATCATCCCGCCGAGGTCCTCGCCGACCTCGGCTAGCATCAAACACGGGACGGGCGGCACAGATCGCTCGTCCCGTTTTCAATTCTTCACGAACTCCCACCTTCAGAAGATCCCATGACACAGATCACGTCCACCGTCGATTTTGACCAGGACGGCAAACAAGTCGGCTGGCTCCGAGTGCCACATTCGGTAACGCGCAGCGCCTACGGCGTCCTGCCGATTCCCATCGCCGTCTTGCGCAATGGTGACGGTGCGAAGCTGATGCTCAGTGCCGGCAACCACGGTGACGAATACGAAGGTCAGGTCGTGCTGACGCGGCTGATTCAGCAACTCGAAGCCAGCGACATCCGCGGCACCCTCATCATCCTGCCAGCGCTGAATCTTCCCGCCGTCCTCGCCGCCACACGCGTGAGCCCCCTGGATGCTGGCAACCTGAATCGCGTCTTCCCCGGTGATCCCAATGGTGGACCTACATGGAAGATCGCCGACTACATCGAGCACGTGTTGATGCCGAAGGTCGACGTCGTCGCCGACTTTCATGGCGGTGGTGCGTCCCTCGATTACCGGCCTCATGCCAGCACCCACTACGGCCCGGACGCCTCCGACGAACACAAGCAGAAAAGCTTGGCGATTGTCACCAAGTTGGGCGTGCCACATGTGATGGTCTTCGAACGCCGCAACAAGACGGAAGGATTTCCCGATGCCGCCATCCGCCAGGGTGTGATCTCCATCGGTGGCGAATACGGTGGCATGGGCTAGGTCTTTCGCCCCGGCGTGCAACTCGTGCAGACCGCCGTCGAACGCCTGCTGGCGACGCTCGACATCAAAGGTGAACTACCTGCCAATCTGCCTGAACCAGAGATCCTGCACATTCCGGTACCCAAGGCCCACGTCTACGCACCGGAACCAGGTGTCTTCGAGCCAGCCACCGAACTGGGAGACGCTGTCCGCGAAGGTGATCTGTGTGGCCATGTATTGTTTCCCGAGAATCCCTCCCGCGAACCCGTGCCCGTCACCTTCAATGGCGATGGCGACGTCGTCTGCAAGCGCCACCCGGGCCGAGTAGAGGCCGGTGACTGTGTCGCCCACCTCGCCGCGCCCTGGCACGCCTGATTCAGCGACTCAACCACAGCCGCACATAGTGGCGGCGATCCTCCATCGTCGGATGGTCCTCAAAGGCCGTGCGATTGTGCAGGATCCAGCGGTTATTCGTGAACAACATCTGCCCCGGCTGCAGATCAAACTCCACCATCAGATCCTTGCGCTGCAGCTGTGACTCCACCGCCGCCAGCGCCACCGACTGCGCCTCGGACAGAGGCGTTGCCGCTTTTTCGTGACCCACCTCGATGTAGTAGGCCATGTAGCGCATGACCAACTCGTCGCCCTGGCGCGCAAACAGATGGTGCGGCGCAAAGGGAAGTTCATCGGCCCCGTGCTGCGAACGCCGATCAAACAGAAACTCGCCGTACAGCGTGTCCATATCGGCGCCCTGCCGCCACAACTCGTCGTGCACCGTGCAGCCACTGATCAACTGACTACGCCCACCGGACTTCGCCGTACGCTGACACAGCAAGCCGATCACATCGGGCAGCGCCGGATTGAATGCGTTGTCTGTGTGGAAGGTGCTCTCCGCATTGGTCACCGAGAACCGCGCACCCCCCGTG
>Ga0115002_10004516_pt1 | contig 16794 bp, 9 predicted proteins | sample ArcticOcean_MG_C_8_FD_89576 | JGI IMG/M metagenome (GOLD analysis project Ga0115002, IMG submission 89576) | Marine microbial communities from western Arctic Ocean - ArcticOcean_MG_CB11_86 | ecosystem: Environmental > Aquatic > Marine > Oceanic | place: Arctic Ocean: Canada Basin | collected... | reverse complement strand
GCCATCATCAATGTCAACACGGAATTCGTCACAGTGACTGTGACAGCACCAATGTCGTTGGCAAATCACTACGTAATGCCGAAGTTCTTTTCGGGAAAAAACCTAACGGCGTCGATCACGCTGCCCTGCGAAAGGTGAGTGCGGACGGAGCCGGCCATGGTAAACGCGGCCTGAGACAGACGAGGGCGAATACTAGCCGCTTAGTCGGCGCCCTTTTTTTTGCCGGCTTTTTTTTTGCCGACCTTTTGGGATTTTACTTCCCCGTTCTTCGTTGGCTGGCCATCGACTATGGGGCGTAGTTTGGTGTCGCTCGGGCCCATTAGTAATTCGTTCTGCGAGCGGTGCACGTCTTCGCCATGCCAGGCAGTCGAGCGGACATACGTGCCATCGGACGTTAAACGGCGAGTTCGCGTGTTGTCTTGCCAGTAGGTCGGCAGTACTTTCTGGCAGACACGTTGTTTCAGTTCTAAAGCTTCGATGGGAAACATGACTTCCACGCGCCGTTCGAAGTTACGTGGCATCCAGTCTGCGCTGGAAAGGAAAACTTGCGACTTAGAGCCCACGCCAAAAACAAAAATACGGCTGTGTTCCAGAAAACGATCCACGATGCTGTGTACCTCGATGTTCTCCGAAATGCCCTCGAGACCTGGTCGCAAGCAGCAGATACCGCGCACTAGCAAATTGATCGGTACACCTGCCTGGCTGGCCCTGTAGAGTGCTTCGATCGTTTTTCGATCGACGAGTGAATTCAACTTGGCGAAGATACCCGACTTCTTCCCTTGAAGTGCTTGCTCGGTTTGTTCGTCGATCAGTTCAATGGTGCGGCGGTGCATGTCTTGCGGAGCGACAATCAGCTTGCGCCACTTGTGTCCCTGCGAATATCCGGTAAGAAAATTGAAAAGCGCTGTAGCGTCGTCGGCAATCAGTTTGTTGGAAGTAAACAGACCCATATCCGTATAGAGCTTCGCGGTACTGGGATTGTAGTTGCCGGTGCCGAGATGCACGTAGCGGCGCACTTTTTTGCCTTCCTGGCGGACAACCATTGCAAGCTTGCAATGTGTTTTCAAATCCATGAAACCATAGACCACATGAACCCCTGCGCGTTCCATCTGCCGAGCCCAATCGATGTTATTAGCTTCGTCAAATCGCGCTTTCAGTTCAACCAAGGCCGTCACGTGCTTGCCGTTTTCTGCGGCTTGTATGAGCGCACGTACGATAGGGCTGTCTCCGCTCGTACGATAGAGCGTCTGCTTGATTGCCAGTACCTGACTATCTTCTGCAGCGGCCTCAATGAAATTGACCACGGGATCGAACGAGTCGAACGGATGGTGGAGCAAAATGTCCCGGTCGGCAATCTCTGCGAAAAGGTCGTCTTTGCGGCGGAGCCCTATAGGCAATCGGGGCGTGAAGTTGGGGTGACGCAGGTTTTCCTGGCCGTGCAGACCAACGATTTCCCAAAGGCTGGTCATGTCGAGCAAGCCGTTCTGGCGGTAAACCTCGCTGTACGACTGGCCGTCTACCTCATGCTTGTGATAGAGGTTTTCTTTTTTAATGAGCATCGACAGTAAATCACGACCGATCTTGCCTTGGACTTCGAGTCGAACAGATTCCGAATGATTGCGGGCGCGCAAACGATGTTCGATTGCGCGGAGCATGTCGTCGCCTTCTTGTTCCAGCAAATCAACGTCCATATCACGTGTAAGACGAAACGACGCGTGATGGGCGATCTCATATCCCCCGAACAATTCTGGCAGCTTGGCGGCCAAGATGTCCTCGAGGAGCACTAATTCGTAGCTGCCGGGACCACCTACGTTGATAAAACGGGGGAGCACCTGAGGCAGTTGTACGACGGCAAAGAGATCTGAGGGCCCGAATCCTTTCGTGCGGTGAAGCAGTGCCATCAGGTACAGGCCTCGATTGTGAAACCGCGGGCTGGGATGGCTGGGGTCGATCGCCATGGGCGTCAAAATCGGAAATGCCCGGCGCTGGAAGAACTCGTCGATGATTTTCCGCTGGCCCTTGTCGAGGTCCGCTTCGTGGAGGATATGGATACCAGCGTCCGCGAGCGCGGGAACGATGGCTTCGTTAAAGCAATTGTATTGTTCTTCGACAAGTTCGCGAGTCCGCTGAGAAATCTTGAGCAGTTGAGAGTGGGCACGATATCCGTCGGCAGTGATGTCCTGAGCTGCTACGCCGCCAAACGCTTGCTCGCGCAATCCGGCAACCCGTACCATGAAAAACTCATCGAGATTGGAGCTAAAAATCGAGAGAAATTTCACGCGTTCCAAGAGCGGATTCGAGGAATCTTGGGCTTCTTCTAACACGCGCGCATTGAATTCCAACCAACTCAATTCACGATTGATAAAATGTTCAGGCAGAAATTGGGATGCAGGTTCCATGCAAGTGAGCTAAGAGAAAGTTCGTCGAAAATGAATCAGCGCGGCCTCGCTCTCTATTATACCCTGCGCATTTTCCCTTGCCCCCTAAATCGCGTGCTCAATTAGGTTCGGCACGCGAAGAGGCGGCGTTGATTTCGGTGCCGCTACTGGGTGGCGCGCCACCGATCGGTCTCTTGGCGTTGCCGGTGTCCTCGCGCGCGTTTGCAGGCTTGCCAATCAGCTGCGCTATATCGTCGTAGTCGAGAATTTCTCGATCCAGGAGTGCTGCTGCCAAGAGATCGAGTTCGTGGCGATGCTCGCCGAGAATCTGCGAGGCATGGTCTGCTGCCGATCGCAATATTTTGGCCATCTCTTCGTCGATGACTTGTGCCGTTTTTTCGCTGAAGATCCGATGCTCATGAGCCAATTCACGGCCCAGGAAGGGTTGCTCTTCCTGATTGCTGAACGTAACTGGGCCTATTCGTTCGCTCATGCCCCAACGCGTGACCATCCGGCGAGTTAAGTCAGTAGCCCGCTTGAGGTCGCTTTCTGCACCCGCACTGTACTCGTCAAAACGCATCTTTTCTGCCGCGCGGCCGCCTAGTATCATTGCCAACTGCGACAGCATCTCGCGTTGCCCCATATTGTGGCGATCTTCATCGGGAATCATCTGGGTTACGCCCAGAGCGCGCCCGCGCGGCACGATTGTCACCTTATGAACGCGGTCACAACCGGGCACTAGCCAGGCCACCAGCGCATGCCCCGCTTCGTGGTAGGCGCAGATTTTCTTTTCCTGCTCGGTGAGCACTTCTTCTCTTTTGGCGCCCATAAGTACTTTGTCGCGAGCGTGTTCAAAATCATCCATGCCGACTTTGTCTTTGTCATGACGCGTCGCCCAAAGGGCCGCTTCGTTGACCAGATTTCGTATGTCTGCTCCCGTTAGGCCGACCGTGGCGCGGGCCAATTGGTTGAAGTCCACTTCTTCGGTGATGGGGACCTTGCGGCTGTGCAGCTCAAACAGTTCTCTGCGACCGACGATCGAAGGCCGATCGACCATGACGTGACGATCGAATCGACCTGGACGAAGGAGGGCCGGGTCGAGAACATCGGGTCGATTCGTGGCTGCAAGCACAATGACCGTAGAGCCCGGGCTGAAACCGTCCATCTCGCTCAAGATTTGGTTAAGCGTCTGCTCGCGCTCGTCATGCCCGCCTCCCATGCCGGCACCTCGTTGGCGCCCGACCGCATCAATTTCGTCGATAAACAATATTGCAGGCGCGCTGTCTTGAGCGGTTTTAAACATGTCTCGAACACGTCCAGCGCCAACTCCAACAAAGAGCTGGATAAATTCGGAACCATTGATCGAGAAGAACGGAACACCAGCTTCGCCGGCAACGGCGCGGGCGAGCAGCGTCTTGCCTGTGCCCGGTGGGCCCATGAGCAGCACGCCCTTGGGGACATGGGCACCTAGGCGTCGAAACTTTTCAGGATCTTTCAAAAATAAGACAATTTCCTGCAGGTCTTTCTTAATGCCACCCAAACCGGCGACATCCTCAAAGTCGACCCCTTGCGATTCCGGGTCGTAGAGACGCGCTGGACTCTTGGTGACGCCGCCCAACATGCTGCCGCCCATCACCGAATCACGCGTGCGGCGTATCATAGACCAACCAAAGAAAAACAGCAGAAACAGGCCAACCATCAAAACAATCATAAAAAGATCGTCGTAGTTGGCTTGCGGCTCAACGTTGATTTCTACGCCTTGAGCCCTCAGCTCTTCAAGCCATGATTCACCCACCTGAGGCGGCATCATGCACTGAAACTGAGTGATGAGTTTTTCTTTTTTTGATGAAGACTCTCCGCTTTTCTGGCCCGTGGGAGGATCAGCAGGCGGAATAGCCTTGCGGTAGGACCCCGTAACCGTGAGCCCCTGAATTGAGACGCCGGCGATGTTATCGGCCGACAGTTGTTCCAGAAACGTGCTATAGGGAACTTTTTTTGGAGTCGTCCAGGAACTTACAAAAAAAATCACGGTTAGAAAACCGAATAGAGTGAGTAACGCCCAGTGAATGGGTTTACGCTTCGGAGTTTGGCCGGGATCGCGATCTGCGGGCACGAGCTGATTCGACATAGTGGTACATCGCAGTGTTACATCATAGTGTCAAGCCACAGACCGATTACTTTTTTTCATTATCGAAGCGTTTGACGTCCCCCTCGATCTGGCCATTCACGTAATTGGCTTCTGCAATCTTATTACCGGCCTCAGCCCATTCAGTCACCTTGCCGGAACGCTGGCCATCCTCAAAGTGCGCTTGCTGGTGCATTTGACCGTTTTCAAAGTAGCTGATGCGATCACCGTGAGGTTTGCCTTGTTTATAGTTGATCTCAACGTTCACCTGCTTTCCGTCGCCGTAATACACGAACCATTTGCCGTCCCGCAGGCCATCTTGATAGCTCTTGCTCGCCTGCAGAGTGCCGTCGGCGAGAAAAACGTCCCATTGTCCATGGGGCTTGCTGCCTTTGAAGATGACTTTTTTGCAGAGCTGGCCATTGGGATGCCAATAGTTCCATGGTCCTTCAAAGACTCCTTTCTTGAATACGCCTTCAACAAACTTCTGACCATTTTTATAATATTCTGCATACTCTCCGTCGTTCATGTAAGAATCATCGGAAAGTCTGGCGACCATCCGCTCTAGTCGAAGCGTGCCATCCTCGAATTTGTCTTCAACTTTTTGACGCACGCTGACTCGAGGAGCAGGAGCTGCTTCGGGCTCTTCGAGATAGATACGCGCGTCCTCTGCAATTTGCGCGGCGGATGCAACGGCAGAGGTAGCCATGCTTATTACTGCGCTGGCCAACAGAGTGTATTTCACCGGACCAAATTTCAAATTTTTCATGGTAAAGGGTCTCGTTCAAATTAGGGGCTAACCAGAATGGCAATTGGGGCAGCATAGCAGTTGTGCGGATTAAGTTTTTTTGCCCAATGGGTCCAGTATTGCACAGACCGGGCGGCTCACCAACCGCTCGGTGCTGTCGGGCCCAATTCGCCGAGAGAGCCGGGCTCGATCTGTCACTAGTTATGCTGAATATCGGGGCCAGCTAGGCATTACAGCTAGGCATTCCAGCCCGGGGGCAGGCAGGCTCCCTTTTCGACCGTGAGAATACCGTCCCGGATGAGGCAGAAATCTCCCAAATTGCCGTCCTCGATTTTGTCCTGGTTGATGATTTTGGCTCCCGGTCCAATGCGACAATTCTTATCGACAATGGCACCCTCGATCGTCGATCCATCGCCGATGCCCACAGGTAGCAGACCTACGCCAGAGAGCATCAGATCGGCAGGCGATTCGTAAAAGTCGGCACCCATAATAATGGAGTCGCGAATTTTCACATCTCGCCCAATGCGACAGCGGAGTCCAATCACGCTGTTTTCGATACGCGAGCCCGGTTCGATGATACAGCCGTCCGCGACTAAGCTACCCTGGATGGAAGAGCCGTCGATTCTTGTTGGAGGCAGAAATCGAGGACGCGAGTAGATGGGCGAGTCTGAGGTGACTAATTGAAACGGTGCGCTAGGCTGCGCCATCTGCAGATTTGCTTCGAAAAATGAGCCGATCGTGCCAATGTCTTCCCAATAGCCATCGAAAAGATGCGTCTGCACATGCGAAGTGTTGATGGCGGACGGGAATACTTCTTTGCCAAAGTCACGGTGCTCGGTTTTATCCAAAGCTTCGGTGAGCACCTTGCGATTGAATAGATAGATGCCCATGCTGGCCAAGCAGTCGCGACCACCGCTTTCGATTCCTTGGGCGTCGATCCACGCGGGATCTACGCGAACGCCATTGAGGTCACTCTCCGTTTTGGGCTTCTCGCTAAAACCGATGACGCGACCCTTGCTGTCCGCACGCATCACCCCGAGGGCTGAGGCTTCGTGGTCGTGGACTGGTTTGGCAGCGATCGTAATATCGGCACCCGACTCGCGATGTGTCTTCAGCATCGCTTGAAAGTCCATGCGATAGAGTTGATCCCCCGATAGGATCACTACGAAATCGGTACCGGGTTGAGTGAGATAGCGCAGATTCTTTCGCACCGCGTCCGCCGTGCCTTGATACCAATCAGTTCCTTCGACGATGGTTTGCTGGGCGGCAAGGATTTCTACGAACCCACCACTAAAATTGTCGAAGCGATAGGTGCCGCGGATATGGCGGTGCAGACTGACCGAGAGAAACTGCGTTAAGACGTAGATGCGATTCAGCCCGCTATTGATACAGTTCGATAGCGGAATGTCGATCAGCCTGTACTTGCCAGCGAGCGGAACGGCCGGCTTGGACCGGTACTTCGTGAGCGGCATCAAGCGGGTCCCTTGTCCGCCACCGAGGACCACTGCAACAACATTTTTCATAGTGAATTCCTAGCCTTTCACCACAAAGTTTACCAAGCGACCCGGGATTACAATGGGTTTAACGATCTCTTTGCCATTCAAAAGCTCGGCGACGCGCGGATCGTCCAGTGCCAATTGCTCGGTTTGGGGCTGGTCGGCGCCAGTCGGCACTGTGATTTTGCAGCGGACCTTGCCGTTGATCTGCACGGGAATCTCAACTTCGTCTTCAACGAGCATCGCTTCGTCGTAAGTGGGCCACGGCTCGTAAGACAGCGATTCTTTGCGTCCCAGCGCTAGCCACAACTCCTCCGCGATATGCGGCGCGAACGGTGAAAGTAGCTGCACGATCGCATTCATGGCCGCACGAGGACGGCGCGTCTGCTTGGTGAAAAAGTTGGTAAACTCCATCATCCGCGCGATGGCTGTGTTGAATGACAGCTTGGCGATGTCGTCGGTGACCGCCTTGATCGTTTTGTGCAGGATACGATTCTGCTCGTCCGTTGGCTCGTCGTCGCAGATGGCTGGATTGAGGGCGATCGCTTCGGCATTGTCGTCAAGGATCATCCGCCACACGCGATTCAAGAAGCCAAACACACCGTTCACGCCTTCCATGTTCCAGGGCTTCATTTGTTCAAGTGGGCCCATGAACATTTCATAGAGACGGAGTGAGTCGGCACCATATTCCGAAACGACTGCATCTGGATTGACAACGTTGCCGCGGCTCTTAGACATTTTTTCGTTGTTTTCACCCAAGATCATGCCCTGGTTGACCAACTTTTGAAACGGCTCGGGCGTGCTGACCACACCGCGGTCGTAGAGCACCTTGTGCCAGAAGCGGGCATAGAGCAGATGCAGGACTGCGTGTTCGGCGCCGCCGACGTAGAGATCGATCGGCATCCAAGCTTTTTCCAGTTGGCGATCGACTAGGGCCTGTTTATTCGCCGGATCGATAAACCGCAAGTAGTACCAACATGACCCGGCCCATTGGGGCATGGTATTGGTTTCGCGCTTGTAGCGGACGCCGTCGCCCGTTTCATTTAGAGACAGGACCGGGTAGAGCCACTCCTCTGGCGCCTTGTCGAGCGGCGGCTCGGGTCGGCCGTGGGGTTTGAAATCCTCGAGATGCGGCAGATCAACGGGTAGGTCATTTTCATCGACCGCACAGACTCGCCCTGTTTTTTCTCCGGCGTCGTTGAGCTCATGAAGCAATGGAAAGGGTTCGCCCCAGAACCGTTGGCGGCTGAAGAGCCAATCGCGGAGCTTGTAGTTGACGGCTTGCCGGCCGGCACCGCGCTCCTCAAGCCAACCGATGATCTCTTCCTTGAAGTCGGCCGTTGAACTTCCCGCAAATTTCCCTGAGTTTACGGCAACGCCGTGCTCGGTGAAGACTTGCTCGCCGGCGAGAATCTTGTCGCGATCTTCCTTGGGAACCTTGTCGCCCGGATCGACGACCGCTTTGATGGGAATGTCAAATTGCTGTGCAAACTCAAAGTCGCGCTGGTCGTGAGCCGGAACTGCCATGATGGCCCCCGTGCCGTAGCTGATGAGCACATAGTCGGCTATCCAAATGGGAGTTGGTTCACCATTGACTGGGTTGACTGCATAGCTCCCCGTAAATACCCCTGTCTTCTCTTTGGCGAGCTCGGTGCGATCCAGGTCACTCTTGACAGCAGCTTGTTCGCAATAAGCTTTAACGGCGGCAACGTTGTCGGGCGTGGTAAGCCGTTCTACAAACGGATGCTCAGGGGCAATCACCATGTAGGTAGCGCCGAACAGCGTGTCGGGTCGCGTGGTGTAGATGCGGAGAGTATTTTCATCTGGCTTCCTGGGAAATCCAGGTGCACTTCCCTCACTTCCCTCCGGCCCCCGACCTCCAACCACCAACTTAAAATCAACTTCCGCACCTACGCTGCGCCCAATCCAATTGCGCTGCAGCGCTTTCACTCCCTCGGGCCAGTCGAGATCGACTAAATCGTCCTGCAAACGCGTGGCGTAGTCGGTAATGCGTAGCATCCATTGCCGCAGTGGCCGCCGCTCGACAGGGTGGCTGCCGCGCTCGCTCTTACCGTTAATAACTTCTTCGTTGGCGAGTACGGTTCCGAGCGCGGGACACCAATTGACGGGTGCTTCACTTTGGTAAGCCAAGCGGTGTTCGTCCTGGAATTCGCGCACCGCGTCCTCGCCCGCCTGCCTGACGTGATCAGGTATTGACAACTCATTGAGCGGCCGGCCTTTTTGCGCTTCATGATCGAACCAAGTGTCGTAGAGCTGCAAAAAGATCCATTGCGTCCAGCGGAAGTATTCGACGTCGGTGGTAGCCAGCTCCCGCGACCAATCGTAGCTGAAGCCCAGCATTTTGAGCTGGCGGCGAAAGGTGCTGATGTTTTTCTCGGTTTGTACGCGCGGGTGTTCACCCGTTTTAATGGCGTGTTCCTCGGCGGGGAGCCCAAAAGCATCGAACCCCATGGGGTGCAGAACCGTCTTGCCTTGCATTCGTGCCGCGCGGCAAACGATGTCGGTGGCCGTGTAACCTTCGGGATGCCCCACGTGCAGTCCGTCGCCGCTCGGGTAAGGGAACATATCGAGCGCGTAGAATTTTTCGCCTTGGGGCATCCGGGGCGTGGCAAAAGTCTGCTGCTCGTCCCAAATGGCTTGCCATTTGGGCTCGACGACGGCGGGGTTGTAGCGGGGCATAGGATCGCGGATATTGGAATTCGGATTGCGGAATGACCACTCAGTCGCGATGCCAGGCATCGTACGGTGCAGATGAGCGATTCTACTCGCCAGGGCAGGTGGCGCAAACCGCGCTCCCCGTTGACTTTACTCCATTTCGCTCAGTACGATAGCGGGTTCCCCTTGTTTTACTATTTCGCCCCCCGATCTTCCCATTTCGCTCGCGTCCGCCATGGAAAAAACAAAAGTTGCAATTGTCGGCCTTGGTACTGTTGGCTCGGGTGTGGCCCGTCTGCTGCTCGACTTTGGCGATCGAACGGCTCGTCATGCTGGCCGTACGCTGTGGCTGGAGAAGGCCGTCGTGCGGGATTTGGAGCGGGCCCGCGATTGTGATCTCCCTGCGGGCGTGTTGACCGACAATATCGACGACGTTGTCGATAACCCAGATATCAAAGTGGTCGCACAGCTGATTGGTGGCCTCGAGCCGGCAAGGTCCATCATGCTCAAACTGCTCGAAAGTGGCAAAGACGTGGTGACCGCCAACAAAGCGCTGTTAGCGGTGCACGGTCCAGAGATTTTTGATCGTGCCCGAGCATTGGGGCGCTGTGTGGCTTTCGAGGCATCGGTCGCTGGTGGAATTCCCATCATTGCCAACATCGGCCAATGCCTATCTGCCAACCAACTCCTGTCGCTGCATGGTATTCTCAATGGCACCAGCAATTTCATTTTGAGCAAAATGCACGACGAAGGATCGGCCTACCTGGATGTCGTGGCCGAGGCCCAGCGATTGGGTTTTGCCGAAGCCGACCCGGCGATGGATGTCGATGGTAGCGATGCGGCACAAAAGCTGGCGATCTTGGCCCACTTGGGTTTCGGAGCGCGCGTTGCGTGGGATCAGATTCCGCGCTCGGGCATCGACACGCTCGACATTGCCGACGTGCGTTACGCTCAGGAGATGGGCTACAAAATCAAACTCTTGGCCGTTGCCCAATTGGTCGATGGAGGCATCGAGCTGCATGTGTCGCCGACCTTAGTGCGCGGCGGCAGCCCCATGGCCGAGGTGGGAGGACCGTACAACGCGATTCGCGTCGTCGGCGATGCCGTCGGCCAGCTGTTGTTCTACGGACCCGGTGCAGGGCAAATGCCGACCGCGTCGGCCGTTGTCGCCGACATGATCGATACGGCTGTTGGGCGTTCGCAAATCACGTTCCGCACCTTAGAACTCTGGTCCAATCGTGCCGCCCGCGTTGCTCCGGCTGACTACATAACAGCGCGCGGCCGGTTTTATTTTCGCTTAACTGTGGACGACAGCCCGGGCGTGTTGGCCCAGGTCACGCAGGCCTTGGGCGAGCAAAATGTCTCAATCGCCTCCGTGTTGCAGCACGAATCGACTGCGGGCATCGCGTCGATTCCGCTGGTGATCATGACTCACGAAACTACGGAAGGCGCTGCTAGCCGAGCGTGCGCAAAAATGAAAAAGCTCAAGAGCGTCAAAGCAGATCCCCTGAGAATGTGGGTAAGAGACTAATGTTGCAACAGTTCAAGATTTCATGAAATACGCAATCATCATCCCCGACGGTGCCGCGGACGAGCCGCAAGACGAGCTGGGTGGGCGCACGCCTCTCGAAGCCGCGCACACCCCGGCGATGGACGCTTTAGCTACCGGGGGCGTCGTCGCACGCGCCTGTCACACGCCGCCGTCGCTTCCCGCCGGTTCGGAGGTCGGCAATATGAGCCTGTTAGGCTACGACCCGCTGACGAATTTCACTGGCCGGGCGCCGATCGAAGCGGCGGCGCAAGGCATCGAGCTCGCCCCCGAGGATTGGGCCATTCGTTGTAATTTGGTCACCGTTGAGGATCAAACGATGCGTGATTTCACGGCCGGCCATATTTCGACCGAAGACGCGACCGAGTTGCTGGCCACTGCCCAAGAAGAACTGGGCGGCGATGGCATCGAGTTTATTCCCGGCGTGAGCTATCGCAATCTGCTCGTCTGGCGAGGCGCCGAGCGACCCGCGCCGTTCACGATGGACATGCGAGCCACCCCGCCTCATGATCTTACCGACAAGTCGGTGGTCGATAGTTTTCCGCGTGGACCTGGGAGCAAGGTGCTCCATGAATTGATGGCCGCGAGCGGCGATCTTTTTGCCGATCATCCTGTGAATAAAAAACGGATAGCTTCCGGCAAGCTGCCGGCAACCCATGTCTGGCTATGGGGGATTGGCCTCGCACCGAAGTTGTTGCCCTTTGCCGAAGTTTATGGGCCGCAGGGGGCGATGATCACGGCCGTCGACTTGCTCCGAGGTTTGGCGTCGCTAGTAGGTTGGCAGCGGATCGAGGTGCCCGGTGCCACCGGCTATACCGACACCGACTACGCTGCCAAGGGCCGCTATGCGATCGAAGCCTTGAATAAGATCGATCTCATTTGCGTCCATGTCGAAGCACCCGACGAGGCATCGCACGAGGGCGACTATGCTGGCAAGGTAAAAGCCCTTGAAGAAATTGATCGTCACGTCGTCGCACCGCTGGCGGCAGCACTCGAGCAGGCTGGCGATTGGCGGATCATGATCACCCCCGACCATCCAACGTTTCTCCGCACCAAAACCCACGCCCACGGCAACGTCCCGGTCGTCCTCGCCGGCAAAGGCATCGAGCCGGACCGATTTACGAGTTACGGCGACACGAACGCCGCGAAATCAGAGTTGGCATTCGACCCCGGCTGGCAGACAATGGGGCGGTTCATCCAGGACTAACAAGATCATGGCCTCAGCTGACCAATCTCCTCTTACCGACCTGCCCTCGCAGTATGACCACGGCGCTGCTCAAGAAAAATGGTATTCGTTCTGGGAAGAGCGCGGTTATTTTCACGCCGAGGCCGACGATCCGCGGCCGCCGTTTACGATTGTCATTCCGCCGCCCAATGTGACCGGGGCGCTTCATCTGGGGCATGCGCTCAATAACACGCTGCAAGATATTCTCTGCCGCATGAAGCGGATGCAAGGTTTTAATGTGTTGTGGATGCCTGGGACCGATCATGCGGGCATCGCGACGCAGGCGGTTGTCGAACGCCGGCTGATGGAAGAGGAAGGAAAGAGTCGACACGATCTTGCCACCGAAGACAAGACAGCGCGAGAAGTTCTCATCGACCGCATTTGGGAGTGGAAAGCCCAATACGAAAAACGCATCCTCGGCCAGCTCCGTCAGCTCGGTGCCAGTTGCGATTGGCAGCGCACGCGATTCACGCTCGACGAACAATGTGCGCGTGCCGTGCGTGAGACGTTTTTCAAACTGTTTGCCGACAACAAAATTTATCGCGGTAAACGGCTCGTCAATTGGGATACATTCCTACAGACGACGGTGAGCGACGACGAGGTGTTTCACGAAGTGAAAAAGGGCCATTTCTGGCACTTCAAGTATCCGGTGATCGGTGTTAATGGAGAAGGGCCCCAGCCGGGCGAGCCGACGCATGTCACGATTGCTACCACACGCCCCGAAACCATGCTGGGCGACACAGCGGTTGCCATGCATCCCGACCCGGCAGCGCAGCTCGACAAGGTCGAAGCGGAGCTCAAAGAAAAGCTCGCCGCTGCCCCCGACAAAGAAAAGGCCGAAATCAAAGCGCAAATCGACGCCGTTAGCGATCGCCGCCAAGCGATCCTCCCCCAGTTGATCCAACTCCGCGATATGGCCATGCGCGGCGTAATGCTCGAGCTCCCACTCACCGACCGCCAAATTCCCCTCATCACCGACGAATGGGCCAAGCCCGAACTTGGTTCAGGGTGCGTGAAGATCACCCCCGCGCACGACGCGAATGACTACGAAGTTTGGCAGCGCAGCATCTTGGGAGGTGGGCCAGACATCGGTGCGATCAACATCATGAATACCGACGGTACGCTGGGCGGCAGTGTGCCGGAGAAGTACCGGGGGCTGACCATGAAGCAGGCTCGCGCGGCGGTTGTTGACGATTTGGAAGCCGCTGGGTTTTACGATCCAGAGACAGACCTCGAAGATCGTGAGATCGACTTGGCCCACAGCGACCGTTCGAAGACGCCTATTGAGCCGTACCTGGCTGACCAGTGGTTTGTGAAAATGGACGAAGTGTCCGATGGTCCCGGTTCTGGCGACCCTGGACTTGCCCAGTCGGCGATGGACGCCGTCGCCGACGGCCGCGTGAAGATCATCCCCGATCGCTACGCCAAGGGTTATCAAGATTGGCTCAGCGAAAAACGCGACTGGCCGATTGGTAGACAGTTGTGGTGGGGACATCAAATCCCAATTTGGGCAAAGGAGTATCATCTGACTGAAGCGAATTGGACAGATGAATTCCTTGGTGACGGGATGGACTCCATGATGGAAGGCAACTGGGGCGATGGTGTTTCCTATCAAGTAATTCGCGTTGATACTGGCGAAATTATTGAAAATCCAGCGGTGGAGCTCCAACCCATTGTTAAGGAAGCAGAAGGAACCTATCGAGTTCTCATTTGTCTCAAGCATGACGACATGAACTTTCCCGGTTCGCTCGAACAGAAAGGATTTGTGCGAGAGGACGATGTCCTTGATACCTGGTTCAGCAGTGCCCTCTGGCCGCATTCGACGCTAGGTTGGCCAGAAGAAACACCTGAGCTCGCGCACTTCTATCCCACGAGTACGCTGATCACTTCGCGTGACATTATCACGCTTTGGGTCGCCCGCATGGTGCTGACCGGCCTCTACAATATGGGACAAGTACCGTTCAGTGAAGTGTACATCCACCCCAAGATTCTCGACGGCTATGGCGAGACGATGTCGAAGTCGAAGGGCAACGGAGTGGATCCACTGGATGTGATCGAGAAATTCGGCGCCGATGCCTTGCGGTTTGGCATTGCCTATCTCACGACCGAAACCCAAGACGTGCGGCTGCCGGTGGAGTTTGAGTGCCCGTACTGCCAGGCACAGATTAACCAGACCAAAAAAAATCGTACGTTGCCCCGTGTCGAATGTGATAAATGCGGCAAGCCTTTTAGTACGCAATGGGCTGAATCGCATGGCAGCGTTGAGGATCAGGCCTTGCCCCGTGGGGCGGTGACCAGCGAAAGGTTCGAGTTAGGGCGTAATTTCTGTAACAAGCTGTGGAACGCTTCACGGTTTGCGCTGATGAACCTTGAAGGTTACAAAGCGGCGCCGGTGACGGATGACCAATTGCTGCTGGAAGATCGTTGGCTCTTAAGCCGGCTAGCAAATGTTTCTGGCGCAGTTACCACGGCGCTCGCAGAATACCGCTTTGCCGACGCGGCCCGCGAGCTCTATAGCTTTGCGTGGGACGACTTCTGCAGTTTTTACGTCGAAATTACGAAAGCACGATTTGCCGTGCCCGACAAACGGGCCGTCGCCCAGCGCGTGCTGGCGCACGCGCTCGACACGCTATTGCGATTGTTGCATCCCATGACCCCATTTTTGACAGAAGAGGTTTGGCAACTCCTCGCTAGCGTCGCTCCTGAGCGGGGCTTAGCACCTCCGGCCAAAGCAAGCGAATCGGTAACCATTGCCTCTTGGCCAGTCGCAAACTCCTCCCACACCGCTCCAAAAATAGAAACCCAATTCGCCCAATTCCAGTCCGTGATGAGCGCCGTGCGCAACATCCGCACCGAAAACGGCATCCCGCCCAAAGAGTCGATCCGCTTTTGCGTCCGCTGCGATGCCCAGGCTGCGGCCCTCTTACAGCCCATGTTGCCCTACTTCGAATCGATGGCCCGTGCGACGTCCACCGGTCTAGGCGCGGAGGTAACCGCTGCCGAGCAGTCGGCCAGCACACCGATGGATGGCATGGAAGTGCACGTCGATATCAGCGACTTTTTCGACGCCGAGGCCGAGCAAAAGCGGCTCACCGCTGAGCAGGCTAAGTTCACCAAATTCGAGAAATCGCTCTCCGGCAAGCTGAGCAACGAGAATTTTGTCAGCCGCGCACCGGCCGAGGTCGTCCAGGCCGAACGCCAAAAGCTGGCCGAGGTCCGAGAAAAGCTGACTGCCGTTGCAGTCGCTCTAGCGAAGCTCTGAGCAACTCGGTTTGGTTTCTCTGCGGCCCTCCGCGCCTCCGCGTTTAATTTCCTCAACCCTAGCCCCACCCAACTTGGCGAATCTATAATGGACGTGGCTGAGCCACCCGCTCAGCGCAGACTCAGCGCATTCCCAAACCGTGTCGAGGAACCTCACCATGCCCGTGGCAATGGAACTAGCTCGCATCATCATCAGCGAGGTGAACTCTCAGCAGGTGATTTTTCTGAAAGAAATTGACGGTGAGCGTACCTTCCCGATACTCATCGGGTTTTTCGAAGCAAAAAGCATCGACTGCGGCGTCAAGAATATCGACACGCCCCGTCCGCTCACGCATGACCTGCTCGTGAATACGGTCGAAACGCTGGGCGGCAAGTTTCAAGACGTCATTATTAGCGAGCTCAAGGATCATACGTATTACGCAACGCTGCGAGTTCGCCACGAAGGCGAATTGTACGAGATCGACGCACGTCCCAGCGACGCGATTGCCGTCTCGGTCACCTGCGACCCGCCCCTGCCGATCTACGTCAACGAAGACGTGCTCAACGATGTCCTGGGCGGAGGGGGGATGTAGGGGATTTGGATTTCGGAATGAAAACTATCTAACGAATTCCTTTCCATCGCGCAGCACGATGCGGCGATCAGTGTGTGGTCGGCCTTGGCATTGTAGAAAGAGACGTTGCTCAAGCCGCGACACGTTCGTAGTGCCGCAAGATTCCGCCGAGCGATTCGTGGCAGATGATTCTCTCGCCTTCAGCGAGCGGCTCATCATTCTCTGGCCACTTTCCGGTAAGCGGCCGATTGTCCAAGGATTGGTGAGGACTGTAAGTGTTATAAAAAGTTTCGTAAGAAGAGACAAGATGATCGAGGTGTTTCTTCCCAAACACGATAAAGAAGTTCAAGCATTCTACGCGTGCGGATTTTATCCATCTTTCAATCTTGAGGATGTTCTTGATGGTCGACTGAGAAACACAGCGGATACGGAGTTTACGCAACTCTCCGAGGATCCGGTTGTATCTCCAGCCAGTTTCACGAGCGAGACGAATAATCGTCTTGCGGATTGACTCCAGCGTTCGAGGCCTGCCCATTTTCTTGGGCTTCTTGCCAAGATTCTTCTCGAGGACCCAGCGCTGATAAGTTCTGGGATGAACAAGGACAATCGATTTCTGGGCACTGGGGCCGAGTTCTGCTCCCAGCTTGAGCAGCTCGATCTTGAGAACATGCTTGTAGAGGAACAGGAGTGCCGAAAGCGCCTGCGTTTGCGTACTGGCGGCTATGCTCCGGTCTTTGGCCAACCAAGTCAAAAAATACTCTACTTCCTGACCACCCATCTCCATC
>Ga0115002_10004512_pt1 | contig 16798 bp, 7 predicted proteins | sample ArcticOcean_MG_C_8_FD_89576 | JGI IMG/M metagenome (GOLD analysis project Ga0115002, IMG submission 89576) | Marine microbial communities from western Arctic Ocean - ArcticOcean_MG_CB11_86 | ecosystem: Environmental > Aquatic > Marine > Oceanic | place: Arctic Ocean: Canada Basin | collected... | reverse complement strand
ACCGATCGCATCATCGACGGCAAAGACATCCGCCCCCTCATGTTCGCCGCCCCCAATGCCCAATCACAACACGACGCCTTCTTCTATTACAAACGCAACAGCATCGAAGCCGTACGCAGCGGCCAATGGAAACTACACATTCGCAAAGACGACGAAGAAATCAACGAACTCTACAACCTCGAAAACGACATCGGCGAAACCAACAACGTCTATGACCAACACCCCGACATCGTACAAAACCTCCTGGCAAAAATTGACACCTGCCGTCAAGACATTGGCGACGAAGCAGCAGGCGTTGCGGGCCAAAATATTCGTCCCATTGGACGAGTCGAAAACCCTGACACACTAACGCACTACGATCCGGATCACCCCTACTTCATCGCCATGTATGACCTCAAAGAGCGTGGATAACCATTTAGGCGATAGACTCCGTCCAGCGATCTCACAAACATCGTAAAGGATACAAAAAGTGATATTTCTTTGGGTCCCAACTTTTCCAAAAACAATATCCCGATTTATTCCAAATCCACACAGAAAAAACACACACCTTGCCCATATAGAAAAAAATGGGAAACCAATCTCAAAAGACTTATATTTAAAGACTTATATTTTAAATTTTCCTTTTCAAAATACAAAACCGCGACCTGTCTCATATTCGTATCTCAACAAGATCGGCATCCTCGCCAAAAAGCAACACACCTGTTCGTTTGCATCGATAGAGAGTTATGGCAATGACAGACATGCAATCCATTCAGAATCCCTTTCCAGGTCTGCGCCCCTTTGGTTATGATCAACGCCACTTGTTTTTTGGTCGGGAAGAACAGATTTCAGAATCGCTTAGGCAACTTCAGGAAACCCGTTTCTTAATGGTTGTGGGACCTTCCGGAAGCGGTAAATCATCGATGATTAACGCCGGACTCATTCCCGGCCTTTACAGCAGCGAAGAAACAAGCACCAACTGGAAGACAGCAACGCTTCGACCAGGAGACGACCCCCTCGGCAACATGGCCCAAGCGCTTAGCGCATCTGATATCCTTCACACAGATGATACAGACCAATTCCGCAGTGGCACTATAACTCTGCCCGACCTGGCGCAAAAAGCAGGATTGTCGACCCAAACACCTCTGCTTCTTTTTGTAGATCAATTTGAAGAAATCTTTCGATACGATGCGGGGGGCGCATTTAACGCCCAAGACGCCAACACCTTTATAAAACTCTTGCTCGATGCCTACCAACAGCCTGCCTGTCCGATCTATGTATTGCTGACCATGCGTGCTGACTTTTTGGGGCGATGTACTGTGTTTCCGGGGCTACCCGAAGCGATCAACGTCGGTCAATACCTCGTTCCACGCTTAACACCTGACCAAATTCAAGATGCCATCGTGAAACCCCTTCAGGTAAACCAAGCAGAAATCACCGAACATCTCGTAGAGCGGCTCCTTAATGATCTAGAAGGCAACCAATCTCAATTGCCCATCATGCAACATGCACTCATGCGCACCTGGGACCATTGGGCCGAGAACCAGCAACAAACGCCCATCGATGAAACGCACTACGAAGCCATTGGCACCATCAAAGAAGCCCTCTCGCAACACGCCGAAGAAACCTACAATGACCTTCCCAATGATGAAGCCAGACACATCACCCAAATGCTCTTTAAGTGTCTGACCGACAAAACATCAAACGCCAATGGTGTACGACGTCCCACGCCATTGGGAGAAGTCAGCAACGCCGCCAACGTAGACCCCGAACAAGTCAAAATAGTTGTAGAACATTTCCGAGCCCCCGGCAGATGGTTTTTAACCTCCTATCCCGGCGTAGAATTGCACGAAGGAACCATTTTAGATTTGGTACACGAAAGCCTGATGCGGGTTTGGCAGCGGTTGCAAACCTGGTTAGAAGAGGAAGGTGCTTCTGCGGTCTTGTATTTGCGACTGGCCAACACAGCTGCGCTCTACCAAGAAGGTCGAGCCGGATTGTACAAAGGCCCCGACTTAGAGCTGGCATTAAATTGGCAAACCCAATATCAACCGACATCCACCTGGGGCAAACGCTATGACCCCACGTTTGAACGGGCCATCACATTTCTAGGCCACAGCAAAAAAGAGCACGACTTTGAAATTACCACCCGAGAAACCCAACAAAAGCGCCAACTCAAACGAGCCCGCGTATTGGCCATATCAGGCGGTGGTGTGGCTTTGATCTTTTTGTTGCTGTCCTTGTTTGCCTTAGACCTGTTCTTCGACGCTGAACGGCAACGACTCGATGCAGATAAAGCACGAAAAAATGCCGTCGAACAACAGCAAGTGGCAGATGAAGCACGGAAAAATGCCATCGTGCAACAGCAACTTGCCGTAGATGAGCGAAAAAAAGCCATCGAACAAAGACATAAAGCAGATGATGAACGCCTCAAGGCAGAAAACCAGGGAAAAATAGCAGTCGAACAACGGCGGAAAGCCGAAAAACAACAACAAATAGCGGTCGAACAACGGAAATTCGCAATAGAACAACAAGAAATTGCAGTGCAGCAACAACGCAAGGCAGAAAACCAAGAAAAAATAGCAATAAAAGAAAAAAACAAAGCGTATCAGCTCCGGTTGTTATCTATTGCGCAATCGCTGGCCATTCAGTCTGTTAAAATCCAGCGCAACGGTCAAACAGAACGCGGCGCACTGCTTGCACTTCAAGCCTTTTTATTTAACGAGAAATACGGCGGCTCAGCACAAAACCCCGATATCTATCAGGCTCTGCATTTGGCCCTGAGTGGGCTCGATGAAAATGCACAGCACATGTTGCGCGGTCATGATGGCGCAATACGCGATTTGGCATATTATCCCAACAGCACAACGCTGGCCTCAGCCAGTGATGATGGTCATATTGGACTTTGGGATATGCAAACACTCACACAAAAGAGCACCTTGCGCACAAGCGACAGCCGTGTTCGATCAATTGCAGTTAGCCCCAAAGAGCAATGGTTGGCCTCGGGAGGCACAGAAGGGGGCATTCAGGTGTGGAAGATAGACACCCCAAATGCACAACCCATTCAACTGTTGGCACCCTTAGAAGAAACGATCATCAGTGCCCTCACATTTGATCCCACAGAGACCTACTTGTCTGCAGGCAGTCTAAATGGCCAGATATGGACCTGGCACGTTGGACTATGGACAGAAATGACACCCCTCTCGCGATCTACCAACGAACGGATTCAGACCGTGGCGTTTACCTCAGATGGTCATACCCTGGCCTGGGCCGGTAGCAAGGGCGTCATTCATATGATAAAAGTACAAAACCCATCTCAAACAACGACATTTAGTGATAATCAAACGCCCATTTTATCAATCGATTTCAGTCCCGATGGACAACATCTGGCCTCGGGCAACACCAGTGGCGATATCTTAATTTGGGATGTACAAACACCCCAAGCAGAGCCTGTTCGCTTAATTGGTCACACCTCATCAGTGACGTCGGTTAGTTTCAATCCCGACAATCAGTTGCTGGCATCAGGCAGTCTGGACAAAACCTTACGTATCTGGAACATACAATATCCCGATGCAGAATCCATATCGATCGAACACGATCACTGGGTCTGGGCGGTAACATTCAACCCCAGCGGTGATCGGCTTGTATCGGGTAGTGCAAATCAAATTATCTACACCTGGACCACGCGAGCCGAAGCACTCGCCGAACAAGTATGCGACAAAATCACCCGAAATTTGAGTATAAAAGAATGGAAAACATTTGTGGGGGAAGACATCCCCTATGAGAAGACATGCCCGAGTCTGCCGGGAGATGAGCAGGTATTGGGAAACACCACAAATAAAAATTGATTTCCCAATCGAAGTCGGAAGGGGACAGGGATATGGCGTTGGGTAGGAGTTTTATCTCAGATCAGCAGCAGTCTTCAACCCATCTGGGATTTTATTATTTCATTATTTGCATCGTTCACCTTTTGTGCATCGCACCTGCATCGGCACAGCACGATTGCACACTCGCACTTATCGAAGCAGACAAAGCCTATCAAACTGGTCAATTCAACCAAGTGATCGACTTGCTCACCCCCTGCGTGGGTAGCAATATTTCGGTCAAAGAAAAAGTGGCCATCTACCGGCTTATGGCGCTCACACACCTCTCTACAGATCACACCGATCTGGCCGAAAACTTTGTCACCCGGTTGCTCACCATTAAACCCAATTTTGAAACCACCCTACAAGACCCCCCCCTGTTTACCGAAATAGTGGAAGAAGTCAAACTGGAATTGGCCAGCACACAGGTATCGTCCGTTTCAAAAAACAACGAAAGCCTCTTAGAAGCACCTGCTACAGTCATCCTCATCACCGAAGAGGAAATTAAGCGACGGGGTTATCAGGATCTCGAAGCACTCTTTCACGATTTGCCCGGCTTTGATATCTCGCGCGGCAATGGCGTACAATATTCCCTCATCTACCAGCGAGGGTATCGCTCAAACGGCACAGACAAAACGCTGTTTCTGATCGACGGTGTCGAAGAAAATGATCTGTGGACCAACTTCACTTACCTGTCTCGACAATATCCGCTCAGCAACATCAAGCGCATTGAAATCATCCATGGGCCGGCCTCCACCATGTATGGTGCAAATGCATTTTTGGGTGTGGTTAACATCATCACCAAAGAGCCCGGCAACCTCGTCAAAAAGGGCAAAAAGTTTGGCGCCAACATTCAAGTCAGCAACGGTCAGCTGACCACGCGCTATGTGGATGCAACCGTGGCAGCCCGGCATGAAAATATTGCCATGTCGGTCACGGGAAGGATTTTCAGATCTCATGAAAGAGATCTTTCAGATTTCCCAGACTGGGACTATCAAACACATCCACTGCCCTTCTATCAAGACAAATTGGCCATCACCGGAACCAATGAAGACGGCAGCTATCGCGCACAAACCTTTCTCGAAGAAAACAACGTCGATCCAGATCATCCCTATATCTCAATTGTGCGCGATGCAAACAATGTGGCACAAACCATCAACATCACAGAAACCGGCGCCCAACAAGCCCGCGATATCGACCAGGCAACGCTCAATCAAATAGTAGAAGGCAATCCTGTTCGTTATACCAACCACACCAATGACTGGCTGCTCAATGCCAAAATACGATCTGAAGGATTCACCCTCGGTTTTCAAACATGGCGACGGGCAGAAGGCACCATTGGTTGGTTTGTAGATGATCGAGAAGGGACGTCGGAAAATGGAGGGGTTTGGATTCCCCGCAATACGTTTTTGTATATGAAATACGACAAATCTATCAATGAAAATCTCTTTCTCACCTTTTTTACCCGCTACAAATCTCACTCGCTCGACAGTGACAACAAAATTGTAATCTTCAGAAGCTATGCCGGTGAAGGTCGTTGGGGGCTGAGCGAGTTGTTGGAAGACAGGCAGGGGTTTTGGTTTCCACTCTGGTTTTATCGCCTTTCCAAAGAATTGCGTATTGAGGCCAAAGGGTTGTATGTACCGTCAGAAAAATTCAATATTGTCGCAGGTATTGAAGCTCGAAATGGCCATATTCAGGGCAATTACGTCACCTCCATATCACCCAACCCTTCCGAAACAGGCGACCACAGCCCACAAGCAGGCGGCAACCATTTTGAAAACCGAGACATAGGTGTTTACGGGCAGGCATCCTACAAACCGCATGCAGAGATCAAACTGGTTTTGGGTGGTCGCATCGACAACAACAAAACCCGAGACACGCGCGGATATGGCACTGTGCTTAATTCACGTGCCGCAGCGGTTTACACACCCGCCAATTTTGTTTTCAAAGGTGTTTATTCCGAAGCATTTAAAGCCGCTTCCAACTGGGCCAAATATGCCACCTCACCAAGCCGAGGTATTTCCAATCCAGAACTACAACCCGAACGGGTCAAAAACATCGAACTCAGTGCGGGCTGGCAAATTCGCGATGGATTATTTGTCGATTTGGCCACGTATTCCGCCGCTTATACCGATGTGGTCGGTACCGCACAAATCACACAGTCCGATGGCTCAACGACCACACAAAATCAAGCCATTGGTCGCCTCGAAATTCGTGGCCTTCAGGCAAATACAACATGGAAATATGAAAACTATGCACTCTATGGCAACTACACCTATACCAACCCCAAAAATGTTGAACCCACAGACAGCGATGGCAACTTAATCACCGACGTACAGGGAAACCCCTTAGAAGTTCGCATTGGTGATATTGCCAGCCATCAGATCAATATCGGCGTCAATGCCAATTACTGGAATCATCTAAATGTAAACCTACGGTTGAATTATGTAGGTGCAAAAAAAACGGGTAAAAACACCACCGTTGAGGCCAACCCGCTCGATGAAATAGGGGCATATACCACATTAAATGGCGCAATAACCTTAGAAAATGTACTTCCCAATGCGTCCCTTCAAATTACCGCAAGCAACATACTCAACAAAGAATATGCCCATCCGGGTGCGCGAAGTGCCGATGGAAAAATTCTGGCTGCCATGTTCCCACAAAATCGGCGCAACATCATGCTGCGCCTACTGGCCGACTTTTAATTATGAGCCTCCGCCATACCATCACCGATGCACTCAATATTCGCCCAGGCGAAGGGGACTCCATTGCCCTGCTGTCAAGCTACTCTTTCCTTGCCGGTATTTGCTTGGCCTATGTCATTTCACTGGGCAACGCCTTTTTTCTGGTCGAATTTGGCCCCGAATATCTGGCGCCCGGTTATATCGTTACGGGTGTGGTTGGGTACATAACAGGATCGTTGTTGTCGTTCATCCAAAGACGTATCGCATTTACCAAACTGGTGCGGCTCATCATCATCTTCCTGTTTGTACTGACGTGCATGTTTCGCATTGGATTTTGGTTTGCTCCCGACCGCCCTCTCATATGGGGGTTTACGACAGGTCAATTGATGGCCGGTGGCATGTTTGTCAGTATCGGCACCTACATCATGCTGGTCTACTTCGTGTTTCGAAGCCTATTAGGGCGGCTGTTTAACCTGCGCCAAGGCAAACGCCTCTTTGGCCTCATTAGCACGGGCGATGTCATCTCCTCTATCATCGGGTTTTTTTCCGTTCCGCTGCTGCTTCGTTTTTTTCCTAACGCTGCCGACCTGTTGTTTATCGCTTCAGGGAGCCTGTTGCTGTGCCTGTGGGTGCTCTCTATGATCACCCGTCGGTTTTCTGCTGAACTCGATATGCAGCCAAAAAAACGAGATGTGCAGTTGCAAAGCGGTTTCTCCGATCTCATCAAAACTCGCTATTTTGTGCTCTTTTTTCTTCTCTCAGCAGCCTCGGTTTTTGGGTTCTATTATATCGACTATGCCTTCTTAGGTCAGTTGCGTGTGCGTTTTCCCGACAAAGCACAACTGGCCCAATTCATTGGCATCTTTTACGGCGTCATCCGCATTGTCGAATTTATTCTAAAAACCTTCCTATCCGGCTGGTTGATCAGCCAGTATGGTCTTCGTTTTGGGCTGGTTGTGCTGCCACTGCTGCTTTGTATCACCAGCGCCCTTGCCGCACTCAGCGGTACACTGCTTGCCAATGCCACCTCAGCAGTCTTTTTATTAATTGCATTGAGCAAACTGATCGAGCGCGTCATTACCAAATCGCTTTACGACCCCTCCTTTAACATCCTATATCAGTCTATAGATACAGATCTGCGGTTATCCGTACAAACCAAAATCGAAGGCATCGTACAACAACTGGCCGCCGTACTCGCCGGCCTTACGCTGCTTTTTTTCAACCAAGTAGGATCTTTCCAACTCGTCAGCTATGTCCTGATACTTATTTTTGCAGGTTGGGTTATCATCTCCATATTCATGTATCGTGCCTACAGAAACACCCTGTTGCAAAACCTGAGTCAACAAGTCGACGAAAACAATACATCGGCAGCGCTCACCGAAGTATCCAGCTGGTATTTACTAAATGAACAGCTCGACAGTGAATCGCCCGATCAAATCATTTCTGCGCTGGATATACTCGAAAAAATCGCGCCCTCATCCCTTGACCCAGTGCTCGAAAAATTGCTCTCACATCCCAGTTCGCAGGTTCGGCAACAGGCCATGCAAACGGTAGTATGTTTGGCCAGCCCAACGATGTTAAACACAGTGCAAAAATGCCTAGACACCGAATCTGACCCATCGGTACATGAATTGGCCACGCAAGCACTTGAAGTCTTGACCGACATTCGCACAGTTGGCCAATCACCACAAACCGTCGCCATACGTGCGCAATCCGACGGGATCACAGATCGGATCACAGCGAGCAAAGCACTCTGCACACCCCAAGCAGATACCGCACTGTTATCACGCCTGCTTGAAGACACCAACCCAGACGTGCGGCGCAAAGCACTCATCTCAGCAGGTCAAACCGAATATGCCGGATTTTGGCTTCACATGGTAAGCCATCTCTCTTCCCCCGCCTTCGGCAACTCAGCAGCTTCGGCCCTAGTGGATCTGGGCCCACGCGTCTTACCCATTTTGCAGGCCACTTTTTCAGAACCGGGACAAACACCGCAAACTCTTGCAAAAATTGTGCGCATTCACGGCCAAATCGGTGGCAACCAAGCTGTTTTATGGCTCGCCGACAGACTAAATTTTTGGAACCAAGAAGTACGCCACCAAATTCTGTTATCTCTCAAACTTTGCGGCTATCACGCACAAGATGAACAAATAGCACGCGTCAAAGAGGAAATCAAAGATGCTGTAGACAATGCAGCGTGGTGCATGTCGGCGTTGCGAGATCTGGGCGACGACAATACGCGTTTAGACCGCCTGAAATCCTTTTTGGGTACAGAGATCGACCAAAATCGAGAACGCGTATTTCACCTGCTCTCTTTAATCTACGATGCACAGCAAATTCGACTGGTACATCACAATTTCAAAAGTGGCAGCACCGATGGCAAAGCCTATGCTCTGGAGTTAATCGACCTGTTTATTGAACCAGAGCTGAAAGTACTTCTCATTCCACTGCTAGACGATTTGACCCTGGCCCAACGCTTGAAACGTCTCGACCCCTATTGCCCGCAACAACATCTGAATCTCGAAGGGCGTCTCAAAGATATCGTAAACAGACAACCGGCAAAAATCGACCGATGGGCCAAAGCCTGCGCCCTGCATGCCTTCCCCTCTCTACCATCGCCCACCGTTGCAGATGAACTCGTCGCCACATTATGCCATCCAGACCCTTTGCTCAGAGAAACGGCCGCCTCGAGCATTTGCGAAATTGACCCCATATTTCTCAAAACCTATATCCAGGGCTTACCAGAAAAAAATCGACCCAACCTCGACCAGGCATTCCAGATACCCGATCACCATAACGATGTATGGTTAACGATCGAAAAAGTCGCTTTTTTAAAAACTGTGCCATTTTTTGCGCATATTCCTGAACATATTTTGGTCACCTGGGCCTCAGCCCTTAGAGAGAAACACATTGAGCCAGAAGAAACCATTATTTTTGAAAGAAACACACAAAACAATATCTATCTCATTATAGAAGGACAGGTGCGTATTCATACAGGTGCAGAAACCGTTGCAACAGTTGAAAAAGGCGATGCACTGGGCAATGTGTTTGCACTGGGCCTTCATATGCCAGCCGAATCAGCCACAGCAAATAACGCCGTCAAACTGGGCATATTAGATCTGGATATCATATATGATTTTATTGCCGACCACGTTCAGGTGGCACAAGGAATCATTCATGCAACAAACACACAATCGGTTAATACCTAAAAAAAAAACCGTATAATAGCGCAGTAATCCATCTAATGAACCATTTCAAAGCAGAGAAAAAATGAACAGAATCTTCAAACGTACAATTGCATATGCATTCGTGTTCTTTCTTTTGGCCCCAGGCACACAACCATCCGTCAGGGCACAAAGTTTGGGGCACTGGTATACCTACGATGTAACAGACGGGCTGGCCAGTGGCAAAGTATCAGCCATTCTCCTCGACCAACAGGGTTATCTCTGGTTCGCCACCCTGGGGGGTGGGGTGAGTCGCTACGATGGTGAACACTGGACAACCTTTACCACAACCGACGGACTCGCACACAATTGGGTACACAGTATCTTCCAAGACCGCGATGGCAGCCTCTGGTTTGGCACAAACAATGGCGTGAGTCTTTATAAACATAACACGTGGACCACGTTTACCATCCAAGATGGATTGGCAAGCGATGCTATTTTGTCTATCGCGCAAGATCAGAATGGTGATCTTTGGTTTGGCACTGGCAGTAATTTTTCGGTAGAGGGAAAAGGCGTTAGCAAATTTGACGGGGAAAACTGGCACACATTTACCACACAAGATGGGCTGGCAAACAACACCGTTTATACCATCACCCCGGATCAACAAGGCAACATCTGGTTTGGCACAAACGACGGGGTTAGCAAATTTGACGGAAAAAACTGGCACACATTCACCACACAAAACGGGCTGGCAAACAACACCATTTATACCATCACCCCGGATCAACAAGGCAACATCTGGTTTGGCACAAACGACGGGGTTAGCAAATTTGACGGAAAAAACTGGCACACATTCACCACACAAAACGGGCTGGCAAACAATCAGGTACGATCTATTATTCAAGATCGCAGTGGCAACATCTGGTTTGGTACAAACGGTGGGGGCGTCAGCCAATTCGATGGGGAAAATTGGACCACACTTACCACAACTGATGGCCTAACACACAACTGGGTTGTTGCAGTTTTTCAAGACCGGGAAGGGCACCTCTGGTTTGGTAGCGACGGTGGGGGGGTGAGTCGCTATAGCGAAACGTTTAAAACTTTTTCAGCCAAAGATTGACTGGCAAACAATGTGATTGTATCTGCATTTAAAGATCGAGAAAATAATCTCTGGTTTGGCAGCGATGGCGGCGGTGTCAGCCGATTCGATGGGGAAAACTGGCAGACATTCACCACCATAGATGGGCTGGCAGGCAATGAAGTACGATCCATTTCTCAGGGCCCAGAAGGCAACTTTTGGTTTGGCACAGAACAGGGTGTCAGTCGGTTCGACGGCAAAGAATTCAAAACCTATACAACCCAGGATGGACTCGCACAAAACCACATTTACGCCACATTCTTTGATCAAAGGAATCGACTCTGGGTTGGCACAGGAAGCTTCGACATTTCAGGCCAAGGCGTGAGTCGATTTGATGGAAGCCGTTGGCAAACCTTTACCACAAAAGATGGGCTGGCAAACAATACGGTCTTTTCCATTGCCCAAGACCGAGACGGAAACCTCTGGTTTGGAACCCTCAATGGCCTAAGCAAATACGACGGCACTGATGTGCATACCTTCACAACAGAAGACGGACTCGCGCATAACCAAGTGCGATCCATTTTTCAAGACCGAGACGGAAACCTTTGGTTCGGAACCGAGCAGGGTGTTAGCAAGTTTGATGGAAAACAATTCACCAATTTCACAAAAAAAAACGGGCTGGTAGACAACCAAGTACGATCTATTTTTCAAGATCACGACGGCAATCTCTGGTTCGGAACCCTCGGCGGTGGTGTTACGCGATTTGACGGGCAGGTGTTTCAGAATATGACCCTCCAAGACGGTTTGGCCGCAAATGGTGTCTACGCCATCTTACAAGATAATAAAACCAACCTCTGGTTTGGAACCCTCGGCGGTGGTGTCACGCGTTATACGCCACCAACACCTATCCACCCACCGATTTTTATTGATGCCATTGTTGCTGGGCGTCGACACGAAAACACATCCGAATTGAGTGTGCCGTCTAGCATAGGCCTCATCGCATTTGAGTTTCACGGCATCAGTTTCAAAACCCGACCAAATGCCATGATCTATCGATACAGACTAAAAGGATACCAGAACAACTGGCAGGTTACCCACAACCAACGCGTAGAGTTTCAGGACTTGCCCACGGGTGATTACGTATTTGAAGTACAAGCTGTCGATCGCGATCTCGTTTATTCCAAACAGACCGATACAGCCGCACTCAAAGTCTATTACCAACCCATGTCCAGCTCCGTACAAATTGCCCAACTAGACATTCAAGATATATTCTCATCCTATTACAAAACCTATTCTGAGTTCTCCATTGGCACCATCGAAGTCTCCAACGACGACCCAAATCCCATTGAAGCCAAAGTGAGTTTTTTTATTCCCGACTTTATGAACCGCCCCACCGAGCAAACCGTGACCCTGCTCCCCCAATCTAGACAAACCATTCCACTGCGCGCCATTTTCAACCCAGATATACTCAATCTCAAAGACAATGTATCTGTTCAGGCCGAAGTGGCACTTTCTTGCGAAGTCAGCAACCACACGATCTCTGTTAAAAAGCTTCGAAAAACAAACATCTACGGACGCGGTGCACTCACCTGGGACGATCTGGGCAAAGCTGCAGCCTTTGTTACCCCCGAAGCACCCGACGTGTCTCGTTTTGCTCGAGGATTATATGACACCTATCGCCGCCAGATCAAAACGTCTGCCAGCGATGGCAATATTCCGACGGCCATGCTCATCTTCGAAGCCCTCAATGCACATGGCATCAAATATGCACAAGATTCCAGTACGCCCTACTCCCAGGTTCGGGCCAATCTTTCTGTTTTAGACAATATTCAATATCCCGCAGAGCTTCTGCAAAGCAAGCTCGGCGACTGCGACGACTGCACGGTTTTGTACTGCGCTTTGTTAGAAAACCTGAATATTCCAACCGCCTTCATCGACCATCCAGACCACATCCTCATGATGTTCGATTCCGGTGTCACCGCCCGCCACGCCTTCGGCTTTCGCATGGAAGAAAACCGCTATATCCTGCGTAACGGTCGGTTCTGGATTCCCGTAGAAGTCACCAAGCTGGGCGAAGGATCATTTATGGATGCCTGGGAACTCGGCCTAAAAATCTGCGACCGTCTCATGTCACAAGGTGAGCTTAAAATCACCGACGTGCGAACAGCATGGGGGCAATATCCCTATGCCATGCCGGATGTCACTGGAGAATGGGAGCACCCAGACCCAGAGGCACTCGAAAGATTTTTCTTGGCAAATATGCAGGTGCTCCAAACACTGCGCGGCGAGTATGTTAAACGAGAATATATTTTGCCACTCATCCAAAACCCCGATGATCACATTCGGCGCATCGAACTCGTACAGACCAAAATAGAAGCTGAAGATTTCAATGACGCCACCCTAACAGCCCTGCCACTTCTTACAACAGAGCATCGCGCATATGCCTATTTCCTAATGGGCTGTTCCTCTGCCGGACAAAAAGACATTCGCTCGGCTGTCACCTATTTTGAAAAAGCCCTCGAATACGATCCCGAAAACCCAGACTATGCACACGGCCTAAATGTGCTTAGAAAATTATTGTCCAAAGAGACTGGTCCATAACATATGAATAATTAAAAACCCCAAATATAGATCGTCTCGCCACACAAAACCTCAACTGCATCAACACCACCGCTTACACCCCCGTTTGCACCGCCTATCGTCCCTCTCTCTTCACCGGCAAATTCCAAAGCAGCCACGGACGGCCTGGACCCAAGATCGCAACATCATGCGCGGGGCCAAAGGCGGTTCACACGACTTAGATCAACTTGCAGAAATCATTCGCAAACACTTTCCCGATGATACCTGGCAACAACAAGCAAAATAAATCGTTCACATCACCCAGCACAGATCACAACCAAATAGGTAACACATGAATGACATTCAAAACATCACCGTCATAGGTGCCGGACTCATGGGACACGGCATTGCACAAGAATTTGCACAAGCAGGCTACCAAGTAACTTTAAACGACCTCAACTATGACCTCCTCCAAAATGCCCTCAATCGCATACGCACTAATTTCGATATGTTGGAGCAAGAAGGTGTCTGTGAATCCGGCCAAGGCGACCAGGCCTTATCACACATCCAAACAGAAACAAACTTAGGCGAAGCGGTATCCAACGCAGATGTGGTCATCGAAGCCATGACCGAAAACTTAGACATCAAATTACCACTTTATAAAGAATTAGATACCCTTTGTCCCTCGCACACCATCTTAGCAAGCAATTCATCCAGCTACATGCCCAGCAAAATGGCAACCGCAACACAGCGCCCAGACAAAGTCATCGGCACGCACTATTTCAATCCCCCCTTTCTCATTCCCCTTGTCGAAATCATTCGAAGTGCCCAAACATCCGATGAAACAGCAACCCTCATATTTGACCTCATGACAAACATTGGCAAAACGCCCGTCATGGTTGAAAAAGAACTGCCCGGATTTATTGCCAACCGCATCCAAGCTGCTGTATGGCGTGAAATCTTATCGTTGGTAGAAGGCGGTGTGGCAACCCCTCAAGACATCGACTTGGTTGTCAAAAACAGCATTGGCCGACGCTGGGCAGTCGCGGGCCCTTTTGAAATCACCGAACTCACCAACCTCAAGCAAAAACAAGCCATATTAAAAGAACTCTTTCCCTCCCTCGCATCTTTCTCTGACGTACCCGATATTCTAAATGAAAAAGTCGAACGTGGAGATTTAGGTGTCACAACAGGCAAAGGATTCTACGACTGGACACCTGAATCTACCCAAGCACTAAAAGAACGTATAGCAAAAGCACTCATCGAAATTGATCGCTGGTCAGCCTAACACCTCTATCATCAAAATTCGCCATCATACTTGGAGCACGCATCATGGACAAACTCATTATCACCATTGCATTAACAGGTTCCGTACCCACCAAAGACCACACCCCTCATATACCGCTCACCCCCGAAGAAATCGCCGAATCGGCTGTGCGTTGTCAGGAAGCAGGTGCCAGCATCGCACACATCCATGCACGCGATGCCCAAGGCAACCCCTCCTTAGATCCCGACATCTTCGAACGTACACACCAACTCATCACCGAACGCACCGACCTGATCGTTCAAATCTCCACCGGTGCACGCGCCGGAATTGATATTGATGCCCGATCTGCAGCCGTCAAACGCATCCGCCCAGAAATGGCCTCCCTCACCACAGGCTCCATGAACTTTCCCGACCAAGTCTATGCCAACTCATTTGAAGTCGTCGAAGCATTGGCAACCCTCATGAAAGAAACCGGCACCAAACCCGAAATGGAAATCTTCGAATCGGGCATGATCGACAACGCCCTCTTACTTGTCGGACAAGGTCTGGCCGAACCACCCTTACACTTCGACTTTGTCTTAGGCAGCAAAGGCTCTCAACCCGCCAACCCCAAAATCCTCCTCTACCTCAGTGAAGCCATTCCCAAAGACGCCAGTTGGACCGTTGCCGCCATTGGCCGACACCAACTGCCCATGGCCATCATGGCCATTCCCATGGGTGGTCATGTGCGCGTGGGTTTAGAAGACAACATCTACTACCGCAAAGGCGAACTCGCCACCAACGAACAACTCGTGGCCCGCATCGCCCGCATATCAGCCGAAGCCGAGCGCCCCGTCGCCACACCCGATGAAGCCCGTAAAATCTTGCATCTCAAACCCTGAAGCAAAACACGAAACCCACCCCCTAGCCCCCTAAAGGGGGAATACAGGCAAAACCTCAAAGATCAAAAACTTCAATGCGACTCGCTGGTGGTGTGGGCCGTTGTGCAGTTGGCGGGGTTGTGATGGGTGAGATGGGTGGCGTGTGGAACACGAGGCGGGGGGTGGGAACTGCGCGGGCAGGTGAGGGTGGCCTAAGCCCGTAATAAACACTGAAGTACATTTAAAGCCCCACGCAGTGGCAGCTTTTTTGCCTACTTTTTCAGCTGTTGGAAAAAGTAGGTCGCCGAAGGCATACAAATAAAAAAGAGCGCATTCCAAGAAGGAACACGCTCCGATATAAAATACGTCTGATCAAGCCGCATTTTATTTTTTCAATTTCTTAACACGCTTCTAATATCGCATTAAACGTCGCACTCGGCCGCATCGCCGCCGCTGTCTTCTCTGCATCAGGTCGATAATACCCACCAATATCAACGGGCTTCCCCTGTGCAGCAAGCAATTCCTCATTAATCTTCGCTTCATTCTCTTCCAACTGCTGCGCCAACTTCCCAAACTTCTCTTTTAAACCTGCGTTCTTATCCTGCCTCGCCACCGCCTGTGCCCAATACAAAGCCAAATAGAAGTGACTACCCCGATTGTCCAACTCATTCACCTTACGCGAAGGCGACTTGTTGGCAGACAAATATTTGGTATTGGCTTCATTAAGTGCCTCAGCCAAAAGCAGTGCCGTATCATTCTTCGTTTTATATCCCAAATCTTCCAAAGAAACCGCAAGCGCCAAAAACTCTCCCAAAGAATCCCACCGCGAATGCCCTTCTTCCACAAACTGCTGCACATGCTTAGGTGCCGACCCACCAGCGCCCGTTTCAAAAAGCCCACCCCCTGCCAACAGCGGCACAATTGAAAGCATCTTGGCACTGGTTCCCAATTCCAAAATCGGAAACAAATCCGTCAAATAATCACGCAACACATTGCCCGTCACAGAAATGGTATCCTTGCCTGCACGTGCCCGTTCAAGTGACAACCGCGTCGCATCAACCGGCGACAGAATCTGAATATCCAAACCCTCTGTATTGTGATCCTTCAAATAAACAGTCACCTTCTCAATGAGATTGGCATCATGCGCTCTGTTTTTGTCCAACCAAAAAATAGCCGGTGAACCTGTAACCTGAGCGCGCGTAACCGCCAACTTAACCCAATCTTGAACCGGAAGATCCTTGGTTTGACACATCCGCCAGATATCACCTGCTTCAACCGCATGCTCAAACAAAACCTTCCCAGAAGCATCGACAACAGGCACCGTGCCCTGTGTAGAAAGTT
>Ga0115002_10004511_pt1 | contig 16800 bp, 10 predicted proteins | sample ArcticOcean_MG_C_8_FD_89576 | JGI IMG/M metagenome (GOLD analysis project Ga0115002, IMG submission 89576) | Marine microbial communities from western Arctic Ocean - ArcticOcean_MG_CB11_86 | ecosystem: Environmental > Aquatic > Marine > Oceanic | place: Arctic Ocean: Canada Basin | collected... | reverse complement strand
GTTTTTCTCCAACTATCGCCCGCAGTTTTATTTCCGCACGACGGATATCACGGGCACGATCGAACTGCCGGAAGGCACGGAGATGGTAATGCCGGGTGATAATGTGAATATGATCGTTAATCTGATTGCGCCGATTGCTATGGATGAAGGTCTACGCTTCGCCATTCGCGAAGGCGGGCGGACCGTTGGCGCCGGTGTTGTCGCAAAGATATTTGAGTAACGCTTCGGGGCTTGGAGGAGTGTAGCTCAATTGGTAGAGCGCCGGTCTCCAAAACCGGAGGTTGGGGGTTCGAGGCCCTCCACTCCTGCCACGATATTTGAAGTGAATTTTGACCAAGTGCATCCTGGAAATAGATAAGCGGCTGATTTGAATGAGTAGTAGAGCGACACCCATCGAGTTTCTGCGCCAGGTGCGACAGGAAGTTTCCAAGGTTACATGGCCGTCACGCCGGGAAACGATTACCAGTACGATTATGGTGATCATCATGGTTATCTTCATGGCTTTGTTTTTCTTACTGGTGGATCAGGTATTGTCGATAGGCATACGCGCCGCCCTCGGACTGGGTGGCTAAATATAATGGCGAAACAATGGTATATCGTTCACGCCTATTCCGGCTTTGAGAAAAAGGTCGCGCTTTCGGTGAAGGAACAGGCGCTCCAGATGGGCCTCGACGATCTTATTGATGACGTGCTTGTGCCGTCGGAAGAAGTGGTCGAGATGCGTCGTGGTGCGAAGATTAAGTCGGAGCGCAAGTTTTTCCCGGGCTATATTTTGGCCCATATGGACATGACCGACGAAACTTGGCATCTGATCAAAAATACGCCGAAGGTCACCGGGTTTTTAGGCTCTGGCGGTAAGCCGGTGCCAATTTCCGATGCTGAGGCCGAACGCGTGCTGCATCAGGTTAAGGAAGGCATTGAGCGGCCCAAGCCCTTGATCACCTTCGAGATCGGCGAGACAGTACGCGTATGCGACGGACCCTTCACCTCCTTCAACGGGATGGTCGAAGAGGTCGATGAAGAGAAAGCGAGGCTCAAGGTCTCGGTATCAATTTTCGGTCGGGCAACACCGGTCGAGTTGGAATATTCGCAGGTTGAAAAGGCCTAAGTGGCCCAATCGAACCTTATTTGCTTAAACCTTATCTGCTTAAAAGAGTGTAGCGCGCAAAATGGCTAAAAAAATTACCGGTTATATCAAGCTTCAAGTCCCTGCCGGGCAGGCGAACCCGTCGCCGCCAATCGGCCCCGCTTTGGGCCAGGCTGGCTTGAACATCATGGAATTTTGCAAAACCTTTAATGCCCAGACGCAAAGTCTGGAACAGGGTATGCCGATTCCGACTGTGATTTCAGTTTATGCCGATCGCACATTTTCTTTTGTCACCAAAACGCCGCCGGCAAGCTTCTTTTTGAAGAAAGCTGCGGGCCTGGAAAAAGGCTCCGGTGAAGTCGGCCGGGCTGAGCCCATTGGGTCAGTGACAAAGGCTCAAATTCTCGAGATCGCGGAAAAGAAAATCGCTGATCTTAACGCCAACGACATGGACGCGGCCTGCCGGATGATTGAAGGCTCTGCGAAATCCATGGGTATTCAGGTGGTAGGCTAATGGCAAAATTAGGCAAACGGCAGCAAAGCGCGGTTGATGCAATTGATCGCGAAAAATTTTACGAGTTGGACGAGGCTGTGGCTCTGCTCAAGAGCAATGCCACGGCGAAATTCGATGAGACCGTGGAGATCTCCGTCAATTTGGGTGTTGATCCACGCCATTCCGATCAAATGGTGCGTGGTATGGTCTCCTTGCCGAACGGCACTGGACGGAATGTACGCGTGGCGGTGTTTGCCAAGGACGCTAATGTCGATATAGCCAAGGAAGCCGGCGCCGATTTGGTTGGTGGCGAAGAACTGGCTGAACAGGTGCAAAAGGGCGTGATTGATTTTGATCGCTGCATCGCCACCCCGGACATGATGGCCGTGGTCGGCAAGCTCGGTAAAGTGCTCGGCCCGCGCGGCATGATGCCAAATCCCAAGCTCGGCACCGTAACTAAGGATGTGGCCGAGGCTGTAAAAGCCGCCAAGGGCGGCCAGGTTGAATTCCGTGTCGAAAAAGCCGGCGTCATCCATGCTGGTATTGGCAAGGCGAGCTTCAGTGAGCAGGCGCTCAGTGAAAATATCAGCGCTTTCGTTGGTGCGATTCAAAAGGCCAAGCCGAGTGGCTCCAAGGGCAGCTACATGAAAAAAGTGGCGCTGAGCTCCACCATGGGACCCGGCATTAAACTCGATCTCGCGAACCTCAACGGTTAGGGCGAGAACGTAGTACACGGATTTAATACGTACGTAACTGGAATGGTGGTGAACGTCTCGGGCCGCCATTTCTAAAGGGCCGATTATCGGCCCGTCCTGTCCGAGACCGTGGGCGCCGTCTTATTTAAGGCGGCTTAAGGGTTTTGAACCACCCACCAAGACAGGGATAGTGTAGATGGAGAAAGAATTAGTGAAACGACACCCCCGCACCGCATCAGGCGGTGCAGGCTGTACCCAAAATAAGGCGGTACAGGTTGAAACGGACGGAGGATATCGTGGATCGAACAAGTAAAGAAGGCGTCGTCACGGGACTGCGCGAGGTTTTCGAATCAGCAAATCTCGTCGTTGTCACGCAGTTCAGCGGACTGAGCGTGGCGGAAGCTACGGACCTGCGGAACCAGATGCGCGATGCCGATGCCAATTTTCAGGTGACGAAGAACCGTTTGGCTCTGCGTGCACTTGAAGGCACAACATTCGACGGTTTGTCCGAGCTTTTTATAGGAACCACGGCAATTGCCCATTCGAAAGATGCCGTAGCAGCCGCGAGAATTGCGGTTTCCTATGCCAAAAAGAATGACAAACTGACTATCGTCGGCGGCTCTTTGAACGGCAATAATTTGGATGTTGCCGGTATTAGTGCATTGGCAGAATTGCCTTCGTTGGATGCGCTGAGAGGCAGCCTGGTTGGCCTCATTCAGACCCCGGCGACGCGCATTGCAGGTGTCGTTCAGGCACCCGCTGGTCAATTGGCTCGCGTGCTGAACGCCTATTCGGAAAAAAGCGAAGCGGCATAGGCCGCTTCATTCATGATCACACAACGCAAGAAAATTGCGTATGTTTTAGGAGTACGAAAACATGGCTGATTTGGCCAAAATTGCAGATGAACTTTCGAACCTGACCGTTATTGAAGCAGCTGAGCTGAGCAAGCTACTCGAAGAGAAGTGGGGCGTTTCCGCTGCTGCTCCGGTTGCCGCTGCCGCTGCCGCACCTGTTGCTGCTGAAGCTGCTGAAGAGCAGACCGAATTCACTGTTGTTCTCGTATCCTTTGGCGAGAAGAAGATCAACGTGATTAAGGAAGTCCGGGCGATCACTGGGCTCGGCCTGAAAGAGGCCAAGGCTCTCGTCGAGGAAGCGCCGAAGGAAGTCAAAGAAGGCGTCGACAAGGCTGAGGCCGCGAAGATCAAAGAGAAGCTCGAAGGAGCTGGCGCGACTGTCGAGATCAAGTAAGCAACTTGATCGCGACGTCACTTTATTCTCAGGCTCGGGTTGGTCGTTTAGGCCGACCCGGGCGTCTGCGCGTTGTGCACAGACGATTTCACTGCTGGATGTAAGTGCTTAAAGCGCGTTTTGCGCGACTAATATACCCTCGGTGCCCGAGGATACAAATTTGTTACGGGGCCGGGATTGAATTGAACACCTTTTGTACTGCGAGAGGCGAGAATGCCACAATCATATATGGGTTACCGGCGGCAGCGGAAAGATTTCGGGCGCATTCCTGAAATTGCTAAGATGCCGAATCTTATCGAAGTGCAGAGAAATTCTTACGAGCATTTTCTGCAACGAGATATCGATAATCGGAAACGCGGCGATTTCGGCTTGCAGGAAGTTTTTAAATCGGTTTTTCCGATTAAAGATTTCTCAGACACGTCGTCTCTCGAATTTGTTCATTATGAATTTGAAGAGCCGAAATATGACGTTGAAGAGTGTCAACAGCGCGGCATTACCTTTGCCGCGCCTCTCAAAGTAACGCTCCGCCTCATCGTTTGGGATGTGGATGAAGATACCGGCATGCGCAGCGTGCGGGATATTAAGGAGCAGGAAGTCTATATGGGCGATCTGCCCTTTATGACCGGCAATGGCACTTTTGTCATCAATGGTACGGAGCGGGTGATTGTCTCACAGATGCACCGTTCGCCGGGCGTATTTTTCGATCATGACCGGGGCAAAACTCACAGCTCCGGCAAATTTCTCTATGCCGCGCGCATTATCCCTTATCGCGGCTCCTGGCTTGATTTCGAATTTGACGCCAAGGATTTGGTCTTTGTCCGTATTGACCGGCGCAGAAAATTGCCGGTGACCGTTCTATTGCGGGCGCTTTCCATGACCTCTGAGGATATCCTCTCGAGTTTCTATGAGACCGTGGACTACTCCAAGGGCAAGAAGGGCTGGAGCGCGCCGTTTGATATTGAGCGCGTGCGCGACATTAAGCTGTTGTCCGATTTGATCAATGCCAAGACCGGCAAAGTAGTTGCCGAAGCCGGCCGTCGTGTGACGCCGCGCTTGGCAAAGAAGATCGAAGAAAGCGGCATGACGGAGCAAATGCTGCCGGACGAGGAAGTTGTTGGTCAGTATATTGCCGAAGACATCATCAATGAGGAAACCGGAGAGATTTTCGCCGAAGCCGGTGATGAAATCACGGAAGAGGTTTTAGAGGGCTTCGATGAAGCTAGTATTACCAACGTTCCGGTCCTCGCCATCGATCACGTCAATATTGGCTCCTATATCCGCAATACGGCTGCTGCAACATCTGACAAGAGTAGCAATCGTGAAGAGGCCCTGATCGAAATTTATAAGGTCATGCGCCCGGGTGAGCCGCCGACCGTCGAGACGGCCGAGAAGCTGTTTTACGATCTGGTGTTTGGTAAATCCAAGCTCGCCCAAGAATCAGTTGAAGTGTTTGCCGAACCCAAAGCCGGCAAGGCCATCACCGAATTGCGCCGCGCCGATGTGGGCCCGGTTTGGGTGTTGGACCAGGGTGGCGACTGGACGTTGATCATTGTTCCGAATTCCGTCCGTCCGACGGAAATCCAGGAGCCGGTCTGGGTGCGTAATGACGATCTGGTTTTTCTCGGTTCTGAGCGCTACGACCTCTCCGCGGTGGGCCGCGTGAAGATGAATATGCGTCTCAATATTCACGGCGCTGATACCATGCGCGTATTGCGTCGCCAAGATATCCTCGGCGTGGTCAAAACGCTTGTTGGATTGAAGGACGGCATCGGCGATATCGACGATATTGATCATCTTAGCAATCGCCGTGTGCGTTCCGTTGGCGAATTGATGGAAAACCAATATCGCATTGGCTTGTTGCGTATGGAGCGCGCCATTCGCGAGCGCATGAGCTCGGTGGAAATCGATAACGTCATGCCGCATGATTTGATTAATGCCAAGCCGGCGGCTGCGGCGGTGCGGGAGTTCTTTGGATCGTCCCAGCTTTCGCAATTTATGGATCAAACCAATCCGCTGTCGGAAATCACGCATAAGCGGCGCCTCTCTGCGCTTGGGCCGGGTGGTCTGACGCGTGAGCGTGCCGGTTTTGAAGTGCGCGATGTGCACACCTCGCATTATGGCCGAATTTGCCCGATTGAGACTCCTGAAGGGCCGAATATTGGTTTGATCAACAGCCTGGCGACCTTCGCCCGGGTCAATCAATATGGCTTTATCGAGAGCCCCTATCGCAGGGTCGAGAACGCCAAGCTTACCGATGAGGTGGTTTATCTGTCGGCAATGGAAGAGGCCAAATATACCATCGCCCAGGCCAATGCGACGACCGATGAAAGTGGTACGTTTACTGAAACTTTGGTGAGTTGCCGCCACAATGGTGATTTCCTGGTCTCCGTGCCGGAAAATATTGAATATGTCGATGTCTCGCCCAAACAGCTTGTGTCTGTGGCGACGGCATTGATTCCGTTCCTCGAAAATGATGATGCGAACCGGGCACTTATGGGCTCGAACATGCAACGTCAGGCAGTGCCGTTGGTGCGCTCTGAGGCGCCGCTGGTCGGCACCGGTATGGAAGAGGTTGTGGCGCGTGATTCAGGCGCTTCGATTGTGGCTCAGCAAAGTGGTGTGGTGGAGCAGGTTGATGGTGCACGTATCGTGGTGCGTGGCGCAGCTAATGGTGATTCAGCCTCAACCGGCGTGAAGATCTACAATCTGCTCAAGTTCCAGCGTTCGAACCAAAATACCTGTGTGACACAGCGTCCGCTGGTGCAGGTCGGTGACCGGGTCAAGATGGGCGATATTATCGCTGATGGTCCAAGCACCGATCATGGCGAGCTCGCGCTTGGCCGCAATGTGCTGGTCGCCTTCATGCCGTGGAATGGCTACAACTTTGAGGATTCCATCCTGATTTCGGAACGTCTCGTCGAGGATGATGTTTTCACCTCGATCCATATCGACGAATTCGAAGTGATGGCGCGCGATACCAAGCTCGGGCAAGAGGAAATCACTCGTGATATTCCCAATGTGGGTGAGGAAGGCCTCAAGAATTTGGATGAGGCCGGAATTGTCTATATTGGCGCTGAAGTAAACCCGGGTGATATTCTGGTCGGCAAGATTACGCCGAAGGGTGAATCACCCATGACGCCGGAAGAGAAATTGCTGCGCGCCATCTTTGGTGAGAAAGCATCCGACGTGCGCGATACGTCGCTGCGGGTTTCGCCGGGTGGCATGGGCACGGTTGTCGAAGTGCGGGTGTTTAACCGTCGCGGCATTGACAAGGATGAGCGCGCGCTGTCGATCGAACATGAAGAGATCGAACATCTTGCCAAAGACAGAAGCGATGAGCTGTCGATTATCGAGCGCAATATTTATAGCCGCTTGAACGAGTTGATCATCGGCAAAATTGGTGTATCCGGTCCGATGGAATTTGGCTCTAACGTCAAGATCACGGATGAGACTCTTGAAGGCCTGCCTCGTGGCTTGTGGTGGCAAATTGTTCTCAAGAATGATGCCGTCACGGCGGAGATGGAGACCTTGAAGCTGGAGCTAGATAAAGAGCGTAATCGCATCCAGACCCGTTTCGAAAGCAAGGTCGATAAGATCCAACGTGGCGATGAATTACCGCCTGGCGTGTTGAAGATGGTCAAAGTATTTGTTGCCGTGAAGCGCAAATTGCAGCCGGGTGATAAAATGGCTGGACGGCATGGCAACAAGGGTGTGATCTCAAAAATTCTGCCGGTCGAAGACCTGCCGCATTTGGAAGATGGAACGCCGGTTGATGTTGTACTCAATCCGTTGGGTGTGCCGTCACGTATGAATGTCGGACAGATCCTCGAGACCCATCTCGGTTGGGCGTCGCGCGGACTTGGCAAACAGATTGAGCAAATGCTGAACGCTGTTTCTGTCGGCGAATCGCCAGAGCCGCTCAAAAAATACCTGAGTGATGTTTATGATGACGGCGAGGGCGCCGGTCCGAAGTTTGTTGATTCCATGTCGAACCAAGAATTTACGGATTTCTCAGAGAGCCTGACTGCTGGTGTGCCGATGGCAACGCCGGTATTCGATGGCGCTCATGAGGCGGATATTGTGACCCTGCTTGAAAAGGCCGGCCTGGACGGCTCAGGGCAAGTAACCCTGATCGATGGCCAGACTGGTGAGGAATTTGCCCGTAAGGTAACGGTTGGCTACATCTATATGCTGAAGCTGCATCATCTGGTTGATGATAAGATTCATGCCCGTTCCATTGGCCCGTACAGCCTTGTGACCCAGCAGCCCTTGGGCGGTAAGGCACAGTTTGGCGGCCAGCGTTTCGGCGAGATGGAAGTGTGGGCGTTGCAGGCTTACGGCGCGTCTTACACTTTGCAGGAAATGTTGACGGTGAAATCGGACGATGTGTCCGGGCGCACCAAGGTCTATGAATCAATCGTACGCGGCGACGAGAATTTTGAAGCGGGCATTCCGGAATCCTTCAATGTGTTGGTGAAGGAAATGCAGGCTCTTGGTCTCGATGTCGATTTACGCTCAAATAATTGATTCGAAATTTACCGCAATGGTGCAAACCATTGCGGTTCATCGCCACGGCTTCGGCAGTGGCGTTATCGGAGGATGTCCATGAATGAGTTGATCAACCTATTTGGTCCGGTCAGTGCTTCACAGCAGTTTGACAAGATCAGAATCTCCATCGCGAGCCCGGAGAAAATCAGATCCTGGTCCTACGGTGAAATCAAAAAGCCGGAGACGATCAACTATCGGACGTTTAAGCCAGAACGTGATGGCTTGTTCTGCGCCCGCATCTTTGGCCCGATCAAAGATTATGAATGTCTGTGCGGCAAATATAAACGCATGAAATATCGCGGCATTGTCTGCGAAAAATGCGGCGTAGAAGTTATCCAATCGAAGGTTCGGCGCGAGCGCATGGGCCATGTCGAGCTGGCCTCGCCGGTGGCGCATATCTGGTTCATGAAATCGGTACCGTCGCGGATCGGCCTGTTGCTTGATATGACGCTCAAAGAGCTGGAGCGTGTGCTCTATTTTGAGAGCTATGTGGTCTCCGAGCCGGGCCTCACGCCGCTGAAGAAAAATGAATTGATGAACGAGGATCAGTTCCGTCACGCGCAAGATGAATATGGCGCGGATTCCTTCACCGCCGGCATCGGTGCGGAAGCTATTCGGGATATGTTGATCGAGTTGGATATGGCAGCGGAGCGCGAGATTTTGCGCGTTGACTTGGCCGAGACCAATTCCGAGGCGAAGCGTAAGAAGTTCGTCAAGCGACTAAAGATTATTGAAGCCTTCATCACTTCTGGTAATCGTCCGGAGTGGATGATTCTGGAAGTTGTGCCGGTTATTCCGCCGGAGCTGCGCCCGTTGGTGCCGTTGGATGGCGGTCGTTTTGCGACCTCGGATTTGAACGACCTCTATCGTCGCGTCATCAACCGTAACAATCGCCTGAAACGCCTGATTGAGCTGAGAGCGCCTGAAATCATCGTGCGTAATGAAAAGCGCATGCTGCAGGAATCGGTTGATGCATTGTTCGACAATGGCCGTCGTGGGCGGGTTATCACTGGCGCCAATAAGCGCCCGCTGAAATCTCTCTCTGACATGTTGAAGGGCAAGCAGGGCCGTTTCCGTCAGAACCTGCTCGGCAAGCGCGTCGATTATTCCGGCCGTTCGGTGATCGTCGTGGGACCGGAGTTGATGTTGCACCAGTGCGGGCTGCCAAAGAAAATGGCGCTCGAGCTATTTAAGCCGTTTATCTATTCCAAGCTTGAACTTTATGGCATGGCGACCACGTTGAAGGCCGCCAAACGGATGGTCGAAAAGAGCCGGCCTGAGGTTTGGGATATTCTTGAGCAGGTGATTCGCGAGCATCCGGTGATGTTGAACCGGGCGCCGACACTCCATCGCCTCGGTATCCAGGCATTTGAGCCGAAACTGATCGAAGGCAAAGCCATTCAGCTGCATCCGCTGGTATGTGCCGCCTTTAATGCTGACTTCGACGGCGATCAAATGGCGGTACATGTGCCGCTGTCACCTGAGGCGCAGCTCGAAGCGCGCGTCTTGATGATGTCGACCAACAATATCTTGAGCCCGGCCAACGGCAAGCCAATCATCGTGCCGAGCCAGGACATCGTGCTTGGTATTTATAATCTGTCCTATTCACGTGTCGGCGAGCCGGGCGAGGGCATGTCGTTCGCCGATGTTGCCGAGGTGCGCAAGGCGATTGATGCAAAAGCTGTTACGCTCCATTCGAAAATCAGCTGCCGCGCCAATATCATGACGCCGGAAGGCGAGATGGTGATCAAGCGTATGGAAACCACACCAGGCAGAATGCTTTTGTCTGAGGTTCTACCGCGCAATCCGAAGGTGCCGTTTGAAGCGATTAACCAGTTGCTCACTAAACGCGACGTGAGCAACGTGTTCGATATGGTCTATCGTCATTGCGGGCAAAAAGAGACCGTCATTTTCGCTGACCAGATTATGAAACTTGGTTTCAGCTACGCGGGTAAGGCAGGCATCTCGTTTGGCAAGGATGACATGGTCATCCCTCGTGAAAAGGTCAAACTTGTCGCCGATACTCATGCCCTGGTGGAGCAATATGAGCAGCAATATAGCGCTGGCTTGATTACCCAGGGTGAGAAGTACAACAAGGTGATCGATGCTTGGTCACAATGCACCGACAAGGTTTCGGCGGCGATGATGACCGGCATGTCCGAATCGGCGCGCGACGATCTTCCTGAGAATGCCGGCAAGCCGGTGAACTCGATTTTTATGATGGCACATTCAGGTGCGCGTGGCTCTGAAGCGCAAATGAAGCAGTTGGCTGGCATGCGCGGGCTGATGGCGAAACCATCAGGTGAGATCATTGAGACACCGATTATTTCCAACTTTAAGGAAGGCCTCTCGGTTCTCGAATATTTCAACTCCACGCATGGCGCACGTAAGGGCCTGGCCGATACCGCATTGAAGACCGCGAACTCAGGGTATCTCACCCGTCGTCTAGTCGATGTGGCGCAGGATTGCATCATCGTTGAGGTGGATTGCGGTACCCAGGATGGTTTAACCGTGCGCGCCGTTATTGAAGGCGGTGAAGTTATTGCGCCGTTGAGCGAGCGTATTTTGGGCCGTTTCAATTCGGTGGCGATTCTCAATCCGGATAATGGCAAGGAGCTTATTCCGGCCAACCATCTCCTGGATGAGCGCGATGTGGATTTGGTTGAAGAAGCCGGCGTTGAAGAGGTCATGATCCGCTCTGTGCTCACCTGTCAGACGGCAGATGGTGTTTGCGGCAATTGCTATGGCCGTGATCTGGCGCGGGGCACTATTGTCAACATCGGTGAAGCGGTTGGCGTTATTGCCGCACAATCGATTGGTGAGCCCGGTACGCAGCTCACCATGCGGACATTCCATATTGGTGGTACGGCGCAGCGCGGCACGGAGCAATCCAGTGTCGAGGCGGCGATTGACGGCAAGCTCAAGATCGAAAACCAAAATTCGGTGGTCGACAGCTCCGGCATTAAAATAATCATGGGTCGCAACTGTGAGATCATCCAAAAGGACAAGCGCGGCGCCGAGCGAGCGCGTCACCGTTTGCCGTATGGCTCAAAGTTGTTTGTCGAAGATGGCGATATGATAGCCAAAGGCCAGTCGTTGGCCACCTGGGACCCATTCACCTTGCCGTTGATTTCGGAAATTACCGGTAAAATCCAGTTCGTCGATATGGTCGAGGGCCTGTCATTCCGTGAAACCATGGATGAGCAGACCGGCGTTTCCAACATGGTGGTGGTCGATTGGCGTCAGCAGCCGAAGGGTGGCGACCTCAAGCCGCGTATGGCCTTGCTCGATAGCGCAGGCGAACTGCAGACGCTCTCCAATGGCCGCGAGGCGAGCTATTTATTGTCAGTGGATGCTATTCTTAATGTCGAGAATGGCGATACGGTGCATGCCGGTGACGTTCTGGCGCGTATCCCGAAGGAATCGACGAAAACACGCGATATTACCGGTGGTTTGCCGCGCGTGGCCGAGTTGTTTGAGGCTCGTAAACCGAAGGATCATGCGGTCATCAGTGATGTCGATGGTCGGGTAGAATTCGGCAAGGATTACAAATCCAAACGACGCATTATCGTCGTGCCTGAAAATGGTGACGAGCCAGCGGAGCATCTTATTCCCAAGGGCAAGCATGTCAGTGTTCATGAAGGCGATCTTGTTCGCCGTGGTGATCCGCTGATGGATGGTAATGCTGCGCCGCACGATATTTTGCGGGTGTTGGGCGTTGAGGCACTAGCTGTGTACCTGATTCAGGAAATTCAGGAAGTCTACCGCCTTCAGGGTGTGAAGATTAACGACAAACATATCGAGGTGATTTGTCGCCAGATGATGCAGAAAGTCGAGATTACCGACCCGGGCGAAACGACCTTCCTGATCGGCGAGCAGATTGATCGGACAGAGTATGACGAGGTCAATGGGCGGGCTGAAAAAGAAGGCCACGTGATTGCCAAGTCCATTCCGATTCTGCAGGGCATTACCAAGGCGTCGCTGCAAACACGCTCGTTTATTTCCGCAGCCTCCTTCCAGGAAACCACGCGAGTCCTCACCGAGGCGGCAGTTGCCGGTAAGTCGGATGATCTCATCGGTCTCAAGGAAAACGTTATTGTTGGGCGTTTGATTCCCGCAGGAACGGGCAGTGTCGTGGCTCGAATCAATCGCGAAGCGGCGCAGCGCACGCTTGAGCAGCAAATGGCCGAGGAAGAAGCGCGACACGCGGAAACAGGTGCCTTGGCGGCGCCGGAGGAAGGCGCCCCCGCACCGGTGGAATAGAGCTATTTTTTTGCCTGTTTGGACAGCTCCGAGAGGGAAGTTTTAGGCAATTAAGATAAGGCGTTAAAAAGCCCTCAAAATGAGCGGTTTAGCTCTTGACGCCATGAATTACCGAAACTAATATGCGCCTCGGTTCAGCGGAGCCGGCTGCGTTGTTTAATTTGCAGCCACCGGCGGGCCAAGACGACAGAAGATATTATGCCGACGAGCCGGCGAAACCAGCTCGTGAGAAGTAAACTTGGTTTGCTTCTCTTTTTTGCTGTGGAAATTGACGTGTAGCGCCGGTGGTCTACATGGCCGAAATTAGAAGAACATTTGCCTCTCCGGCGAATGCCAACTGGAAACTAGGATGCGAGTGGCTCATGCCGACGATTAATCAATTGGTTCGCAAACCGCGAAAACCACCGGTCAAACGCAACAAGGTGCCTGCGCTGCAGGCCTGCCCGCAAAAGCGTGGCGTTTGTACACGGGTCTATACGACAACGCCAAAGAAGCCGAACTCGGCTTTGCGTAAGGTAGCGCGCGTTCGTTTGACCAATGGCTTCGAGGTTACGAGCTATATCCCGGGCGAGGGGCATAACCTGCAAGAGCATTCCGTGGTGATGATCCGCGGTGGCCGTGTCAAGGATTTGCCTGGCGTTCGTTATCATATCATTCGCGGCACATTGGATACCCAGGGTATCCAGGATCGCCGCCAGCGCCGTTCGAAATACGGCGCCAAGCGTCCGAAATAGGGAGTTCGTACTGTGTCACGGCGCCGCGCAGCGGAAAAAAGAGAAATCAACCCGGATCCGAATTTCGGCGACAAGATTGTTGCGAAGTTCATGAATTCATTAATGCTTGACGGTAAAAAGTCAGTGGCAGAGAGAATCGTCTATGGCGCGTTCGAGACCATGCGTCAGCGCTCGAGCCAGGACCCGCTTCGGATGTTTCACGAGGCACTCGAAAATGTGAAGCCTTCGGTGGAAGTCCGGTCACGGCGCGTCGGTGGCGCGACCTATCAGGTGCCGACCGAAGTGCGCAATGAGCGGCGCCAGACCCTGGCGATTCGGTGGCTGATTGCCGCCGCTAAAGCGCGCAGTGAGAACACCATGACGGAACGGCTGTCCAATGAATTGATGGATGCCGCTCAGGGCCGCGGCAGCGCTGTTAAGAAGCGCGAAGACACGCACCGGATGGCCGAAGCCAACCGTGCCTTTTCACATTATCGCTGGTAGAGCGGACTGAGTTCGGATTTAAGAAGATGGCACGTACGACCCCGCTTAATCACTTTCGCAACATCGGTATCATGGCGCACATCGATGCCGGCAAAACCACGACCACCGAGCGTATTCTTTATTACACCGGCAAGTCCTACAAGATGGGCGAAGTTCATGATGGCAGCGCCACCATGGACTGGATGGAGCAGGAGCAAGAGCGCGGCATTACAATTACCTCCGCCGCGACGACCTGTTTCTGGCGCGATCACCGCATTAACATTATCGACACGCCGGGCCATGTGGATTTCACCATTGAGGTCGAACGTTCGCTGCGTGTGTTAGACGGTGCGGTTGCTGTTTTCGATTCGGTTGCTGGCGTAGAGCCGCAAACTGAAACCGTCTGGCGCCAAGCCGATAAGTATGACGTTCCGCGTATCTGTTTCGTCAACAAGATGGATCGCATTGGTGCGGATTTTTTTCGTACTGTTGATATGATCAAAGACCGGCTCGGCGCGAAAGTTCTGGTGCTGCATATACCCATCGGCACTGAAAGCCAGCACGTCGGATTGGTTGATATTGTCACCATGAAGTCGGTGATTTGGCAGGCCGAGACTCTTGGTGCTGAATTCGATATCGATGAAATTCCCGATGATTTGAAAGAGCAAGCCGAGGGCCTGCATGCCGAGTTGCTTGAGAGCGTCGTTGAATTTGACGATCAGGTGCTTGAGGCCTTCTTGGAAGGCAATGAGCCTGACGAGGCAACCCTTAAAAGCTGTATTCGTACTGCCACACTGACTGGCGGCATGGTGCCGATCCTGTGTGGCTCGGCGTTTAAGAATAAGGGCGTTCAGTCGCTGCTCGACGCGGTCATTGATTACTTGCCGGCGCCGACCGATGTGGAAGCGATCAAAGGTATTATTCCTGGTAAAAATGAAGAGGTCGTCCGCGAAAGCACGGATGACCAGCCTTTCGCCGCATTGGCCTTCAAGGTGATGACCGACCCATTCGTTGGCTCGCTGACATTCGTTCGGGTTTATTCCGGCGTCATGGAAGCTGGCAAAAACATTTTGAACAGTGTTAAGGGCGATAAACAGCGCGTTGGCCGCATGTTGATGATGCATGCCAATAGCCGCGAAGATGTCAAAGAAGTCCGTGCCGGTGAGATTGTCGCCATCGCCGGTTTGAAGAACACCACCACCGGTGAAACGCTCTGCGATCCGAACCACCCGGTTATTCTCGAGCGCATGGAATTCCCCGAACCGGTTATCGAAGTGGCTGTTGAGGCGAAAACCAAGGCCGATCAGGATAAAATGTCTCTGGCTCTAGCACGCTTGGCCGACGAGGATCCGTCCTTTCGGGTCGGTACCGATCAAGAGAGTGGGCAGACGGTCATTAAGGGCATGGGCGAACTGCATCTCGAAATTCTCATTGATCGCATGCACCGTGAATTTAAGGTCGAAGCCAATGTGGGTCAGCCGCAGGTGGCTTATCGTGAGACCATTACCCGCGCTGCTGATATCGACTACACCCATAAGAAACAGTCCGGTGGCGCCGGCCAATACGCGCGCGTGAAGATCGAGATTGAGCCGCTTCCACCGGGTGGGGGCTTTGAATTTGAGAGCAACATCCGCGGCGGCAATGTGCCGACGGAATATATCCCGTCGGTCAAAAAGGGCTTTGATACCGCCCGTCAGACAGGCACCATTGCCGGTTTTCCGGTTATCGATTTCAAAGCCAAATTGGTTGACGGCGCTTATCACGATGTTGATTCAAGCGCGCTCGCTTTTGAGATTGCTGGCCGTGCCGCGTTCCGCGAAATTGTTGGCCGCGCCAAGCCGGCACTACTTGAGCCGATGATGAAGGTGGAAGTTGTGGTGCCGGACGATTATCTCGGCGATGTGATCGGCGATTTGAATTCACGTCGCGGGCAGATCGAGGGCATGGACCCGCGTTCCAACGCGCAGGTGATTCGTGCTCAGGTTCCGTTGGCGACCATGTTTGGTTACGTCAACACGCTGCGCTCTCTCACACAGGGCCGCGGCCAGTTCACTATGGAATTTGATCATTACAGTAAAGTTCCAACAGTCGTTATGGATGAAGTTCGTACAAAATTCGCATGATGCGTGCTGTAGAAGCACCACAGCGTTAGCGTAAGAAGAAGAGGATAAAGATCATGGCCAAAGTAAAGTTTGAACGCACTAAGCCGCATTGCAACGTTGGCACGGTTGGGCATGTTGATCATGGCAAGACGACGCTGACGGCGGCGATCACCAAGGTTTTAGGTGAGATGGGCGGCGCGGAATTTGTGCCGTTTGATGAGATTGATAAGGCGCCGGAAGAACGCGAGCGCGGCATCACGATTGCCACGGCGCATGTGGAGTATGAGACTGAAGCCCGTCATTACGCCCATGTTGATTGCCCGGGCCATGCGGATTATGTGAAGAACATGATTACCGGTGCGGCGCAGATGGATGGCGGCATTTTAGTTGTGTCGGCGGCTGATGGGCCGATGCCGCAAACGCGCGAGCATATCCTTTTGGCGCGCCAGGTCGGTGTGCCGGCGCTGGTTGTGTTCATGAACAAGGTCGATCAGGTGGACGACGAAGAGCTGTTGGATCTGGTTGAGCTTGAAGTGCGTGAGCTGCTGTCGATTTATGATTTCCCGGGCGACGATATTCCGATTGTGCGTGGCTCCGCCCTGGCGGCACTTGAGAGCCGTGACGATGAGATCGGCAAGAACATGATTCTGGAGCTGATGAAGGCGGTTGATGACTATATTCCGCAGCCTGATCGTCCGGTGGATCAGCCGTTCCTGATGCCGATTGAGGATGTGTTCTCGATCTCCGGTCGTGGCACGGTTGTGACCGGTCGCGTGGAAGCCGGCGTTGTGAAGGTTGGCGACGAGATTGAGATTATCGGCGTCAAAGAGACGACGAAGACGATCTGCACCGGCGTTGAGATGTTCCGCAAGCTGCTCGATTCGGGCGAGGCGGGCGATAATGTGGGCGTGCTGCTGCGCGGCACCAAGCGTGACGAAGTTGAGCGCGGCCAAGTATTGGCCCAGCCCGGCACGATCACGCCACACACCAAGTTCGAGGCAGAGACCTATATTCTGACCAAGGATGAGGGTGGCCGTCATACGCCGTTTTTCTCCAACTATCGCCCGCAGTTTTATTTCCGCACGACGGATATCACGGGCACGATCGAACTGCCGGAAGGCACGGAGATGGTAATGCCGGGTGATAATGTGAATATGATCGTTAATCT
>Ga0115002_10004510_pt1 | contig 16800 bp, 18 predicted proteins | sample ArcticOcean_MG_C_8_FD_89576 | JGI IMG/M metagenome (GOLD analysis project Ga0115002, IMG submission 89576) | Marine microbial communities from western Arctic Ocean - ArcticOcean_MG_CB11_86 | ecosystem: Environmental > Aquatic > Marine > Oceanic | place: Arctic Ocean: Canada Basin | collected... | reverse complement strand
CGACGGTCGCGACAACCGCCGTCGTTACCATGTTGAGGCCCGACAGCTTGGCGGCAACACCGGTGCTGGCTTGCGGCGCCGGCCGGCCGAAGATCTTCTCGCGAAACACTTGGCGCTCATCGATCCAGTCCATGCTCGAGACGAAGTGATCGATGCGGGTTACCGCGGCGGGCTTAGCCCCGGCTCGGTCGAGCAATGCGACCATCCGGCCGTACGAAATCTCGCTCTGCCGTGAGCCGTTACCCCACAGCTCGGGCAGGATTTCGTTGGTCGCGGGATCGCGATGGCCGTCGCAGCCCGAGGTAAACAACAGCGGGCCGGCACGAACGATGCCGGCAAAACCAGCGATCGGGTCATCGCGGACGACAATCTCTTTATCCATGGCGAGATCGCCCGCTAACCGAAGTACGATTTGGCGATCGACATGAAGCGTTCGGGCTGATCGAGGAACGGCCCATGCGCGCAATTCGCCAGCCGGATTACATCGGCCTGAGGAATTCGATCCGCGAGCGGTAGCAACGCCGTTTTGAATGGAATGTGGACATCGAGCATGCCGTGTACGAACAGCACCCTACATTTGATACGCCGCAACTCGGCATGGCTGAGCGCCATCTTGTCGACGTAAGCTTGCTTGTCACCTTTGAACATTTTCGAGAAATAGTCGCCATAGTCGCCTTGGCTCAACACCTCCATACGATCCTTGACGAACGCATCGGTCAACGCCGATGAATCGGCGACGGCTTTCTCGTACCCGCGGCGGAACGCGGCCTCGCTGGTCGGGTAGGTCCAGCCCGACTTTATGAATCGATTGGCCTTGAACCGCCCGCCGCCGGAGCCGGTCGCCAGCACCCGGTCGATCTTCTTGTTAGTCGTCGCCAAGCGCAGGGCGATCGCCCCCGATAACGAATGTGCGATGATCCCCACCGGGCCTTTGCGTGATAGTCGGTCGAGACCGGCCTGTGCCTGCTTGACCCATAATTTCATGTCGAAATAGGGCTCGCGCGGCTTGCGACCGGAGCGGCCAAAGCCGATCAAGTCCATCGCCAGAATATGATGACTTCGAGCCAGCGCTGGCATGGACTTTGCGAAACTGCCAAGCGATGAACCGCCCGGGCCCGAACCGTGCAGCATCAAAACCGGATAACCTTTGCCGCCTTCGTAGCACCGCACTTTGATGCCACCGATATTGATGTCAAATTCACGAATCGCCATCTCTCCCCCCGTATGTTTCCCCGATGATCCAGAGGTTCACTTGCCACAAGCCAGTGACTCTATCATTCGCGCCTACAAACACGGGAGCTTGGTTTCAATATTGAAGAAGCCTCTCACGCGCGTTGTTCAGGCAACAGCTCTGGCAATCGTATTCGGCACATCGGCAACCACGACGGTAAAAACCGATCCCCGCCCAAGTCTCGAACGAAGATCGATACGGTGAGCCAGCAGCGCTGCCATCTGGCGAACGTTGGCCAGCCCAATTCCGCCGATACCGAGCCCCGAACCGTTGGGTCGATCATGCTGCCGATCGGTTTGATAAAACTGGTCGAAGATTCGCTCCTCAAGCACGGGGCAATACCGGGGCCAGTATCCCAAACCTGGAGGTGCAGCGCGCCTTCGCGGCGACGCACACCAATTAGAACGCCGCCGGACGCGGTAAATTTGATCGCATTCGAAACCACGATCCGTCGAAGCATTAGGGGGTCACTGTGGGTCCGTAGACCCGGTGGCGTAAACACCCGAAACTTCAGCCCCTTGTGGGCCGCAAAAAGGCGACACTCTTCAAAGACCTCTCTTAGAATTTGGCCGACATCAACCGTCGCCGACGTCGATTGAACCCGGCTGCTGTCGAATATCACCCCGCCGAGACCCGACAACATGCCGCGCGACGCCGCCAGCGAGCGGTCGAGGAACTCAAGAACGCCGAGCGAGGTCGGATCGTCATCGAGCCGATTGCGCATCACGTTCACCAGGATTTGCGCAGCACGCAGCGGCTGCTGCAGGTCGGGCTCGATAGATACGACATCGGTCAGCGGCAGGGTCATACACACGCCCCTCATCAATGATGATGCCCAAGAGCTAACGCCTAGGGCGCTGTCCCGGGTTGATCGACATCAACGGTCAGGTACTGGCGTCTGAGGTGACGGACCCCAAGTAGGTGCGAGATGTAACCAGGCCGGATTGGCTGTTACTTACCGTTAGAAACTTAAAAACATGGCCTTGAAAGCCGAGATTGAGCGTGACGGAGCAATTCCCAGTAATTCATTTGAAAGGACACAGTTATGTTTGCCCGATCACTACTCATCGTCGCGATGTCGGTCGTTGCGATTGCCAGCACCGCCGTCGCGAAATCACCCGCGGATCTCAACGATCTCGAGATCGCCCACGTCGCCTATACAGCCGATTCGATCGATATTCGCTATGCCACCTGGCGCTGGCGATCTCTACCAATCCGGCCATTCACCAGTTCGCCAAGACGATGATCCGTGACCACACTGCGGTCAACGAACAGGCCCTTGCTTTGCTTAAGAAACTCAACGTTGCGCCACAGGACAATTTTTTGAGCCAACAACTCAGCACCGGGGCCGACCAGCTGGTCAACGAAATGCGCCAGCTCTCGGGCGACGCTTTCGATCGTCGTTACGCAGCGAACGAATTAGGTTACCACAAGGCGGTGAACGGCCTTGTCGGTGGCACTTTCATACCCAACCTCAAAAACCCGGAGGTAAAGGCCCTTTTCGTCAAGGCACTGAAGATCTTCAAAGCGCACGAGAAGCACGCCGAGAAGATGGTCGCAGCTTTGCAAAAAGGAAGCTGAAGTGCGCACTTTCCTACAATCATATGGGACTGCGGCAGCAATTGCTGCCGCAGTCTTCGCCAGCGGCGTACTGAGCGCCACCAGCGTCGCTTCCGAAACGCAGCATCACGTCGTCGGAATCCGCGACCTCGAATTCGTTCCCGCGGAACTGGTGGTTGCCCCCGGCGACACCATCACCTAGATAAACCACGACTTCGTGCCGCACACGGTTACAGCGGACGACGATAGCTGGGGTTCGACCACACTCAAAAGCGGTGACTCGTGGAAAATCACTGCGCAGGGCGACGCAGAGGGAAGTTATTTCTGCACGCATCACCCATCAATGACGGCGCGGCTTCGCGTGGTCGCCCCAAACTAAAGCACGACAAAGATACGAGGCCTATCCGTCGCGCTCCAAGAAAACCGCGGGGCTCGCTGCCAACAGGCCCCGCGGACTCTTCCTTACGGCAACTAACGAACGGCCGCCGCCGCTCAGAGCTTGCCCTGGTGGTAGCTCACGTCGTTGGGGTTGATGAGATCAGGAACGGTCCAACCGTCGGTGTCATACTCGCTGAGGCACCTGTCGACCATCGCCTTGGCTTTCTCGACCGCCCCGGACGCGTCGCACATCAGGATGTTTTCAAGCCGGATGTTCTCGTGGTTGCCCGCATAGTTGCGTTCGTAGAGTTCGTGCCGGGCGCCGAACTCGCTGCCGATTGAATCCCACATCAACTTCAGGAGTTTCACCCGTTCCTCCGCAGAGGCGCCGCCGGTGCCCCGGATGTAGCGATCAAGTATCGGGCGCAGCTCGGGGTTCTTGAAGTCTGAGACATGCGAGTTCAGATAGATCAGGGCACTGCCCAGGGTTTGCTCGATGATCTCCCTGATCTTGGGATAGGCCATCGTCGCGATGACCCGATAGGCACCGGCAGCCTCGAGGTTGGGCAGCATGGCGCCATCGATCCAGGGTTCCGGATTGTGCGCCATCGAATCGGTGATCGACCAGAACATCGAACGCCACGCCAACACTTCGCCAACCTGCGCCTGAACGCCGCGGAAGCCGTCCGTGCCCGTCATCTCGACCGACTTCATGAGCAGGCCGGCGATAAAGTCGAGCTTGACGGCCAGCCGCGTGCAGCCCTGAAGGGCGAAGCGGTGAGTAAAGCCGGATAATGCATAAAAGTCGTTGGCCGCTTGGACGTCGCGATAGATCAGCACGTTCTCCCAGGGGATCAATACCTTGTCGAAGATCAGCACGGAATCGTTCTCGTCCATGCGGCTCGATAGCGGGTAATCGAACGGGCTCCCCATCACGGCCGACGTCAGTTCATAGGAGGTGCGGCAGATCAGCTTCACACCGGGACTATCCATCGGCACCATCGCAAAGATCGCCATGTCGGGCGCAGCCAGCGGTGTCGGGCCGTAATAGCCGATAAAATTGGCGTTGGTGAGCGCCGAATTCGTGGCCACTACCTTGGCACCGCTGATGATAATACCGGCGTCGGTTTCCTTCTCGCAGTGAACCGCGATGTCGCGGACATCTTCCGGCGCCGCGTTGCGATCGATCGGCGGGTTGACGATCGCATGATTGAGGTAGAGCACGCGCTCCTGCGCCTTTTTATACCAGGCCTTGGCGTTCTCTTTGTAGTCGCCATAGAAGGCATTGTTGGCGCCCAACGTTCCGGTGAAGGCCGCCTTGTAGTCGGGTGAACGTCCCATCCAGCCATAATTCATCCGCGCCCATTCGGCGATCGCATCACGATCTCCAACTATGTCTTTCGACGAGTGGGCGACCCGGAAAAATCTATGTGTGAAACCGCCATTGCCGGTATCGGTCGGCGCGGTCAGAACGTCCTTTGTCTTGGGATCGTGCAGGGCGTCGTACAACCGCGCCACCATGCGGGCAGTATTGCGAAACGCCGGATGCGTAGTGACGTCCTTGACGCGCTCGCCATAGATATAAATTTCACGCGGGCCCCGAAGGCTCTCCAAATATTCATCACCCGTCATCGGCCTGACTGGGTTCAGGCTCTGTTTCGTGCTGGCGGTATCGTCGTTCATTTGTCTTCTCCCGGTAATTTTATTGACCAAGTCCTTTAGAAAGTGAGGCCATTTTCGGTAGGCTAGTTGGACGGATGGATTAGGTTAGCCGGAATCCGCGAACGCCGGGTTATAAAATACCGTTGCCACTCAATTAGTCGAAGCTTGTGATTAGTTTGAGCTGAGTCCTGAGGCTTTGAGTGCGCGTTTTGGCGCGGATCGTCATCCTCATATCCTGTACGGATACAAGCATGAGGCCGCTGCGAAGGTTGTACACGGTGTAGCCGTCCGCGACGCCCGATACTTGCAGGCCGCCGGCGCGGAATTTCATATCCATCGCGAATTTGGCCAACACGCCGTCTCAACCATCGACCCTCGTGAGCCCGATAGCCGTCACGAAATAATCTCCAGAAATATCACTCGGCCTTAAATCCTTCGCGAACATCGCGGCAAACCCACCAAACAGTTCGCCGACATCCTGCTTGGTCTCGTAGACCGAATCGCCCGGCTCAATAGGCGCTCGTTTGAACTGAAGAAGCGAGTTTGCCGTCAAGCCCTCGAGGGTCGGCCGTAAACGCTCATCTTCCATTTGGATGTCAAAGACTTTCCCAGTCGAGTCAATATGCGCCCGCAGAGTCTCCTTCGTACCGCTTAGATCGACACTGTAGGTAACGACCAACTTGTCGCCGAAAGACAGAATCGAGCCCGTCGTAGTCGTTTCTGGTGCCGCGCGGCTGTCACCGCTTGGCATCGTCACAATCGTTGTTGTCGTCATCGTGAAGGATTGGGTTTCGCGATAGCGAAGCCCGACTGGATCCGTGAATGAACGCACGACTCCGTGATACCCCGGCACGCCAGGATTTGCGGGTTGGGCCAGCACCACGTGCATCCCCAACGACGCGGACTCAATGCCAATCACCGCGATCGCGACCGCAATCGCAGTGGCTAAGGGTCGGCTACTGTACACCTGGTCGCTCATTGTCAGGTCCTGCTCACCCGCGGCGGCGGGCAATCTCCTCGCCGATCATGTCGAGCGCCACCAACGTGTCTGGTCCCAACGCACCCGAGAACGACACCGCATGGAACCCATTTGCCTCCCATCGATCCAGACCTTTGCGCAGATCCTCGCCATCGCCGGCAGCCATAAACAGATCGATCGTCTCGTCGCGAATGCGCGTTAAAGCGTCGGTATCGCCGTGCACGCTGGCGGCTCGTGCGGCCTCAACTTCGTCCGGGCTGATCCTGTAGAAGTCGAGCATCGGGCCGAGGTGGGGCAGAAAGTTAGCTACCAGGCGGCGCGCTTCGCGCCGAGCGAGCTCGCGATCGGGATGTAGGTAGGTCCAGTTTTCGGTAATCAGGTCGAAATTGGTGAGATCGCGATCGAACTCGACCGCCGCTTCCTCAACCCAGCCGCGCACCTGCTCCATGTAGCCCGTCGCCCATTGGCCGGCAACGCGAATGCCATCGCCGATGCGAACGGCCAGGCGCATGCCTTTCTTGCCGTGGGTACCGAAATGAACCGGCAAACGCCGGCGGGTTCCAAACATCAATCCCGGGCCCGGCCCAAGCCCGAACACCTCGCCTGCGAATTCTTCACGATCGCCACCGAGCAACATCTGGATGGTGGTTACCGCTTCTTCCAACCCCACCAGCGTGGAGGGATCCTTCATTCGTACAAAGTTGTACATCGACCCCCGCCCTATGCCTAAGAGCGCGCGCCCCTCCGACAATTCATCGAGATGCGCCATATTGGCAGCGATTACAGCCGGGTGCTGAAACCACGGGTGGGTAACATCGGGGCCGACGATCACCCGCGATGTCGCCCGCGCGATATCGCACAGCAGCGGCCAGCACGGGCGCCGCAACGGCGCATCGTGAACGGCGACGTCGGCAAACCCCAGCGCCTCGGCGCGGGCCGCAATCTCCGGATAGAGTTCGATCTCAAGATTGGCATGGAGCTGGAGACCGAACCACATGGGCGTCGGTCCATTTTCGCTTGCGCCAGAATTCACCATAACTACCCCCACTCTCTGATTGCGCGTTCGAGCTTATCGGATGTGCCGCACCGCCTCTATCGACGTCTGCGCGGCGCACGCGCCAAATCGACTCGGCCTAGCGAGGTGCGCTATAAGCGAGCAACCAAACGACAGAGGAGGACGAGATGGCGACCTCTGAAATTATTTCGGCCGGCAGCAACGGCGATTTTTCCGAAACCCGGGCCGCGCTCAGCAAGGCCCGGCACCTGCCCGGCTACATCTACACCTCGCCCGAGGTCTACCAGCTCGAAAAAGACAAAATCTTCATGAAGGACTGGCTCTGCGTCGGCCGCATGGAGGAAGTCGAGAAGTCCGGCGACTACATGGCGCTGCGGATCCTTGATGAGCCGATCATTGTCGCGCGTGACACAGCCGGCAAGGTCAATGCTTTTGCCAATGTCTGCCAGCATCGTGGCGTCGAAGTCGCAAGCGGATCCGGTAATCTCAAGGAGTTCAGCTGCCCCTACCATGGTTGGCTTTACGACCTCAACGGCAAGCTAGTCGGCGCCCCTTATATGAAGGAAGCCGAGGGCTTCGACCCTGCGAGCTGCCAGTTAAAGCCCTTGCAGTTTGGTGAGTGGCGCGGCTGGATGTTCATCAACTTCGATCTCGATGCCGGCCCGCTCGAAGAATTCATCGCTGAATACGAACGGGAGTTTGCGTTTCTTCAACATGAGAAGACGCGATTGGCGTCGAAATATGTCACCGAACTCGATTGTAATTGGAAATTCGTCGTCGAGAACCTGCAGGACTTCTACCACGTTCAGGTCTTGCACCTCGATACGTTCGGCGGCCACATCAATATCGACGATTTCGTATTCAACGTTAAAGAGAAAGGCGGCTTCAGCTCGTTCTACGACGCCGCGCCCGATACCCCGGATTCCAAATCCTTATTCGGGCAGATGCCGTGGCTGGCCGACAAGCCGATGAGCTTCGCCTACACCGGCTATCTCTCGCCCAACTTCCATATCTTTGGCCGGGTCGACGAATCGCACCCGATGGTGATCTGGCCGCTCTCGCCCTCGAAGACGCAGATCATCGTCTACCACGTCTTTCCAGCCGAGCATTTCGAACAGCCCGATTTCAAGGAAAAGGCCAAGGTTTATCACGACTTCCTGGTCGATGTTCTTGAAGAGGACCGGGAGATGGTTGATTCAATGCAGCGCGGTATGACGTCGCGGATGTTCGAACCCGGACCCCTATCGCGGATGGAGGTTAACCTCCACGGCCTGATCAACTACAACCTAGATCGTACTTTCGACGGGGCCTGACCCGGTGAACGATGTCGCCGAACAATCCGGCACGACGGTAACGGTTGAAACCGTCGCCGCGATCGTTGATGCCTTCAATCGCCACGATGTCGACGCGATCATGAGCGCTTGCGCCGACGACGTTGTCTGGGTAATGGCCCGAGGGCCCGATCCCTGGGGCCGCATATATGAAGGCGCCGCGGCGGTTCGCCAGGCCCTGGTTGATCGCTTTGCCTCGATTCCCGACGCGCGGTGGATAGATGGCCAGGACTGGGTGCTCGGCGACACCGCGGTCTCCGAGTGGACCCTGGTCGGCACCACCACCAAGGGCGAGAAGCTCGAAATACTGGGCTGTGATCTGTGGAAATTCCGCAACGGCAAGGTGATCAAGAAAGACACCTACTGGAAACAGATCTACGACGACTTCACCTAGCCGACCCGATCTCAAGTTACTCCCGTCGATGTTCTAACGCGATGCCCCGCCCGGCCGTGCCTCGATATACCGTCTACTGCACAAACCCTACGGTTACGATGCGCTCGCATCCACGCGAGTAATAGTGTGGCGGAAAGTCGAGTTACTCCGCGGCGCGGGCGTGCTCCTGCATCCAGCTCGGCTTGTTGCGTGCGTGGTTGCGGACAAAATCCTGCGTTCCGACACGTGCATCGTGCCAATACAACATCGGCTTTTCCCATGCATAGGTGGTCGGCTGCGGTAGCGGCGTAACGGTATCGACAATGGCGCCACCCTTCATGATCACCTTGAGCCGGGTTTTGTCTTGCAGCACCTGGATGTCGGCCAAGGGATCGCCGTCGACCACCAGCACGTCAGCGAACTTGCCTTCTTCCAAGGTGCCAATCTCATCTTGCATGCCTAGCGCAAAGGCCGCGTTGTAGGTCCCGGCGCGCAGCGCTTCCATGCTGCTCATGCCGAGATAGGTCATCAGATGTTCCATCTCACGCGCGTGCCACTCGCCGTAGGGAACGGTGCCTTGCCCGCTATCGGTGCCGGCCATGATCATCAGCCCGGCCTGATGCGCCTTGGTCAAAATGTTGCTCGCCGCCTCGAGCTCGATTTTGTAGCCGTCGAGGATACGATCCCCCATACCGAAATCCGGACCCCATTCGAGAGTGTTGGCCAATAGGCTCAGCGTCGGATTGATCGGCGTGCCGTGCTTGACCACGACCTCGAGATCCTCGTCGGACATGAAGGAGGCGTGCACCAGCCAGTCGAATCCCGCCCGCGCCGCATCGGCTGAAGACCGTCCCGAGCGCCCATGAATCGTGCAGGTCTTGCCGCAGACATGGGTGACATCGGCGACGGCCTTGAGTTCGTCAAAACTAACGCTGCCCTGCAACTGTCCCGAAGATGTGAGGCTGTCGCCATCGCCGGCGACTTTAACGATATCGACCCCGTTCTTAATCTCCAGGCGGGTTTGCTTGATGAACTCATCGCGTGTGTTGCACAGCACCGAGAACGACGATTTCGGATGCTCGAGCTGCGACGGCCAGGGCGATCCGATGCCGTTATAGGTCGAGAGATAGTGGCCGCCGGCGGCGATGCGGGGACCTTCGATCAAGCCCGCATTAACCGCGTCACGTAACGCCACATTGATATTCCAAATTCCACCGGGCGCCGCAATGCTGGTGACGCCAGCCCGTAACACCCGCTTCAGCGCGAGCGTCCCACGCAGCGTGCGATACTCAACGCCAGGGTAAAAATCGAGCTCTTCGAATGAAGTGATGTCGCCGTAAGAGGGATGAACGTGGCAATCGACGATGCCGGGCATGATGGTGTGACCGTTGGCATCAATCACCTCATAGGCACCGCCTCGGCTGTCGGCGAACGACTTAACCTCGGCAACCGAGCCGACCTTGGCGATTCGTTCGTCCTTGACGAAAATCGACGCGTTCTTCTTTGTTTCGGCGCCAGTGCAGTCCAGCAGGCTGCCGTCGCTGATAAGATAGTTCACCATCGCATCCATCCTCCGTATTTGCGTTGGTAACGCGCCCCGATGATAGGACACCTTCCATCAACCCCAAAGCCGCAGAGCAGGAGTAGCTACCATGAAAGTATTGATCCAGATCTTCCAGTGCGACTCTTTCGATAAGTGGAAGGCCGCCTTCGATGGCAATCAGGAATGGCGCACCAAAATGACTTTCCACAATCCCCGGGTGTTTCGAGGCTCCGACAACCCCGATCAGATAATGCTCATTGCCCAAGTCGACGACCCGCAACCTTATTTCGACTTCATGAAATCCGACCTCTGGGCCGAACGCACCACCAAGTCCGGCCACATTAGCGAGGGATCGCAAGTACTGGTGATGGATGAGGTGCCGCTCTACTTATAAGCGGGCTAATGCGGGAAAGGAGCGGCGAATGAGTCGCCTGGCAGAGTTAACGCCGAAAACCATGACTCCCGCCCAGCGTCGTGTGTGGGATGACGTGGTGGGCGGTCAACGAACCGCCGCGTTTGGTCTTCACAATGCGTGGTTGCGCAGCCCCGAACTGGCCGAACAACTGATTGGCAACGGATTGGTTTTTCGCGAACGACTCGCGCTGCTCGCGCGCTTTCGGGAGCTCGCAATCCTCATAATGGTACGGCGGTCGAACTGCGCGTATGCATGGAAGCGCCACGAATCTCTGGCCCTCGATGCCGGAGTCGAGGGTGGCGTTTTAGCCAGCTTGGCCGCCGGCGAGCAGCCGACGTTCGCCGACCCCGGCGACAAGATCGTTTATGACGTTTGCGATCAACTGGATCGTTCGCGCACTCTCGACGACGAGCTCTATCGACGCGCCGTCGGGCACTTGGGCGAGCAAGCGTTAACCGAACTCATTGCTGTCGCCGGCTACTACGTGATGGTGGCAATGACTCTCAACGCGTTTGCCGTGCCGCTAGCCGAGGGCGATGCGCATCCCTTCTCTGACCCCGTTTAGTCCCGGCGTTTTTGACTGGTCCCATGTCTGATCCACCGATAACGCCGGACGCCAGCAGCTTCATCGAGCGCAGTCCCTGGCTGCCTTATGTGGCGCTCGCGCTATCAATGACGTTCCTCGGCGGATCAGTGGTGCTCGGGCGTGCGATTCGCGCCGATATCCCGCCGATGGGCTTGGTTTTCTGGCGTAACTTCATCGCTGTGATTGTCATTCTGCCGTTCGTCTACGCGCCGCTCCGCCAGCAACTGCCGCTTTTACTACGCCATTGGAAATTGCTTCTGCTAATCGGATTTACGAATTCGGTCAGTGGCCAGGCGCTGCTATTGCTCGGGTTGCACAGCTCAACCGCCGTCACAGCCGGATTGATCAACGCAACCGTGCCGGCAATCACGGTGGTCGTCGCCTGGCTCTTGCTGCGTGACACCATCGTCAAACGACAGGGGTTCGGATTTGTTGTCGCCTTGGTCGGAGTCGCTGTCATCGTCGTGCGCGGCGACATAGGCACATTGCTCGGCCTGCAATTCGTGCTCGGCGATTTTTGGGTTCAGGTGGCGGCGGTGAGCTATGCGACCAACAGTGTGTTGATTAAACAAGCGGCGCCGGAACTCAATCCCTTTGTGTTGTTTACGGGCTCGACACTAGGCGGCCTGACATTGATCATCCCCCTCTATGCCGGCGAGATGCTGTTCACCGATGCGCGCGTCGATTTCAACCTGATCACCGTCGTGACGGTGCTCTACTACGCTATTTTCTCATCGATTCTGGCTTTGAGTTTCCTCATCTTCGGCATCAAACGCATCGGGCCCAATCGGGCGAGCCCGTTCAGCTATATCGTTCCGGTGCTAACCGGCATCATGGCGATCGCGTTCCTGGGCGAGACGTTTGAGCTCTACCACGCTGCCGGTATCGTTCTGGTTCTTGGCGGCGTCTACCTAGCGAGCGAGATGAGTTCCGCAAAATCCTAAGCCAAATCTAAATCGACGTCGATCTTTTCACGACCCGATCGGACGTGGGACACTTGTGCCGCATCCGGTGGCGGCAGAGGTAACAGGCAAGCGATGGCACTCACGAACAAACAAGTCCTCGACAAGATCGAGAAACTGCACAGCGATAACCCGTTCGACGAGCATCCGCTATGGGCTGGCCTGATCGCCGGCACTTACAATCTCGAACAGATCCGCGAATTCACCCGGCAGTTCGGCATCATCCCGCTCCACAACCACAATTATCACGGCCCGATCTACGTGAATTGCCCGGACCCCAAGTGGCGCGAAATGATTGCCGAAGTCGTCTACGAAGAAGGAACCGGCCGGCTCTACGCCAATGGCGTCCCCCACAATCAGCTTTATGTCGACTTCGCCGAAGGCTTGGGCATGAAGCGCGAAGATCTATTGAACGCCGCCTATTGCCCGGGCGGATTGGGCTGGCAGGGCTGGTATCAGGACCGTTGCAACGGCACCTTCCTCGAAGCCGTTTCCGCCCACATGTTGGCCGCCGAGGCGCATGGCCCCGGCGTGTTCCGGCATCTCGCACAAACCTTCAAGGATAAGTTCGGGCTCGACGACAAAGCGGTGGCGTTTTGGGTAGTGCACGACGTGGCCGACGAGGACCACTCCGGTATCGGCAAGGAATTGCTCGATTCATTTGCCACCACCGAAGCCGCCCGCCTGCAGGTCCTTGCCGTCGTCGAAAAAACCCTCGACATGACATTTCATTTTTATGACGACGTACAGCGCGTCGTCGACGCCGCGTAATGCTTCTTAAGATACTTCGACTATGAACGAATTGGATTCGGAACGTCGCGGATGGGTTGACGCCGCTTGCGCGCGGCTCGACCGCGACCGTTTGCGGCAATTGGTGTTCGAAATGACCGCTATCCCGAGCCCCACCGGCGAAGAACGTGAGCTGGCCGAGCTTCTCGTCGCGCAGCTAACCGACGCCGGGCTCGATGCTGCTTATCAACCGATTGATATTGCGCAGGGCAATGCCACGGCTCGGTACTGCGGCGACGGCAGCGGACCGGACCTGCTGCTCTATGCACCGATCGACGCCCACCTTGCCGGCGATCCCGCGGAAGACACGCCTTGGGCTGGTGCCGAACTGCGCCCCGACATGCAACTCGACCCGTTCGTCGAAGACGATTTCGTCATCGGACTGTGCGCTGAAAACCCTAAGGGTTACGCCGCGGCCATCGTCGTCGCGGCTGAGGCAATCCGGCAAGCCGGCATCCCCTTGCGCGGCGATCTGATGGTGGGCCTCGGTAGCGGCGGCATGCCGACTAATCGGCGGCCCGGTCAAGACCGCTACAATGCCGGGCAAGGTAATGGCTGCTCATTCATGCTCGAACAGGGTTTCCGTGGCGATTTCGCGGTGATCGCCAAGGGCGGCTGGGCGGTGGCGTGGGAGGAGGTCGGCCTGTGCTGGTTTCGTATTCGTGTCGCCGGAATCATGAACTACGTTGGCACCCGCAATCGCTTCGACCACCGCAACCCGATCATCCAAGCCGCCAAGCTGATCGAAGGAATCGAACGTTGGCTGCCCGAATATCGCGCCAACAACACCTCCGGTCTGGTCGCGCCGGAAGGCAGCATTGGCGCGATCGAAGGGGGATGGAAACACAAGCCGTCATTCGTCCCTGCCAATTGCGATCTCTACATGGATTTACGCGTTAGCCCACGTACCGAACCGGTCGACGCCTACCGCCAACTCCGCGCCGCCGTGCGCGAGATCTGCGACGGCGACCCCGAACTCGACGCCAAGGTCGAGATGATCTTGGCGATTCCAGGCGCCACCACTGCGCCCGACAACTGGATCGTGCAGTCCGCGGTGCAGGCCTGGCAACAGGTGGAGGGCCGCGAGCACGTCGACCGTACCAACACCAGCGGCGCCACCGATGCCAACATATTACGTGGCCGTGGGATTCCCACTGCGCGCATCGGCATGCCACCGGCCAAATCGCCTCTGCCCTTCGGCAATACCTTCTCGATGGGGACAGTCGAAGTAGAGGGAATGATGCAACTCGCCCGGTGTCTGGTTCATATTGCGATCGACACCTGTACCCGCAGGCGCGACGAGGTCGGCTTAACATGAACGAGAGTACGCAGGTTACCGGCACGCGGCTTGGGATTACGCGCTATCCCCGTTACGACGCGGCCGAGCTCGGCTTCCAGAACTACTGGTATCCGGTGATGTTCTCGCGAACCCTGCGCAAGCGACCGATCGGCTTAACCCTGTTCGGCGAGCGCATCATGTTCTTTCGCGACCAGGGTCGCGCCTACGCATTACAGGATCGCTGCCCGCATCGCGGCATCAAGCTATCGATCGGTCACCAGGAGTTCCCCGGCACCTTTTCGTGCCGCTACCACGGCTGGACCTTCGATCTCAAATCCGGCTCGCTGGTCGCCGCTCTCACTGACGGCCCGGAGTCGCCGCTGTGCGGCAAGGTCGGTGTTCGCACCTTCCCCATCGAAGAACGCGCTGGCCTGATCTGGATTTATTGGGGTGAGGGCGAACCGCCGCCGGTCGAGACAGATATCCCCGAGGAGCTCCTGCGTAAGGAGATGGTGCTCGAAGGACGCATCACAATCCGCCCAGGCGACTGGCGGCACGCGGCCGAGAATGGGTTCGACGAGGGTCACGGAAAATTCCTGCATCGCGATTCGATCTTCGCGACATTTCGCCACCCGCCGGCCTGGCTGCATTCGGAAGTGATTCCTGAAGACGGTGGATGGGTCACCCGAAAAACTACCGATTATGAGTTTGTCAGCAACTACCCCGGACTCGGCAAATGGCCGAAGAAACGCTTCTGGAAATCGACCAAAGTTCTATCCCGCGCGTCGATCAGATTGCCGTGCGCGCTGCGCATCCATTTCGGTGAATGGATTCATTTTGAGTGGTATGTGCCAACTGTGCCGGGCCATCACCGCTATCTGCAATTCGCGCTGAAGAACACCAAGGGCCTCAATGGTGTTTTCTTCCGCTTGCGCTACTGGTCCTACCTCTATTGGACGTTCCATGTGGCCTTCAACAATCAAGACGCAAGCGTCGTCGAGATGATGGAGACGCCACCCGAGAAGCTGTTTCGGCCGGACACCTCGATAATCGGCTGGCGCAAGCTCTGCGAACTCGCGCGTCCGGCCATTGCCAGTTCGGCGGACATCAACAAGGATGAAGATGTCGGCAGCGCCACTTTTGTGCGTCAGACAATCGCCGATCAGGAAGAGTTCCGCGAGGTGGACGCGGTCGACCAGACACCCCCAATCTAAGACAAACAAGACAAAGGAGCGACGATCTGATGGCGCTGTCAGTTACCGAAGCCGAGACCAGCAAATATGCCAACGCCGGCGATGTTCGTTTTCACTACAACGAAGTCGGCAGCGGGCCCAAAACCATGATCTGCCTGCACGGCGGCGGTCCCGGCGCCAGCAGCTGGAGCAATTTCACAAGCAACATCGAGGCGTTGGCCCAAAATCACCGCGTGCTCCTGGTCGATCTGCCGCAGTTCGGCAAATCGGACAAATTCGTTATCGAGGGACCGCGGCTAACGATCGTCGCCGGAATGCTAGCCGAGTTTATGGATACGATGGGCGTCGCGAGCGCCGATTTCATCGGCAATTCCTATGGCGGCCAGGTTGCCATCAAACTCGCGATCGATGCGCCGGATAGGGTCAATCGGTTGGTCGTAATCGGCAGCGCGCCGGTGGTCCACAGCTTGTTCTGCCCGATGCCGCTCGAGGGCATCAAAATGATCGGCGGCTACTACCGCGGCGCCGGCGGACCGTCGTTTGAGAAGATGAAGGCCATCGCCACCACGCTGGTTTACGACGCATCGAACGTAACCGACGACATGGTCCGCGAGCGCTACGAGGCGAGCATCAATCCGCAAGCCATTGAGGTGAATTCGGGGCCACCGCCAGAGCGCCAGGATCTCACCGCCGAGTTTCCCAAGGTCCAAGCGCCGACGCTCGTCGTATGGGGAATGGACGACCGCTTCGGCGCTCTCGACATCGGCCTGTTAATGACCCGCGCCTTCCAGAATGCTGAGATGCACATCTTCAGCAAATGCGGCCACTGGGCCCAGGTCGAGCACGCAGCCGAGTTCAACCAACTCGTGGTGGCGTTCTTTGGGCGCGACCCTTAGGAGCCAATTATGGACATCGTTGGCGCCTTTGCGTGCTCTCATTCCGGCCTGATGATCTCGCGCGCCGCGCAGGCTGCACCATCGGTTCGCGATCTCGTCTATTCCACCTTCCGCGCCATGGGTGAGACGATCGAGGCCTTGGCGCCCGATGCCATTGTGCTCGTGGGCACGGACCATGGCCGTATCTATGGCTTCGAGGGCGTTCCCCAGTTCACTATCGGCGTGAGCGAAATCGCCACCGGCATTGGCGATGCCGGATTGCCGGCTGGCGACTACGCGCTTCACCAAGAGTTGGCGCGTGGGGTCCTCACAGGATTGCTCGATCGCGACGTCGATATCGCGTTCTCGGAAGCCATGTCGATCGATCACTCGTTCGTGGCGCCGATGATGTTGGCACTTCCCGGCACCCAGTTGCCGATCGTACCGATTGTCCAGAATTGTAATGTGCCCCCGCTCCCCTCACTCGGGCGCAGCCATCGCGTCGGCACCGCGCTCGGCCATGCAATAGGCGATGCCGGGCCCGGCCGTGTGGTGGTGCTCGGCACCGGTGGTCTTTCGCACTGGGTGGGGTCCGACGATTTCCGCAGCTTCATGAATCGCCCCGCCGG
>Ga0115002_10004506_pt1 | contig 16804 bp, 15 predicted proteins | sample ArcticOcean_MG_C_8_FD_89576 | JGI IMG/M metagenome (GOLD analysis project Ga0115002, IMG submission 89576) | Marine microbial communities from western Arctic Ocean - ArcticOcean_MG_CB11_86 | ecosystem: Environmental > Aquatic > Marine > Oceanic | place: Arctic Ocean: Canada Basin | collected... | reverse complement strand
GTGCTGATTCTTCGTGAGCGTCTCATAATTCAAATCGTAGATTCGGCCCGGGAATCTGTCTTTCAAAAACCCATCAAGCATGAGTAGTGTCGATAGTAGTTCGCCACATCGCGCAGATCATTCGCAAAGTCAGGGCCCTTTGCGGGTAATATTGTTTGAAGTTAGAAAAACAAATGGCGATCGGGTCGCGGGTCACGTGGACGACCGTTGCCTCGGGAATAGCGCTAAGGATGAAGCCAATCCAGCGGAAATTGAGCGGCATCTTGTCGGTCACATAGGGTTGCGATGCATCTAGTGAATCTGCTCGTGCGATGGCCTTGGACCTCAAAAGTGCCTTCAAACCCCCGGCGGCCCTTGCATTTTTGGGGAATTTCTCGAGAGCGCTTCGGTATTTTTCTTCCGCTAGGTCAAATTCGCCGTTCTTGGCGTGACGGGTCGCTTTGCGCAGTGCCTGATCAACGAAACCGGACATTAACCAACGTCTCTCCGAACGACAGCTAGCTTATTCGAGGCTAAAACGGTGAATCAGGTCTACGTTCAACCGCGGTGTCTGTCCCGCGTCGTATTCGCGGTACAGGGAGCGTGTTGGTGCGATTAGGAGGTAAGGGCTCAGGTTCAATCAGAGCAAGAGTCTGTGAAAATCCTATCAATTTCGGCTCCAGCCACAGATGATGCTCGCTGCCGGAGTGGAAGGGGTAGGTCCGGCGAAAATGCGACACTCCAATATCGATAATCGGTTTCAAACCATGACCGTACCGGCGAACCACTCAGACAATAATGTTCCAGCCGATGTTAGGACCGTTGAAATATCCAGAGAACCTGTCGAGTTATACAAAATTCTGAAATTCGAAGGCATGGTGGGTAGCGGTGGCGAGGCCAAAGCAGTTATTGCAGCAGGTCAGGTGCTTGTAAATGCGAAGATTGAGACCCAGAAGCGTAAGAAAATTGTTGCGGGCGATACGATCGAGTTCAACAACAAAAAAATAGGCATAAAGCTCGCATCAAGTGTTACTACCGAGGTATCCCCTGCGAAGCCCAAAGCCGAACCAGTTGCGAAGGAGCAAGTCATCGAAGGATCAAGCGGCAATTCCGTCGCAATAGGCGTTGAAAAAAAGTGAAAGCAAATGATTGCCTGCGCCGAGTTCGCTACATACTCGATCTGGACGACAGCGAGGTCATCGCGTTGTTCGCGCAGGCTGAGCAGAGGGTCATCAGAGCCCAAGTCATCGCCTGGCTGAAAAAAGACGATGATCCAGACTACAAAGAATGTAGTGATGAGATGTTCGCAACCTTCCTCAATGGCCTGATCAATCAAAGGCGCGGCAAGAAAGATGGTCCACAACCCAAGCCTGAAAAAAGCATGAACAACAATATGGTTTTCAGAAAACTGAAGATTGCCTTCAATCTGCAAGCGGAAGAAATTCTCTCAATATTGTCGCTAGCTGATCTCAACATCAGCAAACATGAGCTTTCTGCGTTTTTTCGCCGACCAGATCACAAACACTACCGTGATTGCAAAGACCAGATCCTGCGCAATTTTATGACGGGCTTGCAGATCAAGTATCGCGGTACAAGCGACGCGCAGAGTGACGAAGGCGACCCATAGATATTGACGATACGATCTGGATTGGCTTTGCGACTCCTGTCGCGACCATGCCCCTCGAGTGCATGACACCAAATACTTCGCATTTGGGACGCGCACTAGCTAGTCGATAAACCTAGGCTATGGGATCTCGCGGAAAACCAATTCCACTTTTCCCAATGCAATGACATCGCCATCCACCAACGGGCACAAACTAGCCTTTGTCCAGAATACGAAGTATCTGGACGGAGACTTCGAGACAGCGCGACCCATCCGTCTCACTAGGGCGAGTCTACCCGAGGCTTGGCCCTCAGACCTGTTAGGATTGCACTGCCGGTACGGCGCTTGGCACCAATCGCAGCAAGGTAGAGGGAAGTGGCTTCTGTAAGGACACCAATCGAGGTCGCACGACAGCTCGCCGTCACATACGGGCAGGCTTATCAACCGCCGTTGACATATCCGTTAGGCGTTGCGCTATCGGGCCGATTGCGACTCGCGCGGCTCGATGGCGATCTAGTTCGTGTCACACAGGAAATCGTTGATCTCGTTGAACCTTGGCTCGACGTGTCTGCTGCTTACGACGAGCGCTTCGGCGCGCCCGCGCTTGCGACTGCGTGTTGGGCCGATGAACTGTACCAAGTTACAAAAGATCCCCGGTATCGAGATCATCTCCTGGCTACTGCAGATCGCTTCCAGCCGGATCCGGACATTCGGGTCGAGGATTTCTTTTTCGGCGGGACGCTGCTTGGTCGCGCGTACGCATCGACCGGCGACGATGGCTACCAACAACGCCTCGTCGAATTTCTCGCAGCTGTGGATACTCAAACATCCGATGGACTTTTTTGGCATTGCCACGCTTCTCCATTCTTCTGGGGGCGCGGCAATGCGTTTGCTGCGATGGGATTTGCCGAAGCGCTGAGCTATGTGGAGGATCGTGGCCCGCTGTTGGACCTTCATTTGCGTCATTGTCGGGCGTTACTCAGCCATCAAGACGAATCCGGAATGTGGCATCAAGTCATCGATGACGACTCGACCTATCTTGAGCACAGCGCGACGACGATGATTGGCTACGCATTTGCGCGCGGCGTGCAGCGCGGCTGGTTGCCAGCGGTGGAGTTTGGGGCTGCGCTTGATCGGGTATGGCTTGGGATCGAGCAGCGCACGAGCGAGTCCGGTGAGCTCGAGCACGTCTGCGTTGGGACGGGCCCCTTATCATCACTAGAGGCTTACGTCACCCGAGAACACACTGACACCACCGACGAGCGTGGCGGCGCGATGGCGCTTTGGTTTGCTGCGGAGCTCGCGAGCGTCCAATAGGCAGGTTGGCGATTCGATAGGGCGGAGGCTCGGGCCGGCCCTAGCTGCCAGTTCAATCTCGCTTTCAGTGCGGCAGCTACGCTTGCGTTAGGACGAAATACCTGCCGGCTGACTGTGCGGCGTCCGGGCGATAAACGTAATGCTGGCCGGGTGCTAAAGCTTCCTCGTAGAGTACTTCCTCGACGCCGTTCGACGTGATTGCCAGTGCGTATTCGTCCGGTCCAGGCAAATAGAACTTTGCATAACCCAGACGATTCGTTGTCGTTTGACTCATACCGGCGATGAGGACCGTTGCGTTCGGGACGGGGTTGCCCGCGCCGTCGAGCACAAGTAATCGCGCGGTCTTGCTCGGTGAAAAGCGGACAGCCAAGAACTGTTTGAAGCGGCCGGCGCGTCCTGGGACCGTACCCGGAGGCATATTGTCCAGAACGTCCTTCTCATAGCCAGCTTGCTTGGGGGTGACCCAATCGGGACCGTACTTGAAGACGAGGTATTCTGCGGGAGGGCTTGGTACAGCATAGGTGCCTCCATTAAAGTCGACTTCCTCCAATTCGGTGAATAAGCTCACGGGAAACGGCACGCCAGGGTAGTGCGCGATCGTACCTTTGACGACTCGGTAGCATTGCCAGTCGATCCGAATTTTGTACTTCATGATCTTGACTGAAGTGTAGAGACCGTCAGGGATGACTTCGACATAACACCCATTAGCGCGGAACGCTTCGACCGCGGGCGCAATGTCGTCCTCGCTGAAGCCGTGCAAGCCGATGATCGAACCCAGGTCCAGATCATCGTCCCACGGAATCAGCGCCTGATCTCGAACCGCGCCCAGGCATGTGCCTTGGCGAAGAAAAAAGACGATGCCATGAGAATCGAAAATCTGTTTCGCCTCGTCAAGGAACCGCCCGGCGTCGGCGATGTTCATCGGCGGAATCGTTCGTTCTATCTGCTGCATGAGTGCGGCGTTGTCGGCGTCGCTGGTCTGGGTTTTGTCTGGCGTTTCGTCAGACTCTCTGCCAGACCTTTTATCAGGGTGGGCTTGGGCTTCCTCGGACATCAGCACAGGGTGCCCAGAACTGCCACCAGATGCTGATTCTCCGCAGGCGTACGCGACGCGATCCTTAGATAACGATCTGCATCAGGCATAGTTTTGGCAGCGCAATCCTTAACGAGAATGTTGTGTTCCACGTACATGCGCCTAGCGAGTTCAGGTCCGTTGGCTGCAGGGTTGGTGAGTTTGCACAGCACGAAGTTTGCATCTGGCTCGATTACCTCGATCCCCGGCAGTGCAGACAGATCCCGGTACAACTGTAAACAGGTGTCCAGCGTCAACTCGCAGCTTGCGAAGAACTCGTGTCGATAGCGTCCGACAACGCGTAAAAACTCTTCAGCCAAGCCATTGATGTTCCAGATAGGCAAGCTCGCACGGACCGCGTTGATGAACGCGCGGTCAGCGCTCAGGAGGTATCCCAGCCTAATGCCGGCGACACCGAAGACCTTACTCATACTCTTGATGACTACAAGATTGGCGTGCTCCGCCACGGCGGATTCGACACTGCCGTTTATACCTGCTCGGGAGAATTCTATGAATGACTCATCAACAATCAACCGGCAGTTGTGGGGTTCGAGTAGGCGAGCAAGCCGCAGTACATCGTCCTGCGATACAGATAACGCTGTGGGGTTATTCGGAGTAACAATGATCACGGTATCGGATTGCCAGTTAATGGCAGAGTCGGCGAACGCCTCGACATCCAACTCGAAAGAGTTCGCATCAAGCGCGAAGCGATTGAGTCCGTCGGCGTCGACAACCTCCTCATATTCGTTGAAGGAAGGGGTGGGGATTGTAACGCGCTTTTCGAACTGGTTGCCCAATATCTTGATTAGTTCGGCGGCGCCGTTCGCCACGGCAAGGTGTTCCGGGTCAGCCCCCGTCCAGTTGGCGACGAGCTTTGCGATCTCGTTTTGTGCGACGGGATAGTTAGTCACGATCTCGCGAAGATGCGAGTGAAAAACATCGAGCATTTGCTGTGGCGGGAAGTGCATGTTGTAAAGATATGAGTGGTCGACAAACCCATAGCGCCAATACGCACCGTGCAGTTTCTGAACACGATCGAACTGCGCGTCGCGATCAAGGAATTGGAACTCGGCGGCCTCGAGGTCGCGGTCATCGTCGATCTCGGACCAACGGCTTTCTGAGACATCGATCGCGGCCAGGTCGACTTCGGCGCTTGGGTCCGCGACGCAGTCGCGAAGAATAGTCTCGTAGTACCCATTCACGCCGCCTGCCGCGATTACCTTGGATAGCCGAGGCAGAAGCTGTTCGCGTAGCAATTGCTCGCGTAGGACGTAGATGTTGACCGTCTTGAAAGTATCTTTCGCGTCGAACTGCGGACCCTGGTCGGCGCCAAGAACAAAGGATAAAACTTGTCCAGCGTTGTCGCGTCGCACAACAGTTCCGGACAAGGCGGGCTCGTAGGGGGCAACAGCGGCGCTGCTGCCACTTTGTGCGAGCAACTTCCCGACGACTGCCGCATCAAACGCAACATCGGCTTCGATTAGCACAAGGTCTTGATCCAGATAGTCGCGCGCATCCCACAAAGAGCGGATGTTGTTGGTCGTCGCATGGTCTGGCGCTTCAACATAGACAATGTCGACTCCGCCAAAATGCGAGCCGATGCGATCACGAACCATAGTGCCCTTGTAACCGATGACTATCACCGCCTCGGTGATGCCTTCGCTGCCAAGCGCGTTCAATGTCCGCTCAAGTATCGGCTCGCCGCCGATTTCGGTCAGACATTTTGGGGCCTCGCCAGTTAATGCATGCAGACGACTACCGCGACCGGCCGCAAGAACAACTGCGCGACGAACTCCTTTCGGCTTAATCCCGGTGCTTGGCTGATCATCACTAATAGACCGCTTCACTGTTTGTGCGAGTGTCATGCGTCCGCACTCTCCGCACTCTTCGGACTCTCCACGCTTACTGCAGCGGCGGTGCTCCGATTTGTGGACTGGCTAATCGCCGCTGTGGTGAAATACTTGTGTAGCCGATCGATACCGTCGTTGTAGCGGTCGTTGCAGAATGCGAGACGTAGGTCATGGGGTACCCCGAAATCAGTTCCGGGAACGACTGCAACGTGGACTTTCTCGAGAATATCCCGGGCTAGTTCCTTCGATGATGCAAACCCATGCGCAGCGTTCCAATCTTTGCAACGGAGCATGGCGTAGAACCCGCCTTCAGCAGCAACCGGTTTACAACCCGTGCCTTCAAGTCGTTGGGTCGTGTACTCGGCCCGTGATCGGAACAAGCGATTGAGTTCCCGAGGGCTTTCTTCGTCCTCAAGCGCGGCAATCATGCCATCCTGATAGCACGGATCTGTACACAGCAGAGTATGTTGCTGCATGACGCGTAAGTTCCTTTGAAGTTCTTCGGGCAAAATCGCGAATCCAACGCGTTTAGTATACATCCGGTAACCCTTTGAAAAGCTGTTGGTTACAATCGTGATGTCCTTGTGCTGCGGTAGCGCTGCCAGGGGTGTGTGGAACTGATCATAGAACATCGTGTTGTTATAGATTTCATCGTTCAACACGTAGGCATTGTGATCTACGATTTCGTACATCTGGCGCATCTCGTCGGGGGTCACGATATTTCCTATCGGATTGCCCGGAGAGTTGATCACAACCAAGGAGGTGCGTTCTGGGGAAAAATTGCGGCGGAATGAATCCATATCTACCCGTTTCGAGTGGACATCGATGTCGTAAAACTTGACTTTGGCGCCAGCCAGTTTCGCGCAGTACAAATACAGAGCGTAATAGGGACGTGGGATCATAATCTCGAATTCGGGCCCGGCCAGGAGCTGAAAGATGTTGCGAAAAATTGGCGAACTACCCGTGTTGACGACGACATTCTCGAATGACACGTTCGCCGTATAACGCTTGTTGTAGAACTCGGCGATAGCCTCGCGCAATTCGGGGAGGCCCTCTGGATACACCCGGCGGACGAAGTCCGGGTCTCTCAGTTTGCCGATCATGCGTTCGAGCACATTCGGAGGTATTGGCAATTCGGATACGCCGATCGTGAGCTTCACTACGTCTGCGCCTTTGTTGCTCAACTCGTCAGCTAGCTCATCAAGAACGAACATTTGAAATTCTAGATCCGATGGCATTAGATCTTTAATCGATAGCGGCACTCGCGGTCTCCTAGTGATGTCATAGGTCCAGCGTAGGGTGAACCCATCCAAAGACGCACGGACCGGAGCGGCGACGGGATTTCGCGCGAGTGTGTCACAGAGAATGATCACGCGAAATTCACGGGCAATACTACGCTTGTGGGGAGAAATTCGCCATCGTTGCGTGATGGAAGGTGAAGAAAGGGCCGTGGCTGCAGCCGTGATCTTGCGGATGTCAAAGCAAAGCCGTCCACAATGAGGCGGGATGATCGTACAGGTAGAGGGCTCGTCTGTGCCTGGCATTTCCCCCTCGATTCAGTCGTTATATCTCCCGTTGCGGCAAGATAAACGTATGTATGATATGGAAGAGGCAAAAAATTGAAAATCCATTTTTTGTGATTAGGGAGCAGACATATGCAACTTGAGTATGAAAAAGTCGGTGAGATTGGCATCATCAAAATGGCGACGCGAGGATGCGATCGGTGTCAAGAATTTCGATTTCGATAACGACTAGGCAACGTTGTCAGAACTATATAATGCCAAAAGTTAGTACGGGGGGCTTTAGTGATGCAAGAAAAGAAAGTTATGCTCGGCAGTGCCGAATGGATCGAATTGGGTGGTGAGATCTTGACCGATATCGTTAAGGAGTACGGCGAAGACGGCTTCGCGCTCAGCGTATGCGAAGTCTTCGTCGAAGCGCCCGCCGAGATCGCCGACAAACAAGGCAACGCAAGCTGGTGTTTTTATGTGGACGGTAAATCGGTACGTTCGAGTCCAGGCGCTTCGAAGGAAGTCGATTTATATATGCAAGCTACCTGGGAGTTGGAACTTCCGGGCGCGCGCCAGGTATATACGCCCGAGTGGCTGGCAGAACAGGAGACGAACCCGACGCCGCGGCCAGAAGATCCCAACATGGTGATCGAAGGAGACATGAACCGTCTCCCGGCATGGATCATGGAGTTTCACAACCGTCTGGCAGTGCGCACGGCCTAAGAGGCCGTCCTTGGTGGTGTCCCAGCGATGTTACGCGTAATCACGCGTGGAACAAAGCTGGGACCACGAAGGTGGTGAAGCGTTGTTCCATGAAAGGCGGCAGTGCCTTGCCCAAGGCCTAGGTCGATGTACCCCTGATTGCAGCCAGTTCCGCTCGCAACTGCAGCAGTTCGGCATGTTCTGCCTGCACTCGCGCCCAGATCTCGCGGGTGTGGGGATGCGGTCCGTAGGAACTCGGTGGCTGCAACATCTCAATCTGCGCGTCTGTCAGTCCCTCATAAAGATCCGCGTTGTAGTAACAGGGACTCCAGGCAACGGCATGTGGTGTGTATTTGTAGAAGATCGAGCGCCGCTCACCGGGACCTTGCCATGGCACCGTGCCGTGCGCGCAGGCTTCAGTGAATATAATGGCGTCACCCGCGTTAACGGCGACCTGATCCACGATCTCCGGTATATCTTCCTGTGTCGGGCTCTGCCGCCAACTATCCGGCAGCCCGAAATTCACTTTGTGAGACCCTGCGACACAGGCGAAGCCGCCCTGACATTCACCAACTGTATTCAATTCAAACGCAACAGCCACGAGGCCGTTGTAAAACTTGCCGTTGGAGAAGTGGTAGTAGCACTGACCACCATCGGTCGCACCCACCAGGTCTTTGCTGGTGCCGCCGCCTGCCCCTTGACCACCTCCATGCAGATACAAGCGTCCTGGATGCTCGGCATCGTGCATCTTGATGTAGTCATGGTCGAGACGGTAGTGGTCCCCGAGCAGTGTCTGCAAATAGGGAGCGATAGTGGGCAGATCAATCAGGTCAGTATAAGTACCACCCCATTCCAGCATTGATGGTGATGACCACGCCGGTGCGTCGTCGTTCGCGTATTGGGTGCGATCAGAACCAAAGTAATATGCTGGTTTTTCTGCACAGGCTCGCGCCTCATCAAGGCGGTCAGACAGGCTCTTCACCTGTTCAGTGTAGAGGGCGTTACGTACGACCAGATATCCACGCAGATCAAAGGCGTACTTTTCGTATTCATCCATAGCTAATCGGTTCTCCAATTCTCCAATTCTCCAATTCTCCAATTCGGCAATTCTACAAGCGCGTGGTGGCGCTCGACGTCTGCGTGCGATTACTCACAATACGTACGATTCATTGAACTCCGCCCACGAACGGGGTTTTGTCGGTCATCATCCCAACAATAACGACGAGTGATGTGCTGCAACTTTCCATAACGAATGTTCTAGTGTGAACCGTCGAGCTGCCAGAACACCAACTGAAGAAGCTCTCGCCGGTTCGCTACGCGTCGATCTTCCCCCAAAAATTTCGCGACGTGCTGCCTGAGTGGATAGACACCACCAATACAGCGAGCGCACCAGCCGCTCAACATCGAGGTAGCCGATCTCGGGCGAGGCGCGTCTGCGACACCGGTGAAACCGGCGGTGCGTTGTTCAGCCGATGTAGCCGGCGAAGTCCGGGCCGGACGAGGTGTTCTTCATGAAGATGTCGTCGAGCCCACACAGTGTGCCGATCGCGGGTGGATTGCGGTCGAGGATCGCCGGGTCGATGTGGAGGTAGTTGTCGAACGTGCGAGCGAAGCCACGAACATGCGTGTGATGGACGGCGACGCGGTGCCCGGGCGACGTCCGGATTGCCGCACCGTGCCACAGCGCACCGTGCCACATGGCGATCGAGCCGCGCGGCATCACCACCTTCACGGCACGGTCGCTGGCGTCGTCGTCGGGCTTGCGATTCAGCTTGTGCGACCCGGGGACCACGAGCGTCGGCCCGTCATCCTCGCCGAAGTTGGTGATCGCCCATACCGCCGTGCAGTCGAAGCAGGCACCCTCGGTGCCCGGCGACGGGTGCGGTGAGTCGTTGTGCATCGGGTGGGTGTCGGCAACGACGGGTTTGCGGGACCCGATGTAGTGCGCCAGATTCATGTCCGGCCCAAGCAGTTTCTGGTGCAGGGCGAAGATATAGGGATGCAGGGCCATCTCCTCGAATATAGGACCCCGCTGCAGCAACATCGCCGCCGACTGGACATCCTCAATAGTGCTGTCCTGCAGGTGGCGCAACAGTTCTTCCTGGATCTCGTCGGCCCACGCCTCGCTGAATGCGTCTTCGATGATCGTGTAGCCGTCCTCCTCGATGCGGGCGAGGTGGTCGGTCAGGCCGAGGTTTCGGATGCGGTGATCGAGGTCGGTGTTCAACCGTATGTGGCGGGCCAGGTGATCGTGCAGCCCTTCCAGCGTGGCGAGAACGGCCGGGTCCGATGGCGGGGTCCCGATGATCTCGATCGAATCGCCGTGGCGATGGGTGAGCTCGCGGGCGAGCCGCTCGCGTCGCTCGGGCATCTGCTCGTACACGCCGGTGTACATGGTTGCCGCCTGGTCGTAGTTCCCGGTGACGCGCAAGTCGGGCTCGTCGAGGGTCCCTGCGCCGACCGTCAACTCACCGTCGTCAATCACGATGTGGATCGCTGCGACCCCGTCGGGGAATTCCAGATGCGGTGGCGCATCGGTGTAGATCTCATCCAATGCCAGACGCAGCCCGCGCAGCGAGTCGCGCCGCGCCGCGACCCGTGGCGTCAGGTAGTCGCGGGCAAGGTCCAGCCAGCCTGCGGTTCCGAACTCGACCTGTTGGCTGCCGAGCACGGGCAGATGGGTTGGCTGATACTCGTCGACGATGAACGACAAGCCTTCGACGTTCGGTTGGGTCTTGGTGGCGGACATGGGTACCCCTCGTTATGTATGTCCCGGCGCTCGCCGAGAAGGTCGGTCAACTTAGCAGGTTGCGCTTTCGGGTTCTAGGACGTCCCGCAGGGCTCGCTTCGTACCGCCAGCACCCAGGCTCGTCGTGCGAACAGGCCGGGTCGTATTGCGATGGTTGGCCATGGCGATCACACAAATGCCATGCAACGGCCACTTCTTGCCACAAAGCGGCGCTCAGCGAGACAGCGACTAACGCCCGTGTCATTCTAGGCCACACTAATTTGTCAAAGGTAGATCTATGGCGCTTACAGACGAAAAGCTCCTGGCGTTGCCAATCACGCATTTGGTTCAGGCGCAGGTTCGCGGCGATGTCAGTGCGGTAGAAATCGTCGAGTGTTATTTGCGCCGTGCCGAGCAGATTCACGCGGCGACCAATTGCTTTACCTGCTGGGTGCCTGAAGCGCTAGATGAAGCCAGGCGCTGTGACCGCTACCTCAATGAAGCCGGTAGAATCCTGGGCCGGCTGCACGGCATCCCGTGCACAATCAAGGATCACTACGCCATGAAGGGCCTGCCCGTGACCATGGGCCTGAAAACCATGCGTGATCGCATGACGGAGTCGGGTGGCGCCCGCCATGATGCGGTCGCGGTGCTCGCCTTGCGCGCTGAAGGCGCCATCCCGATAGCCAAAACCAATATGACGCAGCACGGTGATACCTGGGGTGGCGGCAATCCGGCCTATGGCGACACGCTCAATCCATGGAATACCTTGCGCACAACGGGCGGTTCCAGTTCTGGAGAGGGGGCGGCCGTTGGCAGCAGCGCTTCGGTTTTCGGTATTGGCTCAGATGTTGGCGGATCAGTGCGCTGCCCGGCTGCATTCTGTGGTGTTGCCGGTTTGAAGCCAACAGCGCAGCGGTTTTCTTTTGGTTGGGACGACGGCCGCACGATTCTCAACCACCCCGGGGATTATGGCGTGCTCGCAACTGGCGGGCCCCTGGCGAAGCATGTGGCGGACCTGGTCGAAATCCTCAAAGTCTGTTGGGCCAAAGACAGTCCGATGCTCAACATTGATACGCGCATGCCGCCGATCGCATTCGATGAAGCAGTCATGGCATCAACTCGCCCCCTGACGATTGGCTATCACGTAGAATGTGGCTATACCCAGCCGGCGCCGTGTCCGTCGACGGTGCGCTGCACGGAACGGGTCATACAGGCGCTGACCGATGCTGGCCACAACCTCGTACCGTTCGATCCGGCAGAGGTCGTGCCGTGGGCGGATCTGCACCCGGTTCTGTTGGCGGAATATGGCGTGGGTGCCCGTGAGGAATCGGAATCGAATTCGAAAGCCCCCCGTGCGCCAAAACAGGAGCGCGAGGGTAGCTATAGCAGCAAAAGCACTGACACAGCCGTTGACGAGGTCCACCCAGACCTGGCAGGCATGGCACTAGCCAGCAAAGGGCCCGGAGAACGCCTGCCTGTTCCCTCCAATGCCCGCGAATACCATTCGATCATTGCAGCCCGGGATCGTCAGCGCGATCTCATAAGCAGACATTGGCGCCAGGCGGGGCTTGATGTGCTTATTTGCCCTGCCTGGGCATTTCCGGCACCACCCGTCGAAGAAGTCAGAAACCTGGCATCGGCAGTGTGGACGACCCAGGCTTGGAATTACTTTGATGTACCCGCTGGTGTGCTTCCAGTCGGACGGGTCACGGCCGAAGACGTGGAAACCTCCTGGGAAATTCCTCTCAATCCACCATCTGTTGAAGCATCGTTCAAAGAAGCATGTCTGCGTTCCCGAGTTGGATCCGTCGGCTTGCCCATCGCCTTGCAGGTCGTGGGCCAGCCATGGCGTGAGGAGACAGTTCTACGAGCCATGATGGAGATTGAGCGAGTTGTTGGGCAGGTAGCCGATGAATTCGCTGCTCAGCATCATCTGCTGAAGCCGATACCGCGTCGCTCGCCCAGCATGGGGGATCGGCCGGTGGCGGTAGGCTGAACCTGGTGAGTGTCGACACCGGCGCCCGGTACGCCTTGTCCTGTTAGGTTCGCGGGGGTAGGGTGAGTGGGCGTCGGGCGGGTAGGAGACGGAATGCTGGAACGTATCGCACAGGTGATGGAAGAGCTGGCCAGCAAAAGGGAATTGGCGGCCGCCAAGTATGCGGAGGACCCTCTACCGACCACGGCCAAGCAAGCTAGGCTGCGCCTAGAAGCCGAGATCGCGGAGCACGATCTCGGCGCTCACGTCGCTGAGCTTGAGACCAGGGGCTACACCATCCTGACGCCGGGACGAGGGGCTCCGAAGCAGCTGACCGATGCGCTCCGGGATGCAATCCTTCGCGTTGCCGACCGGCGCGAGGTAGACTCGCTGCTTGGGGCCAGTTTCGGATTAGGCCGCACGATGTTTCATCTGCTGCCGGAGGATCCGATTTTCGAGCAGGCCCTCATGAACCCGGTTGCGCTGACCCTGCTCACCTATCTTGCAGGCTACCGCGCGCGGCTGAGCCAGACCACCGGCTTGATTAAGACTAACGAATCGGATGCGGCGCTTGCGTTTCACTGTGACGCCAGCGGCAAGCTGCCGCCGCCCTGGCCGGCCATCTCACAAACCGCTAACGTCACCTACGCGCTCACCGATTACGATCGGCCCAACGGGGCGTTGTGCGTGGTGCCCGGCAGCCACCTCTCCGGTCGGCCCCCGCCCGTAGGATTCAGCCACGACCACGAAGACGTGGAAGTGATCGAAGCGCCCGCGGGCTCGCTCATCGTCTGGCATTCGAACCTGTGGCACGCCGCGGTGCCCCGGACCGCGGACGGGACTCGTGTCACTCTAGTGGTGTTTGCCATGCGCTCGCACATGTCTACTCAGGAAGACTACGCATTCTCCACCACCCCTGCGATGATCGAGCGCAACTCGGCGCGCTTCAGCGTGCTCAGCGGTGTACTCGGCAACGTCTCCTGGCCAGGGGCAGGGCCGCGCCTGGGATCGCCGGGCGCGGCTTCGTCTTTCACCGCCGACCTCGGACGCTGGTCCTGACCCCTACAGACGTGATCGGCAGAATGAGTAGGGTGACCGGCAACGACTACATCGACTATGTCAAAGGTGCCAATGTTGCCGGGTTCAAGTGGCCGATGCCCCTACGGCGTCGTGTGACGAGCGCATCAAACAACACTGATTCGGCGAGTGTGCGCAGGTTCTGTTGGCCGTCGGCAGGCAAACGAATCCCTGCTGCTACTGCGATGAGTACGCGTGTGCGCGCGCGACCTCTTCATCCAGTTCAACTCCCAGCCCTGGTGCGGTCGGCGGAATTATGAAGCCGTCCTCCCACTGGATCGGACTTTGCAGGATGTCGGCGTGGAAGCCGTCCAACTTGCCAATGCTCTCTTGAATCAGAAAGTTAGGTGAGCAGACATCGAGCTGAATGTTCGCCGCTTCCTCGATCGGTCCGCAATACAGATGCGGTGCGATCTGGGCGTAGTAGGCTTCGCCCATACTGGCTATTTTCTTGGACTCTAAGATGCCGCCGACTCGTCCGAGGGCCATTTGCAGAATGGCTGCCGCCTGCTTTTCCAACAGTAATCGGAATTCAAACTTGGTCGCCAGCCGTTCACCCGATGCGACCGGAATGGAGGTGTGGTTGGCCACCCGCGCCATTTCATCAACGTTCTCCGGCGGTACCGGCTCTTCGAACCAGAGTGGATCGTATTGCTCGACTCGGCGTGCAAAGCGCAACGCGCCTGAGGTGGTGGTCTGGCCGTGGGTACCGATCAGAATATCGCACCTGCCACCCACCGCATCACGCACACTGCGTACCACGGCCTCGGCGTTGTCGAGTCGGTCTAGAGGGGGTTCGCGCGGATCTTCGCTACTCATGGTGTCAATCAAAGGATCGAATTTAACGGCAGTAAAACCTTCCTTGAGCAGAGCGGCGGCGCTGTTGGCTGCCCGTTCTGGATCAGTGTGTAGCGGGCCCCGGGCTTTGTCGTCGGGGGCGGGGTACAAGTACGTATAGGAGCGCAACCGGTCATGGTACTTGCCGCCCAGCAAGTTGTAGATCGGTTGTTCCAGTGCCTTGCCGTTGATGTCCCAGCAGGCCATTTCCAATGCGCTTATTATGGCGAGCACGGTGTGGTCCGGATGCTGGTGCGCAATGTGGCGTTCGTAACCTTCGCCGTAATAACCCCGTCGCCAGAATCGCTCGATTTGAAACGGATCTTCGCCGACGAGGTAGGTTTCGCCGAAGTCTTCGATCATGCGGGCGACAGTGAGTGGATGAAAAGGCACTTGGTAGGCTTCGCCGTAACCGACCAGGCCATTGTCGGTGGTGAGCTTGACGAATATCCACACGCGACCGCCCCGGTGTGGTGGTGGGGTGGCGACAACAAAAGTCTCTAAGTCGGTAATCTTCATAGTGAACCTGTGAGGAGGATGTTGGAGTAATTGACAGTGTGCCAAAGGCCCTGGCGTTGATCTACCCTGGTCGGCGGTTGCGCGACATGAGCGTTTTCGACTCAAACCTCATGGTCACCTGCGGTAGATCGCCGCGCGGAAGCTCCTGTGTTGGTCGGACCAATCCCGCCCGCGGATCATGCGATTCATCGAGTCGGGTAACGTCGATTCGCGGGCGGCCGCGTTGCAGTCTTTGCAGCGGTGCCCGTAGTGGATGTACGCCCAACCGTTCTCGGCGTAGTCCGGGTGTACGGCGACGTCCATGAGGTGACCGATCCCCAAGTCAAGACCATAAACGTTGAAACCGTCATCGTACCCGACGGGCGCTCCTTCAGTGAATTCCGATACGCCTCCACTTGCGGATACCAGGTGCAGACCCTGGGTTTTCTCCGTGACGATGAAGCTCCCATCTGGCAGCGGTGCCACAGAGTAAGGTTTAGCGTGCAAGCCAGTGGTCACAACCTCAATACGGAAGCCATGCGCCTCGTTGTGGAGGGTGTCCTGAGGGACTTCCACGGCGACCTCCACCCGGAAATCCGTAAAACGTTGGTCGACCCGGCGTTCCGCGATGTAAATCGCGATGCTCTTGATTTCGATTGGATCGAGCGACAGGCTAAAGGCCGGCTCGCGCGCACCTCGCGGACGTGGTGAAGGAATCAAAGCGCTCTTTGCGCAACTTAGCAAGCGGAAGTCTCGACGGGCAGCCACATGCCCCAGATACTCGATCCGCACGGCCCATTGGTGTCCATCAAATGCTAGCCGGTAGTACCGTGTACGACCGGGCGAAGTGTTCCGGTATGATGATGAATCGAAAGGAGGTACAACACTCATGCGACGCGTAAAACTCGGGGGTCCGAATGGACTGGAGGTTTCTCAGTGCGGAATGGGCGTGATGAGCATCACGGCGTTCTATGGCGACCCGATGGCGGACGAGGACGCCATCGAGCTCCTTAGGCAGGCGGTCGAGAGTGGCTGCACGTTTTTCGACACTGCCGAGGCCTACGTCGCGGAGCATCCGGTCACTAAGGAACTGTTGTGGAATGAAGAAATCCTCGGCAAGGCCGTCGCGACCATTGGTCGGGACAAAGTGGAGATCGGCACCAAGTTCGGTGGCAAATCGGCCATGACCGGCCCCGCCAACGGTGACCACATGAAGCAGGCATGTTATGCCGCGCTGCAGCGCCTGCAGACTGACTACATCGATATGTATTACCTCCACCGCGTCGACCAGAACGTACCGATCGAGGAGACCGTGGCGACGATGGCCGAACTCGTTGCGGAAGGAGTGGTGAAGCACATCGGGCTCAGCGAAGCCTCTCCGGACGTCATCCGGCGTGCGCACGCAGTGCACCCGATCGCGTGCGTGCAACAGGAATGGTCTCTCTACACGAGGGACCTGGAGGACGACATCGTCCCCGTCTGCAAGGAGCTCGGCGTCGGCATCGTCCCGTACTCGCCGCTCGGCCGCGGGTTTTTCAGCGACGACATGGTCGCACCGGCGAATGACGCGCGTCAGCACTTCCCACGACTCTTCGGAGAAGCTTTCGAGGCCAACAAAGCGCTGCGGGCCAAAGTCGAGGCGATGGCCGAGG
>Ga0115002_10004505_pt1 | contig 16805 bp, 14 predicted proteins | sample ArcticOcean_MG_C_8_FD_89576 | JGI IMG/M metagenome (GOLD analysis project Ga0115002, IMG submission 89576) | Marine microbial communities from western Arctic Ocean - ArcticOcean_MG_CB11_86 | ecosystem: Environmental > Aquatic > Marine > Oceanic | place: Arctic Ocean: Canada Basin | collected... | reverse complement strand
TTTTACGCAACATACGACGAACATCAAGCACGCCCCGGTGGGCGCGATTGTTGCGCCGCTTGTGTTGCTGGGTGAGCCGATCTGCAATCCGTTGCACGACTTTCTCGACTTCCCGGTAGTACTCCGGCGAGACTTGATCGAGATTGCCTTTAATTGCCGCATGGAGAAGCGCACGCCTGCCGCTGGCATCGACAATCAATCGGTATTGAACATCGACATAGGTCTTTATCTGCGTTTGTACGTACTGGCGCAGGTAGCCTGCCCCACTCGCCAAGGCACCACTGAGTTGCGTTTGCAATGCGGCAAATTCAGCAACGCCCAACTCACGCCCGAGCAGCTCACTAAAGTGCGACTTGTCGCGTAGCGCTTGCATATCCTGAATGTGAATCCGCTCGGCTAATTCCTGTACTTTCAGGGCCAATTCGGTTTGGTTTTGAGCGAGCACCAATTCTGCAAGCTCTTGAGTACGTGTTGAGAGATTGGCACGCACCGCACGTAAAAGCTCCTCATGGTCGAAGCTCGCTAAGAGCGTTGGTTTTGGCTTCTCGGCAAACGCGAGCTGGCCGAAAAACTGCTCGAAACACACATCGAAACGATCCTTCTCAGTCCGGCTTTTGGCCAGTGTCAGAGCGAGCGCATTGCGCAACAGGACGCGATCTTGCAGCCCTACGACTTCCGCGACGCGAAATCCATCTAACGTTTCGGCCGGCGAAACGGGAACTTGCGCACTGCGCAAGGCGTGCACGAAACGGGTCATGAGGGCTTCCATTGCTGGGAGTATTATAGGTGCCTCCGCTATAATTACTGCATGGAATCACACGACTTACGCGCAGAAGCGGCGCCGAAACGGATTCAGTTGGCTTATCAGAGCGCTGCACCCAACGTGCCTGCGTTCTTTCACGAACGATTGAGCTACGACCAACTGTTTGGCATGCGTCTAGAAATGGACTTGCCGGCCGACCTAACATTACGCGCCGGGCAAGAATTCGACATAGGCGATTACGGTATTTTGGGCTACGCGATGATGAGCGCGTCAACATTAGCCCAAGCCGTGAACCTCGCAGTCAAATATCACCGTACGGCCGAACCACTCTTGCTCGTCAACATGCGCGCCGACGAAACAAACGTCCACGTGTTGCTGGAAAACTCGTATCACTTGGATGACTATTTCTACCGAGCGGTGGTTGAAGAAGTCATCGCGACCTTCCCAAAGTTATTGCATACATTAACCGGCAAGAGCGTATTGCCAGTTGCTGTAGAGCTTGCGTATCCAGATCCTGGGTATGCCGCAGCCTATCGTGACGTGTTCAATTGCGAACCGAGTTTCGACGCGTTCGAAACTTCCTATGTCCTCAGCAAAAGCTCGATGTCGCTACCGCTTGTAAAGTCCGATGCGAAAAACTTTGCCCTTTTAGAACAGTCCTGTCGTGAGCTATTGGACGAGATTCGCAAGTCACAAAACTTCACGAACAGTGTCCGGGAGGTCCTGCTTCGTGAGGTTTCTTCAATGAACACCGCGAGTGCTGTCGGGGAGCTATTGAACATTAGCGAGCGTACCTTACGCCGCAAATTGGCGCAGGAGCAAGCAACCTTCCGATCGGTACTGGACGACGTGAGGGCGCGCCTGGCAAAGGACTATCTTGCAGGTACCGAAATGACAGCGCAGGAAATCGCGGAGCTACTGGGATACACCGAATCAACCAACTTTCGCCGCGCTTTCATGCGCTGGACACGCGTTTCTCCGCAGCGCTACCGTTCCCGCACGCAACGCTCAACATGAAGGATAGCCAAGTAGTCCAAACCATCCTACGACTGAGCAACGATTGGTCGCCGGACGCAATTTCAGATGTGCAATACCTGGAAGGCGGCTACAGCAATCTCAATTTCGCCTTCACTTATGCCTGCGAAAAATACGTCGTGCGTATCCCAGAGCGAGCCCAGCCCTATGTGGATCGAAAATTCGAAAACGAATGGTATCGTAGACTGCCGGAGCATTTCGTCAAGCCTGTCTTCTTTGAGCAGGAAACCGGCTGCATGATCAGCCCGTGGGTCGCCGGCGTATTATTGGTTGATGCACTCGACGCGGTTAGCCTCGACGCGTTGTCTCGATACCTACACCAGTTGCATGCGGAGCTTCCGGTATGCGCTCGCACGTACAATGTGGCCACACTACTACAAGCCTACGATCCATCGTTGGCGCGCTTGTCCGCTGGAGCGTTAAAACCGCTTGACCACTCCCGCCCGTGTCACAACGACCTTAATCCGTGGAATATCATTGTCACCGCAACCGGCTGGACAACCCTCGACTGGGAGTATGCCGGGAACAACGACCCGTTGTTTGATCTCGTGGCGCTGCACCAAGGGTTGCAATTGCCCAGCGCCCAGTTGGATGAACTAGCCCAGCTTTACCTTGCAGACCTCTATTCGGATGACGACACACCAGCTAGATTACGCGACGCGTTACGCGCTTTTTGGCTGAGAGAAGCCGGTTGGGCAAGGTTTCAGATTGACAGCGGCAACGACCGGCAAGAAGTGCACGATCAGCTACGTCATGCGCAAAGCGAATTGCGCTCGTTCTAGCTAGTTCCTGTCCCGAAATTGCCGTCCTGGCAAGTTCGCTCCGTCGGTTTCCCTCCCTACGGAAGGAAAACCTTCCAAATCTTGCGCTTCTCTTCCACCGTCGGTTTCTCTCTTACCGCTCTCGTCAACACTCCTCCTTCATCCTTCAGATAGAGTAGTGTTGCAACCACCTATTGAAATTACCTGCGTATTTGGGACACGCACTAGCTAGTATTTGTCCAAAAAGTGCAGCTTTTGGGGTTAGACACTTTAAGGCCATGGTCACGATAGGAGTCGCGACCCGAATCAATTTCCGTAGGGAATTGGGGGGATTGCGGAGCAAACCGTCGGAACAAAGATTGCCTGCGCCAACCCCAGACTGGCGAGATGGCAATTTTGGGAAAAGAACTAAGTAGTGTCGGACTGGGATTAGTGAGATAGCGAGTTAGCAACAACCGCTTGCGCTACACGCAAGCGCTCCTGCCGAGTACCATCAACTGTTGAATAGCGAAGATCACGTCTTTGTAAATCCTCAAGGTACACTTCGAACAATCGATCGCGATCGTGCGGATTTTCGCGCAATTCATCCGGTTGCCATGCAAAGTCAGGGGCGCAAAGCAGGTAGTGACGTGGTGTCTGATGTGCATAGGCCCGTGTTAGACCAGCAGGTATAGCGCCAAATTTCTCTTGCCACCAAATGCAAACCACCTGCAGATCGGTATCTGCGACCACCAGCTGGGCTTGCCCGGCGTCCGCCTCGGACTCCGCCTGGGCTTGCAGCGAGGCGATTTGCATCAAATCCGATGGCAAATAAGCTGTTCGAGCCGCAATCCGCCTTGCGAGGAACGAGCGTGCCTGCTCTGCAACCAGCGGGACTGCAAAATGCTCGGCCAAAGCCGTCGCTAAAGTGGTCTTGCCTGACGACTCGGGCCCGGTCAAAACGTAAAGCATGTCAGGTGGTTTGTGGCTGCAAGTGTTTTTTCCACGCTAGCCAGCCCCAGACAGCCATGCCGAGATAAATGAAATACAGTAACGCGTAGGCCTCGATGCCTTTGATGAGATAAAGCGCGATCTGCACAACATCAATTACAAACCACCAAATCCAGCTGTCAATATATTTGCGGGCCGTCATCCACATCGCAACGAAGCTCGCCACAGTCGTCGCGCTATCGGCATATGGAAGGTCCGCGCCGATCTGGCTGAAGCCGTAACCCATTGCGATCGTACCGGCAAACGTAATGGCGAGCAGCACGCCCCACTGCTTCTTCGATGCGAACACAACGAGCAGATCGTGGCCGGATTGGCGCCGCTCTTTGCCGCCGTACAACCAAAAATACCAACCATAGGCATTCATCAATACGTAGTAGAGATTGAGCAATACGTCGGCATATAGGTCTGCGCGCCCGACCACCACGACGGTGACTACTGCGTAGGTCAGGCCTATCGGGAAGGTCAGTATGTTTTCTCGAATAAGGAGCCAAACACACAGAACACCTGACACGAGCCCAACCAACTCGAGCCAGTTTTCTACAAAGAGATCAACCATGCGTGCCTTTCGTCAAAACGCGAAAGCGCAGCCTGCCCTAGTTGTTTGCTGTGATGCAAGCCTTTCATTTTCCTACGGAAAATGGCTCGCGCGCCCGCTCCTATCGCACACAACTCTTGTCCCACGCGACTCTTGTCGCGCCCCTGGGCTCGAAGTCGCTGTCCAAAATACGCAGTGTTTTGCGGCGGAACTAGTTGTGGGCAGGAGCCCGAATCAAAAACCGTAGGGTTTTGGGAGGTTTCTGAAAGAAACCATAGGGAAGAAATTGCCATCTCGCCAACCTGCGATTGGCGCAGGCAATCTTTGCTCCGACGGCAATTGACTCAGGTCCCGACTCCTTTCGTGATCATGCCCTTAAAGTGTCTGACGCAAAAAGCTTCACTTTTTGGACAGACACTAACTAATCGTAGTCTTGTCGGCGTCTTTCGCGTCCTCAACCTGCTTGATGTCTTTGCCGTCGCCCAATAGGTGGGCGCATTGGTACTCCAATTGGAACGGCACAAGGTCGCCGATCGGAACGCCGATTCGGTCCAAAAGATCCTCGCTAAATGGTAAGAATAGCTTATACGCCGGCGTGCTCATGGTATGTCCTTGTCCCTAACTTTCGTGGTGACCCAATTAAAGCACCCCTATCGCAATGCCAAACGTAGGAAAAAGTGAAGCTGGACTATCAATCATGGAGAAATATGCAAACGTGACCCTTTTCTCTAATTGGGTTTGTTGTCCACAAACGCGCTAAAATCAACGTTCGTTTCGCTGCAGTGGCGACCCAACGATGCGTCACAACGCGGATGACGATATGCGGATAGAGTAACGAGGAGACCGAATTGGCTAAAAACATTGCCATCGTCGAAGACGATCCGGACCAGCGCTTGAACTATTCCGACGCGATCACTAAGAAGGGATATGTAGTTCGGGCTTACGGTAGCCGCGAAGAAGCGCTTAAAGGATTTGATGTCGAGCTGCCGGATCTGGCGATTCTGGATATTATTCTGGGTGAAGAAGTCGATGCTGGATTCCAGTTGTGCCGTGATCTCTTGACCAGAGCACCAAGGCTGCCTGTGATCTTCCTGACTGAGCGAATTGACGAAATCGACAAGATATCCGGTTTGCGCCTAGGGGCCTGGGACTATCTGCCTAAGCCGATTTCGCTGGATTACCTTGCAGAGCGCATCTCTTCATTATTACGTATCAACGAAGCGCGCAATGAAGTTCGCAAGCAAGATAGTTCCACCGCACGCAAGATTGGCGATCTATCGCTCGATCAGGAGGCACTCCTTGCGTCTTGGAAGAACCAACGCATTGATCTGTCAGGCACAGAGTTCCGCATGCTGGCGAAGCTTGTACGCATGCCAGGCCACGCCGTTAGTTACGAGACGTTGATGAACGCAACGATGCAGAGTTTAGTCACCAACAACACCATCAACACACACCTGCGTAACATTCGAAAAAAATTCGAAAAGGTCGACGCCGACTTTGCCTGCATCAAGAGCGAATACGGTTATGGCTATCGCTGGTCACAGCAATAGCGAAAAGCCGGAATTGCGAGCGGGCACAGCACATCGTTCGCAAACGCCCACCACAACCACATGAAACTCGACCAATCATTTAGAGGACCCCGCTTGGGCACCAAGTTAGCGATGCTTGGTATGGCCCTATTGATCGTTCCGTGGTTTAGCTATCGTCAATTGATCGCGATGGAAGAGCTCCTTATCCAAGGCCAGTCCCAGAATCAGCTCTTACTCGCGAAAGGCATCTCGACGTTGTTAAACGGCCGCGAGGATCTTTTCAACGATTTGCCCGTGAAACTCGAAGATCTTGAGTCGTTGTTTGTGCCTCCCTTGCAAACGCCGATTCGACTGGATGGTAATGCGTCGGATTGGGGCGAGGATCTACTCAGCGAGTATCGGACGTTCGGCAGCCCGAACGGATTTGCCGACGGCGACTTTGAAATCTTGTTGGGAGAGCGTGACGGCTCGTTGTATGCCCACATGCGTATCCGCGACCAGCACCTCATTCGTCGCGATCGTGACGTCCTACGCTTGGACAACGCCGACCATCTGCGACTCAATTTCATTAGGAATGATGGCCAAGACGGCCGCATCGCGCTGGTGCTCGATGCACCCGGCAGTTTGACTGGCTATGAAATGGACGACGAATGGCGTTTCGCGGAGACCGGGGCGCCAGTAAGCGGAATTCAGGGTTATGTGACCAACCAAAGTGGTGAACTGTGGGTAGAGTTTCGTTTTCCGCTTGCCCTTCTAGGATCGCAAGCCTATTTCGGCATTACCTTCGTTGATGTCGATGATCCCGAAGGGCGCGCCATCGTCAGGCAGACACAAACGCTGCCCACTGCCGGCAAGAAAAGCTTCAATCTAGTCGTGCTGCATACCCCTGAAGTGCGCAATATCGTGCAGGGGTTGAGCTATGCGGGCGCGAGGATTTTAGTAATCGACGAGCAAAAGCGTGTGCGTGCTGCAGTCGGCGCCATCCAGCAATCCTCTGACGACAATAGCGAAGAGCAATGGTTTTCGGAAATCGTTGCACTGTTCGAAACGTTGCGACCCTGGGTTCACGCCATCGTAATGGGCGAATCCTATGCAACCGATCGGGACCCTGACAAAGATTCGAAAGCCGCAGACCGTGCAATCGATGCAAGCTTGCAAGGGGACCCGATCGTCCTGCGTAGCAGCTTGAACCAAGACCAAGAGATCATTTTCGCAGCCCACCCCATTGTCTCTGCCGATGCGGTCATTGGCTCTGTGGTTGTGGAGCAAAATATCGATGACATCCTGACGTTCCAACGCACAGCGTTCGAGGAAGTCCTTCTATTGTCGGTACTGAGTCTGTTGGCTGTGTTCGTTTTGTTGATCGCTTTCGCCGGCCGGTTGGCTTGGCGTATTCGCAACCTACGTCGAGAAGCGAGTGCTGCCATTGACTCCTATGGTCGCTTGCGCTCGAGCGAATTGCAGAATGAAATGGATGCGGGTGATGAGATCGGTGACCTCGCGCGGACCGTTTCCAACATGCTGACAAAGCTTCATCAACACAACAACTTCCTGGCGAGCATGCCGCGCACTCTCCGCCACGAGATCAACAATCCTCTCAACACGTTGAGCACCTCGCTGCAAAATCTAATCGAAGAACACCCAGGCGTGGAGAACAGCAAATACTTGGAGAGCGCCCAGCGCGGCGTGCACCGCATCGGATCAATCGTGCAAAACTTGGCCGACGCGGCAAATCTAGATGAATCGCTCGAGGCCGAGGAATTGGAAACCGTGGATCTCAACCTGCTGTTGGAGAATTATGTTGCGAATAGCAATTTGACCCACGCCGATTGCGAGCTGTCATACCGTGGACCCAGCCGCCCGGTGTTGGCCATGGTTTCGGACTTTCGTATCGAACAGATGCTCGACAAGATTATCGATAACGCCATCGATTTTCATCGGCGCGACACGCCGATCCAGGTTCAACTCGATGCGTTCCGGGATAAACTGCAGATCACAGTCGCCAACCGTGGTCCGGTATTACCAGACGAAGTGCAAAAGTCGGCATTCGACTCGATGGTCAGCCACCGTGGGCCGCAAAACCGCCTGCATTTTGGCCTTGGCCTATATGTAGTGCGTATCATCGCGGAATATCACGGTGGGCTGGTCCGAGCCTTTAATCTCGTCGACAGCTCCGGCGTCGCGATGATGGTGCAACTGCCACTCGCCGACGCAGACGGCAGCGCGGTCAGGTCGCTCGATCCAATTGCTGGCGAGCGGGTGTCCGCGGGTTGAGCCCTCAGCGTGCGTAATAGTGAGTAGGTGAAGAAGCGCTATGCGCGGGCGTAACGCGTGTCGAGATTGATTGGACCATCGGCCGCCAAATCACCGCGATTGACCATGTACTCAACCGACGCGAGCACACTGCGCGCCGCGGCAGGGTACATGAATTCCGGCAACTCCTTGTACATGACGGGGACCATCTCGACGATCTGGTGGATGTCGCCATCAATGCAATCGAAGATTTGTCGCTCGCGGTCCAGGCGATGCTCAATAAACGCCTCTACATGCGGTTTCGGCGCGTCGATGGACGGGCCATGGGTTGGCCAATAGACCGCATCGTCGCGACGCAGCAGTAACTCGAGACTTGCCATGTAGGCCTGCATATCGCCATCCGGCGGCGAAATGATGCTGGTCGACCACCCCATTACATGGTCACCCGTAAATAGTGCGCTAGCCTCGCGCAGCTGATAACACAGATGATTGGAGGTATGGCCCGGGGTGTATACACATTCTATAGACCAGTCACCACCCGTAATTATGTCGCCGTCACGGGCCAATTCATCCGGCTGAAACTCCATATCGCCACCTTCTTCCACAGGCACGCCCTGTTCGGTCTTACCTGCCCCATGAGGACCGTACGCATAGGTCGGCGCATCGCAATGTTCTTTCAAGATCCTACATCCGGGCGAGTGATCCATATGCGTATGCGTCACTAAGATATGGCTAATTCGCTCTCCGGCCAGAGCGTCGAGAATTGCACCAATATGCTTTGCGTCGGCCGGACCTGGATCGATCACAGCCACGTTTCCGGTTCCTATAATATAAGTGCCGGTGCCGTGGAACGTGAAGGGGCTCGGATTTTCGGCGATAACCCGTCGAATGCCCGGGCCCAACTGGGCAACGGTGCCATAATCGAAATCAAGCGTGCGACGAAACGGAATCTCTACGGCCATGGCTTCCTACTGTATGGAGTCAGAAAACGACGCGCGCAAATATAGAAGTGTGGTGACCTAAAAGCAATGCCGACTTTGTAGTTCACTATTTAGCGTGTGGAGCGCAGCGGAGTGGGAAAAAGCGTTCGCCGCAACTTAAACAGGAGAATTGAACCCAGCGTTATTGCGAGTGCGAGGGCGGCAAGCAGAATTGCCAGCTGCAAAAGGCCCGGCAACGCGTTGTTTTCAGCATTCGACGGGGGATTCTTGAACATTAGACTCACGCGCCCGAGCCGAATGACATCGCCGTCCTGCAACTGGCTGCTGCTGACCTCTTCGCTATTCACTCGCGTCCCGTTCCTTGATATGAGGTTGGTGATCGTCACACCTTCCGGTCGAATGGCGATTTCGGCATGCTCACCAGATACCGAGTGGTCGCAATCGTCAAATAGCAAGCATCGGCGCGGCCAATGAGGTTTCTCCCAACGACCAGGCGAAACGTCTCGCCCTCAACCGATTCGGATAGTCCGAGCAGGAACACGCCCGTCTCTTTTGGCTGTGGTAGATCCACCGGCCGCAAATCAAAGTCTTCTTCGCGGATCTGGTTGAACTCTGTCGTATCGATCGGTTCCGCGGATTTTTTTGCCGGTACAATCGTGACCCCTCGCAAAGGATCCTCTAACGATTTCAGCGCCGTTAACTCCTGGCTTTCGCCAATCAACTGGAACTCGATCGTATCAAACGCGACGGTATCGCCATGGAACAACCGAACTTCACCCACTATCGGTATGCCATTGATACTTGTGCCGTTAGCGGAGTTCAGGTCCTGCACCCAGATAACCCGATCTTTTTCCACAAAACGCGCATGGCTGCGCGAAATGTGTTCATTTGCCAACACGAGACCTGCCGTATCGACTCTCCCGACATTGAGACCCCCATCCAGTTCGATTCGCGTCTTACCATCACTCGTGTGTAAAGCCCAGCGATTGGCCTCAGGCGCAAGCTCTTGCTCAACACTAATTTGCAACGTCGTTTGACCAATGGCGACTACGTCGCCGATGATCACTTGAATGGGCCGCGCTTGCTCTTGCCCGTTGACATTGATGGTCGATTCGCCCAACGGTATGAACGCCGGGCCGCGATCCGAAAGTTCGATCCGCACGTGGAAATCCGATACGTCTTCACCGGAATGACGACATCATTTTCCAAATGATTACCCAGCGTCATGTTCGGCTCAAGAGGGATCGTGTCGTCGTCAACATAAATGAGATAGGTAATGTCGCTGCCGCTGCGCATCAACTGTCTCCGTTCGCCCGCAGATCGCTCTGACTGACGGTATCAGCCTCGGGCTGATCTGCGTCCTCGACGCCGCCCTCGGTTTCTCGTTCTATCGCGTTTTCAGGACTCGCGACATCCGCTTCTGCTTCCCAACTCTCACGCAGCGCTACCCATGAACCAACATCGGGTGTGATCGCAAGTGCCAGATCCAGATATTGTTTAGCCGCACCGAGAAGCCCAAATTGGTACGCTTCCGTCGCCACCATTTTCAGTCGATCCGCACATGCTTTGAGCAATTCATCGGCACGCATATTACCCGGATCCAGCTGTTGTAGCTCACGCAAGCGCGTCACTGCGTTGGCATTGGCTGGGGTAGTCAGGAAGCCTTGCTGCATTAACGCCAACGCATCCGCCATCACCAACGCCACGGAACTCAGGCGAGCCTTTTCAGCATCGATCCGCTTGCGCAGGTCATTTACTGCATCTGAGGCTAAGCCCACGATCGCTGCTTGGCTGGCCAGAATCTCGACTTGCTCAATGTTGCTTCTCGACAAAAGCTCATTTGCATTGGCCAAGACCTGCGCCGTAATCTCGTCAAGGCCCTGTTCCGCGACCGCATTGGCAGGATCAGTCGCGAGGACGCGATGATACAGTTCGGCCGCATTTTCGCCGCCCGGCAGTATCAATTGATTGTCCGCACGAAAGCGTCGGGCTTGCTGCAACATATCGTCGATGGCAGCTCGCGATTCGGTCGCTTGGGTAATAAGCAAGCGTACGTTCTCGAGCTCAGCAAGCGAATCGTCGGCGGCGGTTGCGCGCTCGAGCATATTCATCGCCTCATTGACATCCCCATTGGCAAGCGCGATGCCCGCGAGTTGTGCATAGTTGATCGCCAATTCGTTGAGCGCGACTGCCGCGCCGTCGTGCCCGGGGGCCAAACGCAGCACATCTTGATACGTCAAGATCGCGGAGGTCGCAGCCGACAGATTTGAAATTCCTTCGCTGGCAAGGAGCGCGCTCGTCGTCTGGTAGAGGCGTTCGGCTCGCTGAAGATTTTGCACTCGAATAGACAGATCGGTTAGATCAGGATCTTGTGGAAACGAAAGTTCCGCTTCACTTAAGCGGGTAGCCGCAAGATCTACGTTGCCGCCATCAAGGGCATCATTGATGATGCCCTTCCAGTCCATCGCAAGATCAGCCACGGCGGTGATCGCGCCTTCGTGGCTATCATCGAGCAGCAACACCCGCTGATAGCTGGCGACAATGGCGGCCAGCCCTTGATTCGGATCTTGGCGCAACGATTGCGCTTCCGACCAAGCAGCGGTGAGTTCGGGGGTTTCGTCAATACCAAGGCGTTGCGCTATGTCGTCTACAGCGACATAACCTTGATCCACCGCGTAATAGCCAGCCGCGGTTAATCCTCCGATAAACACCATTGCAGTTAGTCCATTGCGCAAGGTCCTGCGCTTGCGGTTGCGCGTTGCAGGGCGTTCGAGCCGTCCGGGGTCGCGCTGCGTGGACAACAGATCACGTCCGACAGCCAAGATTTCTTGGGTGGTGATGGCCTGCGTATTAATGGTCACCTGAGGCATGGCAGCACTGCTGCGTACACCGTCCAATGCCTTCGCCAGTTCCTTGCCGCTTCGGTATCTATGTTCCGGCCGCTTTGCCAAGGCGGTATCGATAATGCCTTGAAATCCTGTTAGATAGTTCGGCAGGCGTGGGATCGGGTCCTGCAGGTGTTTGACGCCGACGGCGACCGCTGTATCAGCATTGAATGGGACGTCGCCAGTCAGCATTCGATACAGAACGATTCCCAGACTGTATAGATCCGAACGGCCATCGAGCGTCCGCCCCGCTGCCTGCTCCGGGCTCATGTATTGCGGCGTGCCAACGACCGTGCCTGGCCGACCCGCCGGGGTATTGTCGTGGCTAACAACTTGCGCAATACCAAAATCCGTGAGCACTGCAGTGTGGTCATCTCTGAATAGGATATTTTCCGGCTTAATATCGCGATGGATGATGCCCCGGCTGTGGGCAAAATCGAGCGCGCGACCCATGTCCTTGATGACCTCGAGCAATGCCTCGATATGCAGTCCGCCTCGCAGGCGCGAAGTTAGGTCGCCACCGGGCAAATATTCCATGACCAGGTATAGACCGGCACCAGTCGTGCCAAAATCGTAAACCTGAACGATGTTCGTGTGCGTTAATTGCGCGTTGATACGCGCCTCGGCAAGAAACCGCTCCCGTAATGGAGCGTCATCTGGACTTGGAGGGCTCACGAATTTGACCGCGACGCGACGCCCAAACTGAGTCTGCGACGCCAAAAACACCCGCGCCATACCGCCAATACCGAGCTGCTTGTCGATCTTGATCCCGGGTATGTCAATGTGAGCAAAATCGTTCACAAATGTGCTCGTGTCATGTCCGGCCAATCGGTCTCTACGTGTCTTGCTGTGGCAATTGTGGTGTATCGGCTATTTGTGATTAATCGGTTGGTAGCTCGATGATCTGACCTTCGACCAATTGGCCAAGCACAAACCTTCCTTTGGGGATCACGAGGGCGCCATCCAAGCTCGCAGCCATCCCTACCCCATGTGCCAATCCATTTATGCATTCGTCGGAAACGAACATCCAATCGCGATTCATGTGACGAAATGTACAGGGTTCGATCGCAGCGACGGCCGCATTAACAACCCGACTTCCACTGCGCCAGTGCTGTACCTCAAACCCACCCTCGGGCTGCTGCTTCATGCCCCAGCCGTGCATGTTGTTCTGCTCAAATTCACCACGATAAACCGAACCGTCTCGCCAATAGAACGCGCCCGCCCCGCTGCGTTGATCGACGTCAAACGAGCCGATATACCGGGTCCCATTTGGCCAGGTAAATACCCCATTTCCCGACTTTTGATCTTCAACAAACTGACCAACAAATTGTCGCTGGTCGGCATACACGAATGAGCCTTGACCATGACGTTTGCCGTTCTTAAATTCTCCGATATAGACCTCACCGGTGTGCCAGCGGAACATGCCCTGCCCCGTCCTTTGTCCGGCTACAAACGATCCTTCGTAACTATCCTCGTTCGCCCAAGTGAATTCACCCTGCCCGTGCATCTGATTGTTAACGAATTGGCCGACATACCGGTCGCCGTTGCGCCTGCTGTACACCGCCTCGCCTTCCCGCCGGTCTGCAACAAAGTCTCCGTTATACATTCGCCCATCGATCCAGACCAATGTACCCACTCCGTGTAACCGGTCAGCAACAAACTGACCCTCATAGCGATTGCCGTTTTGCCATTGATAGTTCCCTTGGCCGCTGCGCATTCCATCGACCAGTTCGCCTTCATAGATATCGCCGTTTTCGAGTTCGATGCGCTCTGCTTGCGCTATCACGGAAACCAACACGACCAGCAAGGGAGTGATACGCTGCATGCTTGCGCGGAGTCGCATGCGTGGATAGATTCGTTTGTTCTGCACAGGTATCAACTCCAGTAGAATGTGCCTTTACCCGAGGTCGTATTGTATATGGAAGAACTGCTCTTTATCGCGCTGTGTGCACTGCTCGGTCTAGGCAGCGGATTCCTCGGCGGTCTTCTCGGAATTGGCGGCGGCGTTGTAATTGTGCCTGCACTGAGCATCTATTTTGACGCGACCGATCGCTTCAGCCACGAGTCGAGCTTGCTGATCGCCGTTGCTACATCGCTATCGTGTATTGTCTTCACATCGGCTTCTGCAGCATTTACCCAGTATAGGGCTAACAAGGTCTTGTGGCCTATTGCTAGCAAATTGGTCGCCTTTTTGTTGCTCGGGAGCTTCGTCTCCGGCTATCTCGCACCGCTGCTGCCAGCCGAGCTCTTCCGCTTATTCATTGGCGTATTTCTCGCGTTGGTTGCCACCGTCATGATCTTCGTTTGGCAGCCTGCACCACACCGCCAATTACCCGGCGTTGTCGGCTGCGGTGGCATCGGAATCGGCGGCGGCCTTTTGGCTGGAATGGCCGGCATTGCGGGCGGCAATGTAATTGTGCCTACGTTGATCTACTTCAATGTACCGGTTCACAATGCAACGGCAACGTCGAGCGCGTTAGGCGTACCCATCGCCCTGATGGGGGCATTCGGATATTTCCTGCTTAGCCCGCCCTTGGCCGACCCACGGCTGCTCGGCTATATCGATGTTACTGCATTCGTTCCAATCGTAATCGGCGCTATAGTTGCTGCACCGCTCGGAGTGAAAACTGCCCATCGGGTAGCTGCAGCTAAACTCAAACGCATGTTTGCCGTCCTGTTAGTTTTCGTCAGTCTGCGCTTGATCTTCACCGCTCTGATCTGAAACCAACTCCACTTGGTCGGCTAGATCACCTAGCTTGCGAATCTGAATGGCATCCGCGGGTTGGTCGGCCAACACATCGGAAATAACCACCAATTTCGCGCCTGGCTGGAGTCCATCGCGTTGCCTGAGTACCGTGAATGCTCGTTGCAGGGTCTTTTCCGGATCGCTACTAAATGCCGTGCGGTAGGCATAGACCGCGCGGTTCAGGGCCATGCGACGCCGGGTTTGGCTATGGTTGGTGAACGCATAAATCGGCACCCGCATTGGCCTTGCGTTGGTAACATAGTCTGCCGTGATCCCGTGGCGAGTAATCACAACGATTCCTTGAGCCCCAATCGCTTCGGCCAAGGCGACCGCGTGTATTGCGACGTGTTGCTTGTCATCCAGTGGCACAAGCGAGTCTTCGTAGCCGAGCCCCGGAAATCGCTCGGTTTTTTGCGCAATGGCTGCAAGCTGCTCCACACAGCGGAACGGGTAGTGCCCAACGCTGGTCTCACCAGACAACATAACGGCATCTACGCCTTCGTATATGGCGTTCGCAACATCCGTGACCTCCGCACGGGTAGGTATTGGATTGTCAATCATCGACTCGAGCAGATGTGTCGCCACGATGCAGCGCTTACCGCCCCTGGCGCACGCGTGCACGATACGTCTCTGCACGTTTGGCAAATCCGAAATATCCGTTTCGATGCCGAGATCGCCACGAGCCACCATGACACCGTCCGACAATTTGACGATCTCGCGAATGTTGTTCACCCCTTCCTGATCTTCAATTTTGGAAATGATCTTTATGGACTGATGCTTACTACTGAGCATCTCGCGCAGTTCAACAACATCGTCCGGGCTGCGCACAAATGACAACGCTATAAAGTCGACGTCATGCTCAATCCCAAATGCAATGTCATCACGGTCTTTGGCCGTAATTGCCGGAAGGTTGACTCGCACGCCGGGCAAGTTCACGTGCTTGCGGCTACCGAGCATTCCACCATCGATCACCCGACACAACAGTTGATGCTCTTTCTTGGCCAAGACCTCGAAGTTAAGCAACCCATTGTCGACGGTTATGATCCTTCCAACCCCGACTACCTCGGGTAATTCCTGATAATTCACATGGATCGAGCGTTTTTCGACGAGGTCGGCATCGCGCACAGTGAGGGTAACTTCGTCTCCGGGCGCAAGCTCCATTGGGTGCTCGAGCACGCCGGTGCGAATCTCTGGACCTTGCGTATCGAGCAATATCGGAATAGGAAACGCGATCTGCCGATTTAGCGTCTTGATCCAATTGATGATTTGCTTGGCACTGGCGTGGTCTGCATGCGACATGTTGACCCGCACGACATTCATACCCGCTTCGTACATCTGTTTCAAGGCAGGGAAACTGGTGGTCGCAGGACCGATCGTACAGATGATCTTAGTGCGTCGAATGCTCATGTTGATCCACTGGATTTGCAGTGGCGATTGTGGCCCCGTCCCAGAAGGCGCGCAACACCCGTGGAACCTGATTTGCTTTAAGCGCCCGCGGTTGCCAGTACGCAGGGAAGAATCGTTGAAATCGTGGATCGTGGTAACGCGGGTCGATCAAGCAGATGACGCCACGATCTTTGGGTGAACGGATGAGACGGCCGGCAGCTTGTACTATTTTGCTCATCGCGGGTTGAATGAACGCCGTGAGTTGTCCCCAGCCTTTGCCGGCTTCGTGCTCAAAGTAGGCGGCCACGAGGTTACGCTGCAGCGTCGGTGGCGGCAGCCCGATTCCAACCAACAAAACGCCGGCCAAACTGGTCTCGCTAAAATCCACCGACTCACTGAACACACCTCCCATCACCACACAGAACAGGGCTTTTGAAGTCGTACAGAAATCTTCCAATAATGCTTCGCGTGCTTCGGTGGTTAGACCTGGCGCTTGCGCAAAGAGTTCATAGCCCTCGGGCATGCCATCGCGCAATGCTCCCACGAGCTCGCCTAAATAGGCATATGACGGCAGTGCTACAAGATAGCGGCCATCCTGCGCCACGATGGTCTGCTCAACTAGATCGGCAAGCTTTGCCAGGCTCGCTTGGCGCGATTGATAGTAGGTTGGAATGTCTCCGACGATCAGCACTTCAACCTGTGCAGCATCGAAAGGCGTTTGCCCACGCTCGCTGAACCCGACATCACCGCCGTGTAATCTTTGGTACAGCGCAAGTGGCGATACCGTACCCGAAAAGCGTACAACTGCACCGTGTTCGGCCATCAATTGCTTTGTATAGCCTGCCGTGTCCAAACAAACCCGCTTTACCGTGATGCCGCGGTCGGGCGTTACGTCGGCCGTGTGGGTAAACGAGTTTTCGTCGTACCACTGGGCCGAGCGTAACCAACGGTGTGCATCGAAAATGAGCGCCAACAACGCCT
>Ga0115002_10004504_pt1 | contig 16805 bp, 10 predicted proteins | sample ArcticOcean_MG_C_8_FD_89576 | JGI IMG/M metagenome (GOLD analysis project Ga0115002, IMG submission 89576) | Marine microbial communities from western Arctic Ocean - ArcticOcean_MG_CB11_86 | ecosystem: Environmental > Aquatic > Marine > Oceanic | place: Arctic Ocean: Canada Basin | collected... | reverse complement strand
CGACTTGTCTGAGCTTATTGAGTACTTGTTCCGGGCTATGACCTTTTCTTGGCATTTCTGACTCCCTTCAATTTGTCCATTATCTGATCTTTCAGATGGACACGTTTGAGGGGGGCAGGTCAGATCCCGGGATAGGAATGTCAAAGGAAAAATTACGTGAACTGTTCGAGGATGAATTGAACACCGACGTGCTAACAGTGGGTGCACAAAGACGGGATGGGCACGGTTTGGGGTTGCGAATTACGAAAGAAATAATCGAATCGTACGGTGGGCGGATTTATATTCAGAGCGAGCCGGGGCAAGGCACGCGTGTGAGCATTGTGATTCCTACGGGGGCCGTCGACGAGTAGACCTGCGGCCCACGTTTTCTTTGCGGTTAGGGTTCTTGTGGATCGTCGAGGTAGTCCCATTTTGGGTCAAGAGGCCAGCGGACTGTGTCGGCAGGTGTTGTGTTTTTCGCCCAGGGAATTGTGATTTCTAGATTTGCGGACTGTTTTCGAATTTGGGATGCCACCCAGTCGGGGTTCCAGTCTTCGAGTACTAGCGAGGCTAAGTGGCTTGCCACATCTTTGTGCTCGGGCGCGCCAATCAAATCAACCAGTTCGTCGGGGTCGTCTTTTAGGTTGAAGAGTTGTGATGGCATGCCGTGATAGTAGATGAGTTTCCAGTCGCCTTGTCGCACCATGCGGTTTTGCCAGATTGTTTCGCCTTCCGAGTGGGCAGGATCGCCAGGTTCTGTGCAGTATTCGGAGAAGGCAATGTCTTCCCACATGGGGTCGCTGGGATTACTTATGAGTGGGAGCAGGGAGCGGCCTATTGACGAAGGTAGCGATGGTGCGTTGGCTGCATCGAGCATGGTGGCGTTGAGGTCGAGTTGGCTGGTTACCCGGCTGATTTTTTCACCCTGAGGAAGTTTTGCGGGCCACGATATTATCGCGGGGACTTTGACTGAATCTTCATAGAAAATTTGCTTCCACCACAGCCCTTTTTCTCCGATCTGTTCACCGTGGTCTGCGGTGTAGATAACGAGCGTGTTTTCTAAGAGACCGTGTTTTTCTAGCGTGTCGAAAATGTTGCCGAGCAAGGTGTCGAGTCGAGTTACGAGTGCGTAGTAGGCGGTGCGGGTTCGTTCGACTTCTTTGGGCGTGACGTCTTCGAGTCCGGCGTGTGATTTCCACCATTTCAAGTAGGGGTGGGTTTCTTCGTCGAACGACTTTGGGTTCTTTGGTGGCGGGACTTTGCCTTTGTATTCGTCGTAATCGGCTTTTGTGGCAACGAATGGTTGGTGTGGGAGCATCATTCCGATCGCCAAGGCGAACGGTGCGTCGGTATTTTTCGCAGCATGTTCGTCGAGGAATTCGATGGTGCGAGCTGCGACTGTTTCGTCGTGGACCTGATAGGAATTAAGGCCGTGGCCGGAGAGTTTCAGGGAGATTCGGTTGGGGCCGGCTGTGCCGTGGAGCGCTCCGTGGTCAACTTCGTCGGCTCCCAGATGATTGGGGTTGTGATCGCCGATAAAACGCTCGGTGAAACCGTGGAGCTGGTCGGGTCCGTTGAAGTGCATGCGACCGATTTGAACAGGCTTGTATCCGGTGGCTCCAAGGGAGTGTGCGAAGGTTGGAATGCCTGAGTGGAGGTACTGCGAGTTGGTCCAGACTTCGTTTTGGTAGGGGTGCTGGCCGGTGAGCATTGCGGCGCGTGATGGAACGCAGATTGGCGAGGCGCAGTAAGAGTTTTCGAAGATGACGCCGCGGGCTGCTAGCGCGTCGAGGTTCGGGGTGCGAATTACGGGATCGCCGTACGCGCCGATGACGGCGGGGTTGTGCTGGTCGGACTCGATAAAGAGGATGTTTGGGCGCGTGGCGTTGGGCATGGGTGGGATTATAGGTTGAATCGGGATCTCCCTCCTTGTGAGGGATGGAGTTAGAGGGTGGGTTGGATTGTTTCACCTTGCCCGATCTCGTTTCTCGGCGATTTCACCCTCAACCTAACCTTCTTAGGACCGGGCGGGCGTGCGCACTTGGGTCCTGTCTGCGACCAGGCTCCCCCGGGAGAAGGGATAGCGGCAACCCGCACCCCCGCGCCCAATCCACTCCCTCGGAGAGAGGGCTTCATAATGCAGCGAGCGGCCAGCTAGCTCCAAATAGTTACGTCGTTTACTGGGGCTCGTTTGGCTGGTGGCTGTTTGGCCAAAGCTTCGGAGGGGTAGCCGATGTAGAGGGCGCCGACGATGTCCCAGTCGGGCTCGGCTCCTATGGCGGTGCCGACGTTGGCGAGGCATGGTTTGCCGGTGCTCCAGCCGACGCCGATGCCGAGCGAGTGGGCGGCTAACTGTAGGTTTTGAATGGCGCAGGCGGTGGCTGCGTAGTTTTCCTGGGTCATTTCGTCATCACGTCCCTGAACTGAGTAGACGTAGATGAATGCCGGGGCGTCGAGTATTTCTTGCTGGGCTTCCTTTGAGTTCGCAATACGACGTTCAGGGTTGGGGTTTTTAACGTTCTCGTGGGTCCAGTCGCAGACGATTTGTGCCACTTTTTTGCGCATTGCACCGTCTTTGGAGAGGACGATAAAGCGCCATGGTTCGGTGTTTCGGTGGTTTGGCGCCCACGTTGCGGCTTCGATGATCAGTTCGAGCGCAGAGTCTGAAACTGGTGCGTCGGTGAAATCACGGGTGGTGCGTCGTGAGTGGATGGCGTCGAGGACCAAGGTTGTTTGCTCCGTTGGGGTGTCTAGGCACCTTGTTTTTTAGGCGAAGACCAGGTTGAATCCCCGGTCACCCGATTCGAAAGAAAGGGTACGACTTAATTGCGGTGTGGGTGGAGGAGTGCGATCGTGAAGTTGTCATGGGATCGACGACTTTCACAACCCATACCCCAGATCCTTCGACTTCAATGACAAAGTTTATCCCGATGAAAATCAGGGCTCAGAAAACGGTAGACACGCCTCTAATTTGTTTCGAGTTGTTTCGCCCATTCGTCTTGTGAGGGTAGGTCGGTTGGATTTTCTGCGCGGTTCAGGTAGTAGTCGTGCATTGGTAGGTAGGTTTCGTAGGCGGTGCGTAGTTCGGGTATGGCGTTGGTAGAGACATCGATTCGGATGTCGATTGGGAAGGGTTCGCCTGGCGCGCCGATCAACAGGCAGGCTGAGCGTTCGGGTAGGTGCGAGGCGTCTGCACTCGATTGGCCACCGGCCTGCTTACCAGAGTCGAGTGCGGAAAGAAGTCGGTCGGCGAGGGTCGGGGCTGAGTCAGTATTTTTATCAGGTTCCGAGAAACCGTCGACCATCGCCTGAAGCACGTTTTCGTTCGCCAGAAAGTTGCCGACTGCTACACAGTTTTCTGCGATTACGTGTCCGCTGAATGGTTTGATGCTGTCGCCCGAGTGAACAATCGGGTCACCGGTGGGTGCAAGAAAAGCGATCTGACGGAATTCTTGGTGCTCGTCGTTTACGAAAGCTTGTATGAATGCTTCGGCTGGTTGGGTGGCATCTTCGAGCAGTTCCATGATTTCTTCGCCAATTGCCGGATTTGTAGATGCTTGGGAGGTTGCGACTCCGATTCCGGGCCGGATTTGTGGGCAGGTTGCTCCGACTGCGAGGGAGTAGGTGGCGATGGCGATTCCGAGTTCACCGGTTTGTGGGTTGCGGCCGAGGATTGTGAATGTCATGGGCGGGTGTGTGCCATTGGCACTTTTTCTGGGAGATAGCGCTGCGTGGTTGAGGCTGGGCGCAGGAGCTGCATTGGGGGAGAAAGATACTGAAATAAATTCAGCATGACAATGCTGATCGCAGGAGCGTGTGGTCGGGGTGTGTGGAATGACAGGGAATTTGGGAGAGGGGACTGCGCTGGTGTATTGATCGGTGTAATGTGCGCCATGTGACTCGCCGCTAATTAGATTTACCGAAAGATTTCGTAGATGACAAGCAATGCTTCGGGTAATGGCCCGCTGAATAATCCTGTTTATGACGAGCTGGGTTTGCGTCCTGTGATTCATGCTGCGGGGACGATCACTTCGTATGGCGGGTCGGAGCCACGGCCAGAGGTGATGGAGGCGATGGCGTTGGCGTCGCAATCGTTCATCGGGCTGTTGGAACTGAACGAAAAAGTTGGCGAGTACATCGCCCAGATATCGGGGGCTGAAGCCGGGCTTGTGGTGAGTGGTGCGGCCGGTGGCGTGGTGTTATCGATGGCGGCGTGTATGACAGGAACGAACCCGGCGAAGGTGCGGCAGCTTCCGAACACCGATGGCATGAAAGATGAACTGATCATCCAGAAAGTTCACCGGGGCGGTTATAGCGATATGTATGGCTTCACGGGGGCGAAACTGATCGAAATCGGGAGTATCGATGGAACGCTGGAGGAAGAACTTGAAGCTGCGTTTACGGAAAAAACCGCGGCTGTGAACTATTTGTTGGGTCCGGGCGTTGCGCAAAAAGGGCTGAGTTTGCCGAAGCTTTCGGAGATTGCCCATGCGCACGGCGTGCCGGTAATCGTTGATGCAGCAGCGATGCTTCCGCCAAAGAGCAATCTGAGCCGTTACATCAAGGATGGTGCCGATCTGGTGACGTTCAGCGGTGGCAAGTTTATTCGAGGTCCGCAGGGCACAGGGCTGCTGTTTGGTCGCAAGGACTTGATCGAGGCAGCTGCGGCAAATGGCCCGCCGAATCATTCGATAGGTAGGCCTCAAAAGGTTACGCGTGAGGAGATGGTGGGTTTGTACACCGCTCTAAAGCTGTTTATGGAGCAGGATGACGGAGCGCTGATGGTTTCGTATCAGGCGAGTATTGAGCCGGCTTACGAAATATTGCAGGCGCTGGATGGCGTTGATGTTTCGATTGAACACGATCCGCACAAGTACCACGTACCGACGGTTGTGATTCGGCTGAACAGTGAAGCGAGTGGGGTCGATCCGGACGCGTTGTTAAAGGAATTGCTTGAGGGAGAACCGAGGGTGTTTGTGACTTATGACCGAAGTGTTGATTCGGTTTCGATAAACCCGATTAATTTGCGGGATGGGCAGGCTGAGATGGCGGCGCGTAGATTGGCTGAGATGTTGGGTTAGGCCTTGCCCCATTGTCGGCGGATTGCAATCAGGGATGCGACGACGAGGAATACTGCGATTACTCCGCCGATCATGATGCTGAATTGAACTGTTGTGCTCTTTTGGGCAGGTGCGCTGAGCGTGGTGCCAAGTTCAACTTCGACCACTGAAATTTGTAGTTCGGAAATCGTGCCGTTTTCGATTTTCTCGTGGAAATTATCGGCCTGAACACGGAGTGCGATAACCGGCTTGTAGTCCTCACCTGCCGTGATGATTGTTACTTCGGCATCTTGATCGGCACCGGGAACTGCGAGTTCGATCTCGTTGGATCCGCCTTTTGGGGCGACGTAGGCGTAACTGTTCGCTCCACCTTCGGCAGGCATTGAGATTTGAATGATTGCATTGACGCTGGCATCGCCCGTGTTGATTTTTACGAACGATCCTTCGTAGCCATCGAGGTCTTGACGAGGAATAAATGCCGAGTACGAGTTGTCGCCGAGTTGCGAGACTGGGTGAGAGCTAATTCCGATGGCGCCATCGACATCGGGGTTGAACTTGTGGTCGCCATCGAGGTCGGCAAAGAACCCGTGGTTTACAAAAATATCGTCGATCTGATCGGTTGAACTATCGGAATTCATGAGTGCGTCGTGTAGTTCGGCAACGGTAGAAACTCCGAGTCGACCTTCTTCGTCCGGGCGCTCGTATTCCGTGATGATGCTCATTATTTGAAGCAGGTCAATCGAAGCATCTTCATCATCGGATTTGGCGATGCCACCGAGGGTTGCTGTTGCCTGTGAAACTTCGAGTCCGGCAGGTGGTGCGGCGTAAAAGGTGCCCTTGCGAGTAGGTGCGATTACTTCAGGCAGAACCCGAGTTATCTGGGTGCCGACAACTTCGCCGGCGTCGTTCAGATAGCGAACGGTCACATCGGCATTTCGCACAACGAGAGGGCTCGTATTGATGATACTTCCGGTGATTATGGTTCCCGACGCTTCGGAATCGGTCGCGACATCGAGGATGTTCACGCCAGTCAGGCTGTCTGGATCGACTGCGTAGTCTGAGTCGTCATCGACCAGATCGAGGAGTAGACCCGCCACGGTGAATTCTTCCCACCAACCTTCGGCTTCCCACGGCAGGCGATCGGCCTCGAGGTCGTAGTCGGCGCCCATCGTGTAGATTTCGGAGTTGCTATCGTCGTCGATGTGCCTAGAGACCATCATCGAATAGAACTCTGCGAATCCTTCAACGAATGAGTCACGAGTGGACGAGTTTTCGTAGTAGCCACCGTGGTTTGTGTCGCCAGCGGGCAGTTCGAAATTATCACCGGTTTGTAGCGATAAGAAATAGTGACCGTACTCGTGGTATTCACGGTTATCGGGTATTCCGGGGGAGTTGGCCGAACTTCGCTGCGGAAGCATTGCGATGATTGGCGGCGAGTTTTCTTCGATTTCGTTTTCGGCGATAAAGTAGGCGCCGTCTGCTGAGGTGTCGCAACCAAGAATTGGGTCATCACACCAGGCTTGAACCTGGAGCATGGTTGCGTTTTCTAGGTCGGCGCCGAGATTGATAGCGAGTGCTTCGGCATTGAGCGTGTACTGGTAGATCGATGTGGCGTCGGGCCAGAGAGATGAGTCCACGGGGGCTGCGATCATTTCACTTTGAACGTTCCAGGAATCGAAGTTTATTTCGCAACTGGTGACTTCGGGATCGATGCCGATGCTGAGCGAAATTACGTCTGAGCCATTCATCACTGAGAATGATTCACCGAAGTCGTTGATATGGGTAAGTGCGATTCCTATGCTGGCGATATCGGGACTGGAGCCGGGAATCGTGTATCGACCTCGGCTATCGCTGACCGAATTGATCACTGTTCCTTCTAATGTGGAGGCGTATACGCGAACGCCGACCATCGCTGCGCCCCAGTCATCGGTAACTCGCCCGTGAATAGTGCATCCGGAGAGGATGGTATCGCCCGTTGATTCGGGTTCTGAGTTGGCTGTGACGATTTGTTCGTTGCCTGTCTGATTCCCGTATTGACCGGTTGATGAGCCAGAATCGGTGCCTGAGGAGGATGAGTTTTGGCCTGAAGTTACGCCTGATTGAGATCCGGAGTCGCCGGAGTTACTGGAGTCGCTTGAGTCGGACGATTTCGTCAGAAAATTGGAATCGGTTGAACCGCCCGATCCTAATGGTCGGAGGCTGGTGTTGCGTACGGGGTCGTCGATAGAGCCTTCATCTGACCCAGAATTGAAGCCGTATGAGGTGGTGAGAAAAAGCGTTACGACGACAATTCCGATCGCGATAATGAGGACAATCGAGATTTTGAGCACGTTAAGTCGATTGCTATCCGACTGTCGGCGGTACTGCAGATTGTTGTTGGGGTCTTGACGATTAGGCCGCAATGTTTTCCCCACGATCTGCCGCACGGCGGCTTCGGAAGCGAGGTAGCGAAATCAGAACCGATGTGCCTTCACCATCGGCACTGGTAAGTGTGAGTTCGCCACCGTGGAGCTCGACGATCTGCTTGGCTGAAACCAGCCCGATGCCGGTGCCTGCTACCGATCTGGTGGGTTCGTTATCGGCTCGGAAGAACATCGTGAACAGTTCTTGTTTGTCCCTATCGTTGATTCCGATGCCGGTGTCGGCGATTGTCACCGTGAACAGCAGATCGGTTATCCATGCCGAAACGGTGATGTCGGTATCGGCAGGGGAGTACATGATTGCGTTGGTGAGGATGTTAGAAAATACTTGCCTGACCCGTGTGTCATCGGCTTCAACAATCGCATCTGCATCTGCATCTTCGTATTCGAGGCTGATATTCAGGTTTTTCTTGAGAATCGCCGGCATGAATGCGTTGGTAACTTCGTCGAGCGTGTATCGCAGGTTGAATCGGCTATATGAGAGTTCGTAGCCCTCTTCGTGCATTTCAGAAAGTTCGATCAGGTTGCCGAGAAGTGTTTTCAGCTGAAGTGAGTTGCGCTTCATTACCTGCAACTGATCGATATTTCGCTTGGTGAGGTTCTGATCACGATTCCTGAGCAAGATGCCCGTGAACGCCGATATGGATGTGAGCGGCGTCATGAGTTCATGGGTGACCGAGGCGAGGAATCGATCTTTCATTTGGCCGATTCGTTTGAGTTCGAGAGAGTCGATCAGCAGTCGGTCGTTGAGCTCACGTTCGTAGCGAATTTTTTCCAGTTCGCACGGAATATTTTTGCGTCGGCAATGAAGATGAACACGAGCAGAATCAGGAATACTGATCCCAGGCTAAGCATGGTGAAGTTGGAAATTGAGGATCGAGTTTCGGCGATTTGCGAGGTGAGGGTCGCTGTGACGTCTCTGGTGATACCGATTACACCGACGACGGTATCGTCGGTTGCGTCGAGGAGTGGGAGGAAGGTTTCGACGACATCAGCCTGCTGCGGCGAATCGGGGTTCGCCAGAATTTCTATGCTGTTTAGATTCGATGCTAATTGTCCGTCGGCGGTAGAAGCGAGGATCGATTGGGGCACAGATCGTTTGGCGATCAGCCCTGCAGAAGTGCTCTAAACGGTTTGGCCCTCGGAGTCGTAGAGAGAAATATCGATGACACGCAGCGAATCGAGTAGTTTTTGCGAGTCGATTGGCACGCTGCTCGCGAGTCGTGCTGGCTCATCGGAAGAGAGATTTCCCTGATCTTCGAGAAGTTGGTTTACAAGCCCGGCGATAATCGAGGCGTCACGCATCGATTGTTCGGTGGAAAATTCGACTAAATTCTTCTCTGCAGTACGTATTGCGAGGTGATTTAGGGCGAACGCAGCCGTTCCCAGTGTAATAACACTGATGATTACGAACAGCGTAGTTAGCCGATACTTGCTCATTACGTAATGACAAAAACTGGGAGTCGATATCTGCTACCAGACAGACATTGTTTGCTTCCCAATTTCCACACTTAATCCCTCATCCATACACAACTGGTTAGTGCCCCCAAATGCGTTCCAGAAGCATTTGATGTTAGATCGATCTCCTAACGATTTACTGTTGCCACTGACCATCGATTTGGTGGTGGACAGCGCGAAAATCGCAAACCGAGCATGACACTCTCAGAATCTCTCTTACAATCGTGCCGTTTTGGTGTTGCGTATATGCGGGTGTCCACCGCATGCGATTGCTGGGGAGAACCCCCCGAAGTGGGTGTGAGTAGGCTCTACCGAGTGAACTGGAAGTGCTCGAACTTACCGTGTAGCCGGAAATGGCCGAATTAGGCGGAATCACCTATACGGGCATCGCTAAATGGCGCGAGTGGTTAACACTCATAAATTGATAACGGTTGATGGATTGTAACCGGGCAGCGAGGTTGATTTGTTGGGCTGATCGGGTTCTAGGTGGATCAATTCTCAATGGCACTTGCGGACGAAGTGTGTGGGTTACCTGCCATGGGGCAGGTGGTTGTTAGAGCTGCGGGATGGCGATGGATTTTTGTCTGAGCACGACGAGTTTTGACGTATTCGAGGATATGGGTGGTTGTAAGTGGGGCGTAAAGTCTGACACCAGTTTGATATATCGATCAGAATTATGTGAATTTGTCGCATCAAGCGTCGCGGGATCAACTAATATTCATCGGCATACTTGTCTCTCCGTGATCTAAACGACTAACGAATGAGCAATCCGAGTTAACTTTGCTGATTTTCCGCCGGCGTCTGCGCGCCGATTTTTACCAGATGTTTGCCCTAATGGTGGGCGTGCTGGTGATGACGGCTATTCTTGCTGGTGCGCCGATGTATTTGAGCACTATCGAATCGCTCGGGTTGAGATCGACGCTGACGACTCTTTCTTCTTCGCACCGGAACATGCAGATTGTCGTTGATCAGCTGCCGCTAACGGATTCATCGGTGTCGGCAGCCACCGAGCGGGTCGATATCGCTCTAGAGGCGTTGGGTGATCTCGTAGTTAGCGTTGGGCAGGAATCGCATACTCGGCCTCATTTCTGGGCAACCGAAGCAGACGAGATAACTGGTGGGATTAAACCTGATCTTGCGACGCTCCAGCGTTTCGATGGATTTTTGACTGGTTCGGAGATTGTCGATGGACGGCCACCCCTGTCTTCTATCGAACGACTTGATACTCACCAGGTGGCTGAGGTGGTAGTTCCTAAAGAGCGTGCCGACGAGTTGGGTATAGCAGTTGGCCAGGAAATCTGGTTATCGCCGCGCCCCAACGATCTGCCTTATTTGATGGTTCGTGTTGTCGGACTGTTCGAAGCTAATGACCCTGATGAAGAGTTCTGGCTGGGTCTTGCATCGGAGGCGTTAGAACCGGGGCGTCCGGCCCCTGGTGCTCGATACCAACTTCCTTTGTTCTTTACTCGAGATGGTCTGTTTTCAGCAGTGACGGGTAGCGCGGCATCGATTGGTACGAACCGCTGGCTGGTGCAGCTTGATGCGAATAAGTTGGAGCGCCAGAGCCCGGTGTTTACTGCCGAGCAGGTTGAACTGATTGGCCATGAGCTTCGTCGTGGATTGCCTGAATCGAAGGCGATATCGGCACTTGATAATCCGCTCAGATCTTTAGGCCAAAAGATTGCTTTCGCTCGAATTCCCACTTTGATGATGGGCGGGGTTCTACTACTTGCAGCGGGTTACTACTCGGTGATGGCAGCGGGAGCTTTGATGGCGCGCCGGCGGGTGGATACGGCACGGATGTGGGCAAGAGGATCGGGACGCAGGCAGGTGGCGATTCTGTTCCTAATCGAATCGGTTTTGTTAGTTCTTTTGTCTGTGCTGTTTGCTCCGTTTGTAGCGTATGGGGTGATTATTGCGATTGGCTGGTTGCCTGAATATGAAGCGATTCGGCTGGGGCTTGGCATGCCGGTGCATCTCAGCTGGCAGGCGTTTGCGTGGTCGTTGCTTGGCGGCGTAGGAATACTCGGGTACATGCAGTGGGGTGTTTGGAAGGGTGGAGGTCGTTCGGTTAGCAATGACCAGCTGTCGAGTCGGCGGGTAGAGGGCAAGCCGTTCTTCCAGCGTCAGTATCTGGATCTGCTGTTCTTCGTATTTGGTGGAGTGGTTCTGTGGGATTTGTCGACTGAATCGTCGGTTGCAACTGCCCAGCAAACTGGCGATCAGGCCATTACGGTGAATCCGCTTCTGATGTTTGCCCCGGCAATATTCCTTGCGGTTGCGGTGATGCTTTCGCTACGCATTCTTCCTCCTATTGCCCGTTTGGCTTCGAATGGGCTGACGAGGCGCGGTCCGGCTTGGGCTCATTTGATTTCGGCGCTATTTGCGAGGGTGCCGCTGACGTACGCATGGCCTGCTGCGATTCTTGGGATGGCTGCTGGAACGGCAATGCTTTCGGCGACTGTGGCCGCTACTTTGGAACAGAGCGCAGCCGATCAGTCGGGCTACGAGGTTGGGGCAGACCTTCGTGTGTTCCCGGTTGATTTGAACAGCGGTGATAGGACGAGTGTTCTGGATCGAGTGCGTGGTCTTGAGGGTGTTGAGAACGCTTCAGGAGGGTTGCGCACGACTGGAACTATTCGGCTTGGTGGTGAGGGTCCGGTGTTCGAGTTCCTTGCGATTGAACCGGCTGAATTTGGCGAGATCGGTGTATTTCGAGACGACTATGCTGAGGCTGATATCGCCGGGTTGCTGAACGAGCTTAGCTTCAATTCGGATCTTGAATCAGGGGCTATAGTTGAGCCGTTGTTGGTGCCTGAGTCGGCGGTACGTATTGGGTTCAGGATGCGTTCAACTACGATTGAACGGAATATTCGGGCGAGCATCAGGATTATCGATGCGAACGGTCTTTCTCATTCGGTGGGCGTTGGTCCTGTGTCGAGCAAGGATTGGCAAGTAAGGATGGGGTATGTGTCGGCGCTCGCCAAACGTCCGGTCGAGGTTGTTGGTCTGACTTTCTTTGAACTGACACCCGATGAATTGGGCACACCTGTGACTCTTCAGATCGACGATCTAATGTATGAGTTGCCGCCGGATATGTCGGAGGACTCCAGACTCCGTACGGCAGTGACGCCGATTTTAAGGATCGGGATTATTGAGTCATTTGATGGTGGTGCTGATTCATGGAATGCGCTCGCCTCTTCAGAAGGTACGGACACTGGAACGACTGGATTTCAATACAGGCGAAGCGTTGATGGTGCGTCTCGGATCGATACCGGCCTGCAGATCGATCTTGGTGTAGGTACTGATCTAGGTGTTCGAGGAGTTGTTCGATCGAGCTCAGATACTGTGCCGATATTGTTCAGTCAGACCACATTGGATGCCAATAATATTTTGGTTGGTGATACGACGGTGGTTCATGTATTTGGTCGTTCAATTCCGGTACGAATCGTTGGTGTGACCGATTACTTCCCGACATTGAATCCTGATGGCGGTGGATTTGCGGTTACCGATGTGGGGCAGCTGTGGCGTCATTTGTCGTTGAGCAGTGCCAACGCGGCTGGTGTCGCCCAAGAAATATTCATAGGGCTGGACGGAAGCGATGATTCAGATACCGCAGAAGTTATCGACAGAATATCGAGGACGATCGGTGGGCTGCACAGCGTGGTCGATCGAGAAGATCTTCAGCGTTCGTCGGTGGTGACTCCGCTGGCTGTAGCCGGGTGGCGCGGAGCTTCGATTGTTACCGCAGCTCTTGCGATTGGGTTGGCTCTGCTGGGCTTCCTGACGTTTGCTCCGATGCGACCTGCAGGTGATTTTTTCAATTTGGCGGTGTTGCGGATACTAGGCGTTCGACGTCGGGGATTGGTGTTCATTAGCGTTATCGAGCAGTTGATTGTTTTGACCGTGGGAATAGCTGCTGGAGTTGGCACTGGGCTGATTATGGCTCGCATTGCTGTCGATACCGCTTCACAGACCGATTCGAACGTGAATTCGCTCCCGCCAATCGTGTTCTCGACCAACTGGAACTACGTTGGTGGGCTTATTGGAGTGCTGGCACTCGCAGCAATTGTGATTATGATTTTGGACATTATTTCGGTACGGCGAATCGCCATCGCCCAAACCGTGCGAACTTCAGGGAAGAGTGGCTGATATGGGACCACGATCATTTCTTGAATTTGTTGGGCGCCGAACCCGTTCTCACTGGCCGATGCTTTCGGTTGTTTCGGTTGGTGTGATTGCCGCCGTGGTGACTATCGCTGCGAGCGTTATCTACTTCGATTCGCTTGGTGATATTGCGCTTACCCGTGAAATATCACTGGACACGAGCGTTAGTCACGACATTGTCATTAGAGGGCGAAAAGTCGACATTGATGCTTCGAGTAACCAGGAGCTTCTTGAGTTAGTCGATGTAGCGGTTAACGAAATCGCTTCATCGATAATTATCGGAAAAACGCTTGCTTATGGATCACCAACGTTACTTATGCAGCAGGACGAGATGGGTGAAACGGAGATTGACGATTCGCTGCGGGCGGTGCTGATAAACGCACCCGAGCTGCGTGGTAATTCGGTTCTTACGAGGGGTACATGGCCATCATCCAACGTAACCGTTGGTGAGTTTGAACCGGGCCAGATGTTGATCGAAGTTGCGCTAGATGAGGTTGTTGCAGCCGAGTTCGGCTATTTGCTGGACGATATTGTTGTAGTTGAGCCGTTCTGGGATGATTTGAACGATTCGATTGCTGTGAAAATATCTGGACTGTTTACTCGCAACGAGGCGAATCCTCGATTCTGGGCGTCGATTGAAGATCAGTTCGGGCTTGATGACGAGGATCTCAACTACCTGCCGTTTGTTCCTGATCCCGACGTGTTCGCATCGCAGGTTGGTCCTTATTTCCCTGGGATGACTGTGCGATATTCTTGGCGGTACCACGTCGATTCATCACGGGTAAGGGCTTCGGGTGCGAGCGATTTGCTTCTGGGCTTCGATGAACTGAAGGCGCAACTTCAGCCGAAGATAGGCGGCTATTCGCAGTCGATTCCGTTGCAGGATGTGCTCACCAGAAACCAGCAGCAGACGTTCTTCAGCCGGCTGCCGATGACGGTGGTTTTCTCGGTAATCGCTGCGGTGGTTTTGTACTTCGTCGCCACGATGTCGATATTGATGGTTGAGACGCAACGCGATGACATCGCACGGTTGCGAACGAGGGCTGCCACTGCGAGACAGGTGGTTGGGGCGTTTGTGATTGAGGGCGCAGTGATTGCGCTGTTGGCCATTTTGATAGCGCCACCACTTGCTGGGTTGACGATCAAGTGGATAGGCGTTATTCCGCTATTTAGTGGCCTGAACAACGGAAATCCGCTTCCTGTAACGCTTGGTCAATCGGCTTACATAGTTGCGATCATTACCGGGTTGGCTGGATTTGTGGCGATGGTGCTTCCGGCTTCGATGGCGGCAAAAAAGAGTGTTGTGAGCAGTGTGCGTGAGTCGACTCGACCAGCTCCGCAGAGCGCAATGCAGAAGTACTACCTCGATATCGCACTTTTTGGCTTGCTGCTTGCGTTCGCGTCGCAGTTAGCAAGCGAGGGTTCGTTCGTGAATGTGCCGGGTGTTGGTGCGGCGCAGGTCGACAAGATCAACGTTGCCATGCCTGCACTTGTACTGGCGTTTGGTGGATTTGTTGCGCTTCGTGCGTTTCCTGCTTTGGTTGAAATCGTTGCCAGGCTCACGTCGTTACCTCGTATTTCAGGACTTGTTTCACCGGCTATTACGCTTGTTTTGTGGCAGATGGCGCGGAACCCCAGACACTATTCTCGGCTTTCGCTGTTGATGATTCTTACAGCCGGGCTGGGCGTGTTCGCTTCAAGTTTTTCCGGCACGCTCGATATTAGTGCTGCCGATAGGGCGAGATACCAATCGGGGGCTGATTTACGTATAAACGGTGTTTCGTATACGAACCGGGTTCAGGCTGGGCAGACGTTCAGGACGATTGCTGGAACTCCTGGGGTGGAGTCGGCTGCTCCGGTGTTCCGGGCAGTGGGAATCGACCTGACAGCGGATGTTGGAAGCACGTTCACATATCTTGGTGTTGATCCCGATCCGTTGGTTGGGATCGCATGGTCACGTCCGGACTTCTCTGAGGTTCCTCTGGGGAACCAAATGAGCAAACTTACAGAGTCGAGAACCGGGATTCCGATTCCTGCTGATGCTCGCTATATAACGGTGCTGGTGCGACCCAAAACTCGGATTGCTGATTCGCGTATTACCGCTCGACTGAGCGATGCGACAGGGCGGCTGTTCACTTTGAATCTGGGGTCGCTGTTGCCGCGGCCCGCTGCCGGTCTGCCCTTTAAGTGCGATGTCGCTCAGGTTCATTTGCCACCGAACTGGTGCACGATTGCGGGTTCATTGGATTCGATCGATTTCACTGGTGTGAACCCGATTCCGCCTCTGACGCTTGAGTTTATTGGGGTGGGACTGCCGAACGTGGAACGCGGTAGGTTCAGTCGAACAGAGCCGCCATTTCTGGATGCTGGTTCGGTGGAAATCGATGAGATTGGATTTGTATTCGAGAGCGGTGAGTCTCAGCTGATCGAGGAGTTCAATGCCGATTCGTCGTGGATGACTGTCGAGCCTGGGCTGAATCAGTACGGCGCTCGACTTGAGCCGTTGCTGACGATTGCTGAAGAAGGTGATGAGCCGCAGGATCAGGGTATTGGGGTGCTGTTCTGGAACCCGGTGGTTTTGACTCGATTACGGGGTGTGACGGTTGGATCGGTGAACGCTCCGGTTCCGGTGATCGCCAGCACCGGGTTTATGGATCGCGGCGGCTACGAAATTGGCGAGCGAGTGAATATCGATATTTTGGGGAACACTGTTCCTGTTCGACTCGCAGGTGTAGCCGAGTATTTCCCGACTCTGGATCCTGAATTTTCCACTTTCGTGGTTGGTGATATCCGATCTACGTGGTTGGCTTTGAATGCCGATCGTATGCGCAATGCCGAGCAGGCGAACGAGGTTTGGATCGATACGGGTGATGCGGCGCCTTCTGATGTGGGCAACGCGCTAAGGGCGCGAAGTTCGTTCCCGCCATCGCTTGTTGCGCAGGATCAGTTGTTGCGAGATGCCGCGGTTGATCCGCTGATTTCAGCCGGTTGGCGCGCGTTGCTGGCGATTGCATTCGCCACGGTGCTTGCGACGAGCGCGGTTGGATTCCTGGTTTATTCGCAGGTGACTTTCGCTTCAAGGATGACCGAGTATGCTGTGGTTCGAACGTTAGGGCTGACGACGAAGCAGGTGCTTGGGCTTGTGACCTTCGAACTGTTGCTGGTGCTCGTACCTGCGGTGCTTGTTGGCGGAGTTCTTGGCATGCGCATGGGCGCAACGATCATTCCGTTCCTCGTAACTTCGGGTGAAGGAGTTCGCGTTGTGCCACCTGTTGTGCTGAATGTCGATTGGCAATCGATTGGTGTGCTGGTGGGTGTGGTTGGTGCGATATTCCTTGCAATTTCGATTGGTTTGATCTCGTCAGTGCGCAAAATATCCCCCCCGAGGGTGATGCGCATGGGCCAGAACTAGCCGATTCTACATCGGGTCGAGCAGCGGTTCGGCTTTGCAACTAGTCTAAGATTCGTGTCTGTGGAAGCATTACTTTCGGTCGAAAATCTAACGAAGCAGTACAACGGCGTTGTTGCACTAAACGACGTTAGCTTCGAAATAACTGACGGCATTACCGGGATTCTTGGCGAGAACGGTGCTGGCAAAAGTGACCTGCCCCCGATAGCGTTACCACTTATTATCTCGGATTCACGACCAGTTGAAGCCTGGGCATGATTGCCTCAGGTGTCGGCGGCCGGTATCCGAGTGAGCTGTGTGGTCGGATCGTGT
>Ga0115002_10004500_pt1 | contig 16827 bp, 10 predicted proteins | sample ArcticOcean_MG_C_8_FD_89576 | JGI IMG/M metagenome (GOLD analysis project Ga0115002, IMG submission 89576) | Marine microbial communities from western Arctic Ocean - ArcticOcean_MG_CB11_86 | ecosystem: Environmental > Aquatic > Marine > Oceanic | place: Arctic Ocean: Canada Basin | collected... | reverse complement strand
GAAATGCGGGTGCTGCCCGTCGTCGATTCGGCCCACCACCGCACGGCGTCCATCGCCGCTTCAAACGCGTCCTCAGCGTTAACAGTAGCTCGAAGCGGTCCAGATTCCACGAAATAACTGTTCATGGCGATTCCTCCTGAATGGGTGAAGCATTGATTTATGAAGCGGGATTGGAATTCACCAACCCTGCCGTGTATTTGAGTGGGCCGATCTTGGCCCCCTAGTTGATATCGCCGTCCTTGTGACACGTTTGGTCAATTCGCAGAGAATTCCGAAAAAAGTGTCGGGATTGCTGGTTTCAGTTCAACTAGTTGCTTCCCGCTGGCCTTACTACGTGGGAAGCTGAAAAAAGGTTTGGCCGAAAATCCAAGTAGCTCGTCCATGTGACAAAGAAAGTGATGGACGCTTCGCTATTGATTGCCTACTCGCAAGTAAATGTGCAGTCAGATGTCTGATTGTGCCTATACTAGCACGACGCGCAAGCGAGTGAATCTTCCGGCGTTCAACGAATTCTACTCCCTGCCGCCCGAATTGCGGTTCGAATGCAATTGTTCACCCTTCCCGAACTCCTAGAGTAGACTGAACGGGATTCAGACTGCGAAGTTGAAGCCGAGTATTTCGGGCTCAAGGCCTCGCGTCATTTGAGAAGATCTTCACTCAACCAACTTTCCCACGCGGATCGATGAATTCCAAATTCAAACTCTCTATATCCTTGCTCGCTACAACGATGCTCGCAGTTATGTTGCTGGCAACTTCCGCGCCAGCCCAACCGGGTTTGGGGGATACCCTGCCCGAGTTCAACGATCGCCCGAAACATTCGGCACTGGCCACGACGACCTACCAAGCGAATCTGAAAAAACACAAAGGGGCGAGTGACTTTCTGGTTTTGCCCGGCCTCGTCGCCAATCGCAAAACTCAACGCGTCGAGGTGATGGCGGAAGCGACGGGCATTGGAGCCAAAACGATCGTCGAGTTCTTACTGATCGACGCCAGTAGCAACAAAGGTTACGAAGCACTTTTGTGGTCTCATGCTCGTCCGAGTGACATACATCGAGCGTTGGAATTTATCGGCATGAAGGCTGGCAATGCTTTCCATCCTGGCGAGCTCCGATACTGGGCAAAGGGCGAACGAGTCGTTACAACGATCGCGGTAGGTGACGACGAGATTCCGCTGGAGAGTCTTATAATCGACAACAGAACGGGCAGACGGCTCCCCGCTGTGGGATTCGTTTTCGCCGGTTCGTCCATCGTGAACCCGCCTGGCAATCCCGCTCAAAAGCTGTACGCGGCCGACATCGTCACCCCCAAGTCGATTGCTTCCCTCTACAACAACACAACTGCCGTGCTAGACGTTCCCCGTCGCGCTTTCCAAGGGGACATCTACGGCACACAAATCGTCGGCTCCCGAAAAAACTTGCGCAAAAACGAATTGGTGACGATTACCCTGAAACCCGAACTTACTGATGGCCGGAGAAGAGTAATAGATTTGAATCTGAAAATTCGTGGCACGAAACCCGAGCCAGCTAAATTGCTCGAGGCTGAGAACGACAGTTCAGCAAAGTTGCCATTCGAGTTTCTACTTACTGACGAAACGGGCAAGTCGATAACTCCGAAACCTCAACTGGCCAATGTACTGGGAAAATTCGAGTCGCTTGTTCGCCAGGGTCGAGATACGTTCGTCTCGATTGAATTCGATTCTGCATTAACGCTCGAACAGGTGAAACACGTCTGCAAGTTCATTGACGCGATTAACTCCGACGGCGGTATTCGAGTCGAGCCACCCGCGAAGAACCAACTTTATTACAAGGCACTTTTGCCCGATCGAAAACTACTGAACCCTGCACGCCGCGTAGTCGATCCATGGGAAGTTCATTGCCATCTCAATAAAGAAACTGGCGATCTTGCAGCAACTCTCAGATTATTGGAGTCGACCTATGTCGGCGGCGAATCGAAAACGAAAGAAACGAAACTTGCTGTCGAAAGCGGAAAGGAACTGCGTCGACAACTCGATGCCGACGCGGCACGCCGCAAGAACGCTGGTCGGCGGCCAGGACCGACGATATTACTAGTCTTTGCGGAACCAAACACTACCTATGGTCAGTTGCTGAGGTTCTTAGCGTCGGCAATGTCCACGCACAATGAGATCCACGTCTTTGTCAAAAGTACAGGCAGTGAATAGCATTCCGCGGATACTCGTCGTAAAATGCCGCAAACACAACTCACTGATAAAGCATCTCGCAAATACAACTCCATCGGAATTAGTCGAAATGACTCAAGCTAATCTACACCAATCTGTGCTCTTCATATTGTCGCTACTACTAAGCTGTACGTTAGCAGTGGCCGCCGAGCCCGCTCAATCGAACTCCGTTCCAGACCTGACGAAGACGATTGATTTTGAGCGAAAAGGGGAGTACTTCCTTGGACCAACTGCACTAAAAGGCTGGATGTTCGTCTCCGATAATTTCATGACGGCGGAAGCCCGGCAGATCCTCATCACCCACGTTTCACCTGGTTCTGCCGCAGACGGCATGCTGAAAGTCGGTGATGTTATCCTCGGAGTCGACGGCAAGTATTTCGACAGCGATGCTCGCAAATCATTCGGTCGGGCAATCGATGAAGCCGAGCGTAGCGAAAACCGCGGTATCCTCAAGCTCATCCGCTGGCGGCCAACGGAATCCGCAAAAACTCGTCAGGGCACCGAGACAAAGGTCCAACTGACGCTCAAAGTGATGGGCACCTATAGCGACATGGCTCCGTACAATTGCCCAAAGTCGAAACGAATCCTCGCTGACGCCATCAAAAATATTATCGAACGCAAAGACATGGGTAGGTTCGGCGCAGCGGCCCTTGCGCTTTTGGCAACGGGAGAACAGGAACATCTCGAAATCGTCCGCGACTACCTTCACGAAGTAAGGTGGGCGAAACCCGACATGAAAATCAGTTTGGAGTCTGGCGGGCTGGTCGCTTGGTCCTACGGCTATCAAAATCTTGTGCTCACTGAATACTATCTTGCCAGTGGAGATGAATATGTATTGCCCGCGATACGAGAATACTCAATCAAGACCGCGATGGGTCAGAGCAACGGTGGAACTTGGGGTCATGGGTTGGCCTGGACGAGTAAGAACGACGGTAAACTACATGGGCGACTCGGAGGATACGGCGCCGTGAATCAAGCCGGCCTGCCGTGCTTTCTCTCGTTGTTGCTCGCGAAAAAGTGTGGTGTGGAACATCCCGAAGTCGACGACGCCATCTCGCGGGCTAGTCGTTTCTTTCAACAGTTCATTGACAAGGGATCCATCGGGTATGGATATCACCGCCCTAGCCTTGAGATCAACGCCAATGGCAGAAACGGCATGTCGGGCAATGGCAAAAACGGAATCGCTGCGGTCGCGTTCCAAGTTCAAGGTCACCGCGAGGGGACGCGATTCTTTTCCAAACTAACGGCCTCCTTATACAACACTTGCGAGTATGGACACAGCGGAAATTCGTACAGCTACTTTTGGGATCCGCTTGGTGCCAACAGCGGCGGACCAGAACTCGCTGCAGCATTCCTCAAAGAATTGCGTTGGTATTACGCGCTCACGCGGCAAGCGGACGGCAGTTTCGTAAACCAACCTTTGGGTGGGCACTACGGCGGCAAGATGCTCGACCCCACAATCGCTCAAGTGTTGATCGCAACCATGCCCCGCAAGGCTATTCACCTCACAGGTAAGAGCCAGAAAAAGGGCGAACTATTCGACAAACAAGAAACGGAAGATGCGATCGCCGCGGGCCGTTGGCGTTTAGCAAATGCCGATAACGCGAGTGCCGATGAGCTGATTGGAGAACTCGACAACTGGTCGCCGATCGCGCGCGAATGGATCGCCATAGCGTTGGCGAAAAAAAAAGATAAGAAAATCGTTCCGCAGCTAGTCCAACTACTTGAGAGCGACAATCCCGAGGCGCGGGCTGGGGCGGCGGCCGGGTTGGGATATCAAGGCGATCGCGCCGCCAATGTAATCCCGCAGCTTTCCAAATTACTGAACGACAAAGAACCGATCGTCTGCATGACTGCGGGATACGCATTGGCACGCATCGGGCAACCCGCTCAAAAAGCGATACCCGAACTGCTGCGAGCTCTGCTCGCGTCGCAAGAAGAAGAACTGATGAAACCCAAGCGACAAGCTTTGGCGTACTCGTTCGGCTACGCCAGCGGGAAATATGCACCACTCTATTTCGATGGCATCCTCGCTCAAGTACCCGCGGGCAATAATCCGCTCGGCGAACTAGATCGAGATCTCCTCTATCCGGCCATCGCTAAACTACTCAGCGACTCGTCGGGACGAACGAGAGAATGCGGCGCTTACGCTCTAAACTTCTTCGACCGGCGAGACACCGCCGCGATGGCTCAAGAAATCTACGATACGATCAAGACGCCCGCCATGAACTATTTGATGATGGACGACGGCCCTCGCGCCTACGGACTCCAACTAATGGCGCGACTTCGACTCAAGGAAGGCATTCCGTTATGCATTGAGACAATCGAGATCGGTCGCTGGGGATCACACACCCGAGTGCCCGCTCGATTCAAAACGCTGCAAGCCTACGGTGGAAATGCCAAATCCTATCTTCCTCAGCTAAGGGAAATGCGAACGGTATGGAAGAGCGGCGATAATCGAATCATGCTTGACGAAACGATCAAGATCATCGAAGACGACAACAATCCGTTTCCGCTGACCAGTATTCACGATTTAGTTGACGAGCGATTAGCTCGAGACTTAGCTGAGATCAAGAACGATGAGCGGCGTCTGGATTTCTGCCGCGAGTTAGCTAAAAAACATCCCAACGATTTCTTCTATCGAGCGGCGGGAATTCGGAAGGTCGTTTCCATTCGTGGCGGTGAAGCGTTTAACGAACTATTGGCCGCGCTTTCGAACCCAAACGAAATAATTCATGAAACTGTCGTCAAACTCTCTGCCGATCTCCCCGGCAACAAGATGACAGACAAGTGGATTCGGCATCTCGACGAATCAGAGTCAAATCGTCTTGCTGGAATTCTCGACGTTCTTGGTCAACGCAAAGACCCTAAAACGCTACCAGCAGTTAACAAGTATCTAAAACACGAAGACGAGATCGTTCGAAACGCGGCACTCCGCGCCGCATCGGCGCTCGAAGTGAAGTAAGCAGCAAAGTCAGCAGCCACACTCCAAACAAACTCTAGAGAAACTCAATGAATCGTAACGTCAACCACTTTTTCGTGTGCATCGCCTTGGCACTCTCGCTGGCCGCACAAACTGAGGCGAAGGAAATCCCCAAACAGCTACCGGCTCCGGATTCAACAGCACCAACATCCAACAAACCTGTAAAGGTCTACATCCTATCGGGTCAATCAAACATGGTTGGAATCGGACAAGTAGGCGGAGGAAGCGTGCGTTGGTCGGGCATAACGGACGCCACGGTTTCCGTCTATCCCGGAGCGTGGTCAGCCGACGTTGACTACGACAAAGAGAAGCCGAGCAAGATCGTAGAGCTGCCAGTTTACGGCGGTGTCAAACCAACTCCTTTTCCCGGCGGCGGCACGCAAGTCGTGCGAGGATTTATTGAGGTCAAAACTTCTGGCGTCTACAAATTCACTCCCGGCTATCAAGCCTCCACATTGAACATTATGGAACTGGATGGCGTGGAAGTGCATCGCAGGGAAGTCGACAAGCCAGTCAAGCATGCCAACTTCAAAATTACGGGCGGAAAGAAATATCCCTTCAAGATCACTTTCGTTACCGGCGCCGCTGACGGCCTGGGATGGTGGTCCAGAACGGACATTCCAGGAACTTTGGACACATTGGTCGGCGAAGACGGAAAGTTTCCGCATCTGATCGACGACGATGGCAACTACATCTCGCGAAATGACGTTTGGTATAAGGGCCTGGTAACAGCGACCGCGAATAAATGGTTGAGCGTAGGCTGTGGTGCCACCAACAACCAAATTGGACCGGAATTACAATTCGGACACATCATGGGTTACTACCACGATGAACCAGTCCTCATTCTTAAGACTTCTCAAGGCAATCGAAGTTTGGGCTGGGATTTCCTGCCACCCGGAAGCGAACAATTTACCTACGACGGCCGCACCTACGCTGGTTACAAAGACGACATTCCGTCATGGACAGCAGACGACCCCGGTAAAAAAGTGAACTGGCATGCGGGTCTACAATACGACCAATGCTTCAAAGCGGCTCACGAAGTGCTCGACAATTTTGACACTCATTTCCCGCAGTACAAAAATCAAGGCTACGAGGTTGCTGGTTTTGTCTGGTGGCAAGGACACAAGGATGGTAACGCGGCTCATGCCAGTCGATACGAGCAGAACTTAGTTCACCTCATAAAGACTCTTCGCCAGGAATTCAAAGCCCCACGAGCGCCGTTTGTCATCGGCACGATTGGATTTGGCGGCTGGAAGATGCAAGGTCCACACCTCACAGTTGCCAACGCTCAAATTGCTGTCAGTGGTGAGAAGGGCAAGTACCCCGAGTTTGCAGGCAATGTTTTGACGGTGGAGACTCGCGACTTTTGGCAAGACGCTGCGGTATCGCCGAGAAATCAAGACTTTCATTACAACGGAAATGCCAGCACTTATATGATGGTCGGAGACGCCCTCGGACGCGGTATGGCTAGTCTGCTGGACAAGAAAGATTGATCTGTCGACCACTAGCCGCAACACATTCTTGAGCGGCGCTGGTCATTGGATGGGTATTGAGTTTTTGCGACACCTATTACGAGACGCCAACTCGACTTCGCCGAAGCCGTGTTACGCAAATTAGTTACGTCCACAAGCTGCTGCGAGCTAGACTATCCACGACGGTTTGCGTTGAGAAATTGTCCAATAATCCAATCTCGATAATTATGCCCTACGGTACATGATTGAAACGGTCTGCCAGAGTAAGATATTAAGGTTATTGGGAGCCCTAAAGGGCTCTCAACCCGCCTTTTAGGAACGATGCTACGTCGTCCTGAAATCGGATGATGAGCTTCAGAACTAAGCCAGTAACATAAACATCACCCCGAGAAGAACCCAATGTCAAAAAAATGTTTAATTCTAGTGCTAGTGCTGGGCATGATGCCGTCAGTGCTTCAAGCACAACCAAAAGAGTCCAACAAGTTTGCCTTTAAGGAAAACGACGTCGTTGCTATCTACGGCAATGGCTTAGCAGACCGAATGCAACAAGAACCTTGGGTAGAGACCGTACTTCAGAGTCACTTGAAAGGACTCGATGTCAGCTTTCGGAACATGAGTTTCTCGGGAGACTTGAATTCCAAGCGACCGCGAAACCAAGGATTCACCAAGGATGCCGATTACTTGAATCACGTCGCTCCCGATGTGATCTTCACCTTCTACGGCTTTAACGAATCATTCGGCGGACCGGACGCTGCTGAGGCCTACAAGACTGGACTCGTCAACTTCGTAAAGACATTTCGCAGTTGGAGAAACGAGAAGGGCAAAGACGTTCGATTCGTTCTCTTCAGTCCTATCGCTTTTGAAAACACGGGCGATCCAAACCTTCCCGATGGCCTTCTACAAAATGGAAATCTGGCCGCCTTCACCGAAGCTACTCGTCGAGCAGCGAAGGAATCGGGCGTTGCGTTTGTCGATCTTTTCTCTCCGACGTTCCAACTGTTTGAATCCAGTCCTAAGCGTTTCACTATCAATGGTGTACACCTTAACGAAGCTGGTTATCAAAGACTTGGCAATATCATCTCCAGAGCACTTCTAAAGAAACCGGCACCTGCCCCTAAAACTCTTACGGCTATTCGTTCAGCCGTTGAAGACAAAAACTGGCATTGGCACAATCGCTATCGAGCGACCGATGGTAACGATGTTTGGGGTGGACGTTCTGGTCTTCGATTTGTGGATGGCCAAAGCAACGCTGATGTTCTCAAGCACGAACTGAAAATGCTGGACGTCATGACGGCCAATCGCGACAAAGGGATTTGGGCCGCAGCAGCTGGCAAGGCGTACAAAATTGACGATAGTAATGTACCTCCTCCGATCAAAGTAAAATCGAATGTTGGTGGTGGAAGCAAGAGCTCCAGCTCCGCCAAAGAGGGAACTACAAATTACCTCAGCCCCGAAGAAAGTGCCGCCAAGATTCGAGTCCCCGAAGGCTACGAGCTAAACGTCTTCGCTTCGGAAAAGCAGTTTCCAGATCTTGCCAACCCAGTGCAAATGCAAGTTGACGCCAAGGGTCGACTCTGGGCTGCCAGTTGGAATACCTATCCCAAGTGGGAACCAGGTAAGAAGATGAACGACAGCCTCATGATTTTTGAGGACACTGACAAAGATGGAAAAGCGGATAAACGCATTATCTTTGCACACGTACACAACCCACTTGGCTTTGAGTTCTGGGGCGGTGGCGTAGTCGTTACCTCTGGTCCAGATCTGTTGTTTCTCAAGGACACCGACGGCGACGATAAAGCAGATGTTCGTTACTCCATTCTTCAAGGTTTGGGAACGGCCGACACGCACCACGCCGCCAACAATCTTATCTACGGTCCAGACGGTGGAATCTATTGGCAAAGTGGTATCTTCTTGGTCCACAACCACGAGACACCTTGGAACCAAAACCTGAACATCGGTAGCTCGGGGATGTATCGCTTCGATCCTCGCCGCTTTACGATCACTCCACACGCTGGCAACTCGCCCAACCCGCACGGCACTAGCTTCGACCGCTGGGGTTATTGCTATGCAAACGATGGTACCGGCGGACGAACGTTCCAAGTGCGTCCCGAAGGTAAGGGCTTCAAGATGCACACGCTGCTCAACAAAGAGTTCCGACCAGTTGCAGCTAACGAAATCCTCTCGTCTGCACACTTCCCTGAAGATATGCAAGGCGATTTCCTGATCTGTAATACGATCGGATTCCTAGGCGTCAAGCAATACCATCTCGATCGAGATGGCGACGGCGGCAAACGAAAACTTGGTCACGTCTGGGGAACTCCGGAAAAAGAACTCCTCAATAGCGGCGACAAGAACTTCCGTCCAACGGATGCCATCATTGGTGAAGACGGAGCGTTATATGTATCCGATTGGCAAAACGTCATCATCGGTCACATGCAACACAACATTCGCGACCCAAGTCGCGATCACGTTCACGGCCGCATCGTTCGCTTGACCGTCAAAGGGCGCCCACTACAGAAGCCCGTCAAAATCCACGGACAACCGATCGAAGCACTTCTCGAAAACCTCAAACACCCAATCGACGGCGTGCGCCATCGTACCCGTGTTGAATTGAGTGGTCGCGATTCGACTGAAGTAATCGCAGCGACTCGCAAATGGATGAAGGACTTCAACGTTGACGATGAAGCGGAAGCACACCACGTGCTCGAAGCACTGTGGATGCACCAGCAACACAACGTCCGCAACGAAGAATTGCTTAACAAAGTTCTCAAGTCGAAAGTTAAGCATGCTGTCGTGGCCGCCACCACAGTGAAGCATTTCTGGCACAACGTCGACACGACTAGTGCTCGCGATTTTGTTGCAGATGCGGAAGCTGCACTAGCGGTGAATTTTGATCCGCCCAAACACCTCAACGCTGCCGATCAGGAAACCTACAAGCTGGGTGCCGAAGTCTTTAAACGACACTCTCACTGTATGACCTGCCACCAGCCCAACGGTAAAGGCCTGGGAAATGCCTACCCATCGCTTGTTGGTAGCCCTTGGGTTAACGGCAGCGAAGAGCGGTTGATCAAGATGACGCTGCACGGCCTCTGGGGAAAAATGACCGTCAATGGCAAAACCTACGATCCTATCCGAGGTGTACCCCCGATGACGGCATTCGCCCAATTGTTGAACGACAAAGAGTTGGCAGCAGTGCTAACTTTCGTACGCAACACCTGGGACAACCAATCTTCGCCGATTCGTCCCGAAACTGTGAAGCAAGTTCGCGAAGCCAACAAAGATCGTACGATCTACTGGAAGCCAGACGAATTGCTCGCTTCGCATCCACTCGAGGCAGCGCTGGTGCTGTCAGACCTCGGCATTGACCCCGAGTTTTCCAACAAAAAACTGGAAGACGAATTGCTAGAAACTGCACCCGCTGAACTGGCCAAAGTGGCAATTGCAAAAGGTGATGTGGTTAGAGGCAAGCAGTTGTTCTACAAGTCAACTGCAGCTTGTTTCTCTTGCCACGATCCACCCTCGGGTGCAGCTCGACTCGGTCCAAGCTTGGCAGAGCTCAAGAAGCCTCTGACAGGTGAAGAACTGGTTGACTCGATCTTGCGTCCCTCGAAACTGATCGAAAAAGCTTTCGCGCAAGTGAATGTGATCACTGTTACGGGTAAGCAAGTTACGGGTATTCGCGTTTCGGAAGACGAAAACGAAATCGTCTTGCGAAACCTAGCTCAACCCGACCTCATCAAGATCTCCAAGAAGGATATCGATGAAGTATTGGATTCCAGGACTTCGATCATGCCTGCCAACTTGACACGGCAATTGAAAAATCGAGGTGAGTTCAATGACCTTATGAAGTACATCATTGAAATCAGAAAACGATAGCCTGAGCAAGTCGAGCGATTTGTTCGACAGGTTTACATATTGAATAAATGACTTCGGAGGTACCAAGTGTGCCTCCGATTTCATTTCGAAAGAGCATTGGCAATGTAAACACGCAGTTCTCTCGCGAGATCCAAGCGGCGGTATTTCCCTCTATCAACTCCCGCGGTTCGATTCTTTACGCCGAAGGCGTTGCAACAAGAGCCTAGGGTCAATTCGACGAGCCACAGCGAGTTAGAACGCACCCTACGTATTGCGGCCAAATCGCACAAGGGCGAGCCAACACGCTTGGCTTCGAAACGTGTCATCCGATCCCTCTGACTACATTTCAATTTCAAATCGCTTGCGACTTTCGCGGGCGACGAAACTTTGGGCCAGCTTGTCGTCGACAACACTTTCCGTTTTGGGATCCCACTGTATCTTGCGGCCGAGGCGAGCGGCAATGCCAGCCAGATGGCAAGTGGAAACAGCTCGGTGATGCGAATAGACATCGGAAATCGGCTCTGTGCGAGCCACCACCGACTCGAAGAAATTTTGGAAATGGCTGACCAAAGGTCGGTTCTTGTAGGCCTTCTCTAATGCATCCTCGGGCAGCGGATTGGAAACGAGATCCTCGACGGGCTTGCCTGTCAGACGGCCCCGATTGACGAAAATCCGACCCTTCGTTCCTTCGAACAAGATTCCGTTATTTTGGTCGTGGCGAATTTCTATTTCTTTACCGTCCGCAAATTTTGCCTGAATAAGAAATGCTGTGGCCGTATTGTATTGAGTATCATCCAGAGGCATTCCATCTTTGAATTTCACTGGATGTTCTGCCATGACTGGATCAATTGAGACTGGCCCCGTGTCAGTCTTGCCAAGTCCCCACGTTGCGATGTCTACGTGATGAGCGCCCCAGTCGGTTAGCTTGCCGCCTGAATACTCATACCACCAACGGAACTCGTAGTGACATCGCGACCAGCTATTGGTAAATCCATAGTCGCCGGCGAGGTAGCGGAATTTCGCTTCGGGCACTGGCCCTTGCCAAAGATCCCAGTCCAATTCTTTCGGCGCGGCGACAACTGGCAAGACGGGACTCTTGGGCGCACCACCGATGCTACAAGTCGCCTTCTTTACCTCGCCAATGCGACCAGCTCGAATCATCGCAACGGCCTTGATGAATTGCTGACTACTGCGTTGTTGAGTTCCAACTTGGACAATGCGTTTCGTCTTGCGACAAACCTCGGAGATTTTGCGACCTTCATCGATCGTCAGTGTCAGTGGCTTTTCACAATACACGTCCTTACCAGCTAACATCGCTTCGATCGCGATCTTTGCATGCCAGTGATCGGGCGTCGATATGTGAACGATGTCGATACTATCGTCGTCGAGAATGGCTCGATAATCTTGGTAGATTTTCGGCGTGGAACCAAGCCAACCCTTCACCAGGCCAGCTGCTCGTTCTCGCCTGCTCTTGTCCGCATCGCAAACTGCCACGTAGTCGCCAAATTCTTTGAAGAACTTTGCCGAGCCATATTCTCGGTTCGCCCCCGTCGCCTTCACGGCCCACCGACTACCAGTGCCAATTGCAGCAACTCGAGGTCGATCATTCGCGGCAACGAATCCCTCCGCACGATGGGCACGAGTCAAAACGGCTGCGCCAGCGATGGCGAGGCCACTCTGGATGGCGCCGCGACGAGTGATTTTTAAATTCGACATGTAGGTCTTCCAGTAATTGGCGATTCTATGAATTCGGTCGATCGCTAGAGAATAATTGACGGGCATCGATTGAGCAACCGATTTGCCAATGAAGTCATTAACGAATGATTTGACTGAGAGTGCTGGTCCAAAGACAATAGTGCGTGCACACCATTCCCAAATAACGAGCATACGACCTGCAACAAGAGAATTTTCAGCTCGAGCTTCTTTTTCAATCCCAAGAAGCGCTGAACGCAGTTGCATCGTTTCCAAGCTTTGCCGCGCGTCGTTCGGAACAGTGGAATCCCCGATCCTTTCGGAGCCGTCTGCATTAACTCCCGGGTGATCGTCTCCATCTCATCGCTGAGCATGATCCGCCGATCCTTGCCAGTCTTCTTGGCGCTTTTATGACCATGCTGGCCATCGGAAGTTCGCGCCTTTAGTAGATAGTACATGCCTTGCGGCGTTTCGACGATATGATCTGCAGTCACTTTCGCTAATTCCGAGTACGGCCGTGCACCGGTCAACATACAGCCCTTAATAAATAGCCCCATCGCGTCGTCGGCGGCTTCATAAAGAGCCTTCTCTTCTTCAGGGGAGAACGCAGTGACCCGCGGCGTTGCGGTCGGCTTCTGATAACCAGCTACGGGGTTAACATCGAGGTCGTCGAATTTGCAGCAGAAGTTGAACGAGGCAATGATCGAGCCGATCACGTTGCGTTGGCTGTTGTGATTCCAGGTCGTATGTTGCTGCATCCATGTTCGCAAGTGTTTCTTCTTGAACTCGCTCACCTTTAACGCTCCGCAATAACCACACAGATCATTGAGCCAATTCTCGACCTGAGTTGCCCATAACGGCGTAGCTGATTGGTGCAGATCGGCTAAATACGTATCGCAAACTTTGGCCACGGTCCATTCGTTGGATGTTGCTACCGCCGGAGAGCTCAATTCATCGGAAAGCTTGACCCGCGCAAGCGCCAACTGAGCGGCCTCCTTGTTCTCCAACCCGCGAATTCGCTCACCTTTTTCGTCAATCAGCGAAATCCTTTTCTTGGTCCCGGGTTCGGTGTAATACCAACTATCCGTTTGCTTCCAGTGCCAGGCAGATCCGTGCTGCTGGCGGCGTTTCTTTCGTTCCCTTGCCATTCTTGAGGAAATCCTTTCGTTGTTATCCCAGTTGCCGCTGGGAATTGACTAGGGGTATGTAGGGGACGACAATGTGTTCTGGAACCGGTTTCGGTTCCTTGCCGCCAGGGGGCCGACGTACGGGTTGCCGCCCGTGGCCCCTTGGTCTTTTTTGTTGCATACCAAGAACGAGTCGGTATGACAGAGAGAATCGAACGCAGCGCACGCACGATCTATTTGATAGGACGCATTTCATGTTTCAATTCCTTGCCATCACGAAGGCCGGTTGCCGCCGGTTATTCCCTCGTCACTTGCTACACAGAATAACTACACTGACGTTTTTCATCGCCACGATAGTCATCCCACAAGTAATTTATACGAAACAAGTTAGTGCCAAGTCAAGCGAACGTCCAAACATCGTTTTGATCATGGCCGACGATCTGGGGTATTCGGATCTCGGATGTTACGGTGGCGAAATGGCGACGCCGAACATCGACAAGTTGTCTAAAGCTGGAATGTCGTTCACTCAGTTTTACAACACTGGGCGATGTTGCCCGACTCGAGCCAGCCTGATGACGGGGCTTTATCCGCACAACGCGGGAATTGGCCATATGTTGAGCAAGAGCCCCAATGGTCTCTATTCGGGAGACCTAAGTCGCAACGCTATTACAATTGCCGAGGGTTTGAAGCCGGCAGGCTACTCGACGTATATGGCAGGTAAATGGCACCTTACTCCGTGGTCGGCAACTGTCGACGAGAACCCAACAACAAACTGGCCAAACGCACGCGGTTTCGACGAATTCTTTGGGACTATCGCCAGCATTCGTAGCTTCTACAGCCCGCCATCAATTGCTCGAAATGAGAGATCACTATCGCCACCAAAAGGCGACTTTTACTACACCGAAGCCATCAATGACTTTGCCTGCCACGTTATCGAAGAGCATGACAAACAACACCCCTTCTTTCTTTATGTGCCTCAAGTGGCACCGCATTGGCCGCTTCACGCTCGAGAATCTGCAATTGAAAAGTTTCAAAAACGATACTTGGCTGGTTGGGACGAGCTCGCCAAACAGCGCTATGAACGCATGGTACGACTCAACTTGATTGACAAATCTTGGCCGCGTCGAGATTCGCATCCCGATTCGTTCCAGTGGGAAAAGATCGCGCCGGAAAACCGAGAGTGGTTTGCTCGTAGGATGGCGACGTATGCAGCGATGGTTGAAGCCGTCGACGATGGCGTCGGACAAATTATGAATACACTCCGAAAACGAAAAATGCTCGACAACACTTTGATTATCTTTTTGTCGGATAATGGAGGCTGCGCCGAAGAGATTGGTCCGCTGGGACGCGCTAAAGGGTTCCCGCTAAAGACACGCACAGGCAAAACAATTCGACTTGGCAATCACCCGGAAATCGATCCAGGCCCCGAAGATACCTACAGCAGTTACGGACTCGAATGGGCGCAGTTCAGTAACACTCCATTTCGCAACTTCAAGAGTTTTGTACACGAAGGCGGTATCTCCACTCCAGCGATTTTTCACTGGCCCGGCAAGATTAAGTCCGGGTGGACAAGCGAAGTGGCTCACGTAATCGATGTGTTGCCGACCTGCCTCGAACTATGCCACCAAGAATATCCGCAGGACTACCGAAAAAGAAAAATCAAACCGCTCGACGGCCGTAGCATCGTTGAAACTCTGACAGGAACGGCGCATCCCAAGACGCAGCACGCCGAGAAGGAACAGGTCCGCGATTTATTTTGGGAGCACGAAGGTAACCAAGCAGTCCGATCGGGGAATTGGAAGTTAGTTCGCGCGTTCGGAGATGAATGGCACCTGTTTCGAATCGATCGCGATCGACTCGAAGTACGCAATCTCGCTGGAACGCATCCAGAAAAAGTTGCGGAGTTGAAATCGGCGTACGTGGATTGGGCTAAGCGGAATGGCGTCAAGCAATGGGAGGGGCGTCAGACTCCGATCGGCGGAATGACGAAGGGTTGGTTAACCAACCCCTAGTTCTTACCGCTGACGAATCGAAGTAGGACTGACTTTTGGGATGCATAGGCGTCTAATTAACGCCGTTGATGCGGTATTCTCGTGCTTGGTGAAGTATTTGAGCACTAACGAGCAGAGTTGGTACCAGGGCAACGGCCTTGAGAACTTCGAGCGGTGGCTAGTCAATTGAGGGGTTCACTTCGTATGATGGCGACTTTGTCGCTTTTATAATTCAGCTGTTGGGAGAGTTGTGGTGCGGACATACCAGACCGAGATCTTGCTTAAGAATGACGATGCAGCCTTACGCTTCTTGCCCGAAGGCCCCTACCGAAATGGCGAGTCGATCCTCAGTTGGGTGGCAATCCAGCATTCGGCCGAAGCAACCAACGGCTCATTGAATTTTCTCGATCTCGACACGGGAGCGAACACAAATCATCCGTTGCCTGGGCGACCGGGATTTGCGTTTCCCACCGATCAAGAAGGTATCTATGTCGTAGGGCTCGAACGACACATTCAGTTGTTCGACGTTAAGACCGGCGAGACAACGGTAATTTCGCATGCGGTGGATGCGGATGTAGAAAACACAATTATTAACGATGGACTCGTCATCGACGGCGGATTGATCTTTGGCTGCAAAGATCTCGAATTTGCTACTAAAAAGGCGGGACTCTATCTTTACCGCACTTCCGATAAACAACTCATCCGATTGCGAGATGACCAAATCTGCTCGAATGGAAAGATCTTCGTCCAAGATGGTGACAAAGGAGTTTTGTACGACATCGATTCCCCGACTCGAACGGTGGTCAAATACCAAATCGATATCGCCGCAGGGACGGCGAGCGAACCGGAGCTCGTCGTCGACCTGCGGGAAGATTCAGCCGTCCCAGATGGTATGGTCGAAACTCCCGACGGAAAAAGTTGTATTATCTCTTTCTACAATCCAAATCCCGCTCCGCACGGCACCAGCCGTCAGTTCTCATTGGAAACTGGCGAATTGGAAGCCGTCTGGAAAACCGATCGAGCTCCGAGAGTTACTTGTCCGCAACTCGTTCGCATTGGCGAAGTCGTGAAATTGGTAATGACGACAGCGGTCGAAAACATGTCCGCCGAGGAACAGGCCGAAGCAATAAACTCTGGTCACTTATTCGTCGGCGATACAGAATTCGACGACGTACCGGCCAATCCTATTTTCAAGTTGGCCGATTGAACTGAGACCGTATGTATCTTGCTCGTGTAGAGTTGATCGAGGGACACGCCGCAGCGCGAATCCTGCGAGACGACGGCCAGCCAGGATGGCCATTACCCTCAGCGTTAGCTGTCACACTACGCAAATCGTTTGATATCGACTCGACGGCGATTGAGGGTCGGATAACGCGTTGTGTTAGCCAAGCGTGTTGGCTCGCCCTTGTGCGATTTAGGCTGCAATACCTAGGGTGGCGTTCTACCTCGCTGGGGCTCGGCGAACTGACCCCAGGCTACTGCGGCAACGCCTTCGGCGTAAAGAAAGATG
>Ga0115002_10004499_pt1 | contig 16829 bp, 18 predicted proteins | sample ArcticOcean_MG_C_8_FD_89576 | JGI IMG/M metagenome (GOLD analysis project Ga0115002, IMG submission 89576) | Marine microbial communities from western Arctic Ocean - ArcticOcean_MG_CB11_86 | ecosystem: Environmental > Aquatic > Marine > Oceanic | place: Arctic Ocean: Canada Basin | collected... | reverse complement strand
AATTTGAGTATAAGAAATGCTTAGATGTGTGTTTGGGTTAGATTAAAATCTAAGTAGCTTTTTACAGGCTATCAGTAGCCTAGAGAATAAGATCAGCGTAATTTTTAGGAGATTTAGTGATGGAAAAGAGCTCATTGGGGATTAACATGCAACGAATAAAGCACGGCTTTGTTGTTATGGCTGTAGTGTTGGCTGCCGGTTGTGGCGGCGGTGGTGGTGGCGGTGCGGCTACCGCTACTGATACGGCACCAACCGCCTTTTCCTTTACTGATCAAACAGGCGTGGCAAAGAGCACGGCAGTGACCTCAGCAGCTATTACAATTGCTGGAATTAATGCTGCAGCAACAATAGCCGTTACTGGAGGCACCTACCAAATCGGTAGTGGGTCTTTCACCAGTACTGCAGGCACAGTTACAACCGGCCAAACGGTAAAAGTTAAACACACCAGCTCTAGCACTGGTAATACGGCGGTAAATACTACGCTTACCGTTGGTGGTGTTTCAGATATTTTTACTTCAACCACTGTTGCGGACCCTATAACTGGGGTAGCGCTTCCAAGTGAGATTGATATTGTTGAAACAAGCTAAGCATTGATAGATAGCTATTAAGTGAGATAAATATGAAGATTTTTATAGGATTGTTGGCGGCCTTTTCTCTGTTGACGGGAACGGTTTCAGCACAAACGGCATATCAAGATGACGAAACAGATTTTTATGTAGAGAACCAGGCGAACGAGGCTCTGGCTTTCGTGAATATGCTTATTTGCTACATGAGAGCAATGGCTCCTGACAAGATGGTGAACAAGGGAAGTTATATTGCAAATATTTATGTAGATGAATGTGAAGCAGAGGATAACTCTTCTTCGGATAAAGCCTCTGCTACACCAACATCAGCTCAGAGTGCTAGTAATGCTGGATCTGGCGCTGCAAGTGGCTCTGAGGCGACAGGGGGGCATGAGGTTGAAGCTAATGTTGTCACCGTCACAAGAACTGATAACAACTCTCCGATGATAGTTAGTGCCTGGGTTAACCAAGACGCTGTAGAGGAAGAAGATATGAGTTCGCCGGCAACTGATATCTTTGTAAAGGGTACGCAAACCGTTGCTCCTTCAGCATCGTCTAAATTTGGCACTTTTTCAATGGATGCTACTTATACGATGGGTGCGGCGTTTACTCCTGGTGAGGGTATGGATCCGATAGCAAAAGGCACCAAGTATGGCGGTATGCATCTGGAGGCCAATGGCTCTACAGTGAAATTCCGGGATGAGAATATGTTTGGTGCGCCGGAGTCGCTTGTAGCTACCTTCACCTCTGACGGGGTGAGTGGTGTCTATAACCAAGACGCTGGTGTGCCTTATGGCGGCGATTACGCAATGGTGCAGACGATTAATAAGTTTGCAATTACTGATTCCGGTAAAGCGTACTGTTCTCAGCTTGTTTCGGCTAAAAGAATGGACTTTGCTGATACTAACGAGACAGGTGGTCCAACACTAAAGGACTACACCCCTACGGGGAGTGATGGTCTTGTTACTGATGAGGTGTGTTATTCAACTGCTGTTGCAGATGCCAAACGTAACGTATGGAGATATGGTGTTTATAAGGCGGATGGATCAAGGTATGAACTAGGTCAGGGCGGCTTTCCAATGAAGGCCCAAGTCACGGTAGGTAGTGAGACTCAAACCGTGCATGCCTGGGGAGACTATGGGGGCGTCCATGTTGATGCGCAGTTTGCAAGTGCCGTCAAATTTGTTGGAGATTCCAGTCCCACGACCTTCACCAAAGAACAATTCTCTGGTGAATCAGGGACTCCGCCGACCTATCAGATCAAGCAAGCTCATTCTCGAATTTCAAAAATTTCAAAAACCTATGTAGCCCTCGACTCACTGGACAAAGCCAATGTAGTGATGTGGGTTGATAAATGGGATACGAACTGGAGCGGCAAGTATAATACGCTTGGTTTCACAGGGGCTAGTGGTGAGTATTCGGGATCGTATACAGCCTCTACCAAAACTTGGGCGTTCGACAAGAAAATAACGTTTACTTCTGGTTATGCTGAAACATCCCTCAGCACTCCAATTTCATTTACTAATGCAACTTGGGTCTCCACTATGCAGAAGAGTTACGGTAGTGGCTCTGATACATGGACTGATAACAGAAACCTCTGGCTCTGGTCTCGTGATGAGGGCCAGTCTTATGAGATAGGAAAAAAATCTCTTGAGAACCCTACTGACTCCAGTTCAACAAATGGTATAGCTGTGGAATCCCGTGAGACGCTCACACCTAAAGATTTTCCAAGCTCACTATTTTGTGTAGAACAGTGCCCAACGGCAGCAAAATTGACTGCGACCGTAAATGCAGCAAAGGCGCTCAGTAGTGCCGGTGGTACTGTTGTTAGTCCGTATGATGCGAATAACTGGCAGATCCTGCAAAGTGGATCAGATGCGGGTAACCAATTCCCAGGGATTTTAAACTCAAATGTACAGACTTATACGATCACAGGTGTGCAGGTTAAGGATTCTACGGGCAATGAAGTTATGTTCGCCGCAGACATCGTAAATCCATCGGAACAGTTGTAAATGGCCAACTATGCGTGGCCTTGGGGCAGCACTGGCGAGCTTCAGTGGGGAGTGGGTACAGGAAAACTATTCGCGACGCAGGCCGATTTGGATAAGTTAGAGTGTGAGAAGGCAGCGGATGGCTCTTATCGTGATACGCACCCGGTGTTCAATGCGTCTGCTAAGCGATACTGTCCAGATGCTATTTATGCTGATGACAACACAATAACGACTTGGTATGAAGTTAGTTTTGGTGCTAACCCCTGGGATCGACAAAAATTTCTAGTCGATCAGAGTACGAGTCAGGATGTTGTTTTCACTCCGCCGGTTACCCTTTATTACGACGTGCCGAATGAGGCGAAGTATGGAGAGGATAAAGGCAAGAAAATCCGCCTTGATTACAATGGGTTTGGTGAACTCCATGGTGTACCCGGTGAGGTTGTTGATACTACAACCGGTGAGAGCCTTGGCAACTACATTACAGGCGAATGGAAAGAGCAGTACCGTTACGTACAGCGTTTTCTCCTAGAGAATGATGCCGCAGGTAATCCGCCAACTGTTTCGACAGGTGGTGCTAGTCCGACTACCTATAAAGTTAAAGCTTTACAGGGAGATGAGTGGTTAACCCTCAAACCGTCGGTTAAAAGCACACTCACTTATTCGAACTCTGCCAGTGATCTGCCTGGTTCAAGTGTACTTGTGGATGTTCACTCGGGTGCCACAGGTGGCGGTATCGGTGTGGAGCCAACAACTGGATTTTTAAATGCAGGTAAGGCGGCGGTGATACATGGAGATAAAGTCATTGCTGATTAGTACTTTATGGCTTAAAAAATAAGGAATTTTGGCGCTCAAGTATGAGCGCCATTTTTTTTAGGTTTTAATTGATCTCTGATTTAGTTAGATGCTTGTAGAGTCTAAAGGTCTGTATTCAGACGTGTTTGGGTTGTGTGTTTACATACATTGAGGTGTAAATATGAAAGTTTTTTTGATGCTAATTCTTGTTCTCGACATATAATTTTTAGCCAACCTCTAATTTGACTAAGGCCTCGCAGCCTGAGAACTCTGCCCCGTGGCTATCAAACACCAGACCACCCATGTAGCGCCTTACGGCTCCGAGAACGTTTGTAGGAGCTGTCTGGGACTCAAGTCCCTGAATAATGAGATCACCTCCTTTAGTGATATCGAACTTAACTGCAACGTCGTGCGTTCCTGTAGACGTTGATTTCTCTAATTCCCTTTTTAATCGAGGAAGTCTTTCCGCCCTGTTAAGGGCAGTCGATGGACAGGGCTCTGAATATGAAAGCAACGACGGTGTCTGTTGTTCAATATGGTCAATCTGGTTAAGTTTTAAATCAACTTGAGATGCGTTATTTAGGCTTTCTTTAACCTCGTGTAGATCGGCCCTTAGTTCTTGCAGGGGAATTGAAATTGATGATAGATCGTTTTCTAGTGATGCCAGTCTCATCTCAAAACTTGTGGCCTGATTTTCTACGAGAAGTACGGCACCTGAGAAACCATGTTGCTGGGAACTGATTTCTGTCAATGCAGTGTCTATATGCGTGTTTGTCGAGTCTAGAGTTTGCTTCACTTCATTCAATGTCCTTGCATAGGAGTTGATTAAATTGTTTGAGCCTCTTATTAAATTTCCCATTTGTTCATTAGTAGTTGCTGTTTTCTCAGATAGGGCTCTAACACGAGCGACGGTTTTTTGTTCTAAAGCAGTTAGACTTTCTTGCGTATCAATCCAAATAACATAGTACGAAGTTACGCTAGTAATAAGCGTTACTACTAATGCCATTAAAAATACTTTAAACATCTTATTTCCTCCGTTTGATAAATATGAGCGGCCTTGTTTTGAAAAAATTAGATTAGAAAAGGTCGTAATAGGCGCCTGGGTATTCAGATTGCACTCTATTTAGGAGTTCGAATGCCTCGGCATTGCCTGGGCGTATGGAGAGCGAATTTCCTGCTACCTTCTTGGCCTGCAAGTACTCTCCGATATCGGCAAACGCTGCAGCCCTCGTATTCAGAAGAGGCACGTAAGTGGTTCTTGCAAAGGCTTCGGTCCACTTTATTGCTTCCTCTGGTTCGCCCAGTTTTCGATAAAGATGGCCTACTCTAGCGGCAACGGATACTTTGAAGTCTGTTACTTCGTAGGCTTTTCTGGCTAACGCCAACGCCCTGAGTAGGTCGTTACGTTTTTCCGCTAGTTTTGAGGCCTGCAATATTTCAGGCACGCCAATGAGGGCCTCTTCCCTTAGGTGTAAATCCTCTTCGGCCTGAGAATTCAATTGGTCCTGAATAAATTGAGGCGCTTTTTTATAGCCACAAAACCAAATTCCCTCTCGCAAGTGATACTCTTTCCCTTCAAAATCTATATCCATAAACCCGCCTTTTTGGTTTGTACAATTGACGTGCACCTAAAATTTTTTTCTAAAGCTTGCTCCAGGAAAATGAATTTTTTGGTGTATGAGGGCATGTTAGAGGGCTAAGGCAGCACCTCTGTGATGCAATCAGGCAGGCCAGCGATGAAAAATGACGAAAAATGCGGTCTTGATGAGAGACGCTGGAGTTGCTGGCATTAAGGGTATTTGTGTCAAACTAGTTACACTTGTTATTACTTAAAACGCTAAAAGCATTAAGGGAATTCACAATGAAAATGTCGAATAGGGGTTTAATGATCTTTTTGGCTTGTGCTACGGGCGTTCTTTATGGGGTAGGGGCCCCTGTGAACGCTGATGAATCTCGTAACATTGAACTTATTGGCTACCATGACATGCAAGGTCGTCAGGCGCTTCAGGTCACTACCAAGTCTGATTCTGCAAACGGCAACTGGGTCTATGTCGGTCATGTGCCGAATACACGAACCCGAGACGCCACCCTGAATCCAATTACTGGAAGAAATGAATGGAATGGGACATCTATTCTAGATATTACAGATCCTACTGAGCCCGAGTTGGTCTGGCATATACCAAACGAAGATAATGCAAACTCTCGTTTTGTTGGAGTGGTCTATGACTATGAGTTTGATTCTGAGCCTATGGGCCGGGACTACCTCATTCGGAACTCGGAAGTGGGAGATGATTTAAAGTTCCAGATTTTTGATATTACCGAAAGAGGCTCAAATCCATCAGCAATAACATTGGTATCGGAAATATCCGCTACGCCGGAGAATTCCTGTGGACGAGGATGCGGTGGCACACTGATTAATCGAGCTCATAAGGGACATTGGTCACCAGATACAGGTCTTTTCTATAGTGCCTCTGGGGAGCCTGGATTTCGGACAACGATTATCCATATATGGGATTTGAGTGATCCTCGAGATCCTCAGTTTCTAGGTAGAGCCTGGCTACCAGGGCAAAAGGATGGAGAGGAGGGCTTTGAGGGGCAGTATGCCCATCATCCTATTGTTGACGAAGAAAATAACAGAATGTATGCCGGTTTTCGGATGGGTAGCGGACATGTAGCGTCTTGGGATATCTCGGATCCGTCTGATCCTGAATTGGTGTGGTCCTATGACACGTCACCGCCGGGCAGGGGACCCCATACTGTGTCGCCGATTGTTTATGACAAAGTGCCAAATGTCACTGCGGCTGACGGTGAATTACCTAGGACTTATGCGCTTGTTACAGATGAATATGTTGGCTTAGAGTGCCCGCATGGAATGAAAAGCCGTGTTTATATGTTTGATATAACTCATGAAACTCATCCAATGCCTGTATCGACCTGGCAAGTTCCTATTGGAGATTTTTGCGACATTGGTGGCAACTTTGGACCGCATCAGCATGCTGAGACTGTAAATGGGCAGCTGAACAGATTCGAAGACAAACTGGCCTGGATCGCGTACTTAAATGCTGGGATCAGGGTTCTTGATCTTTCAGACCCGCAAAATTTGCGCGAGGTTGGCCATTACATACCTAAAACGAATGCTAGTCCCCGTCCGTCAATGACCCGCCCAGCCCCTATCCAGCTTACGGATGTTGATTTAGATCATCGTGGGCTCGCCTATGCGACGGATCGTTCCGGAGAGTCTTGTGTCGGTCAGGGCGACTCGTGTAAGGGGACGGGGCTATTTGTTTTGGAGTATGCCAAAAGACGGCCCTATGCCTTAAGGAGATTTAATAATCCACATTAATAAATATATATAAAATTTTGATTTATATAAGATTATTATCTTATATATCGTTTTTATTATTTATGCCCTAGCGGAGTGTTGGATTGGGTTAGGAGGTCGCTACTGGGTGTTGTGGGTGGCATACAGGGAGCGCTGATTTTTGATTGCAGTAGGCTAGGGACAGGTAGATGGACCTATGGATAGGTGGCTGTGCAAAACGCATTTCTAGTGCTGGTAATTGGAATGTTGATAACTGGGAACACGTATGCCCAGCAAGCAGATCCTTTTAGAAGCCGGAATCTCAGTCCGTTGGTTTCAGTGTTTGGGCTGCCGGCATGGGAGTCTGATCTTGGTGTAAAACATACAGAGTTCTCGGTTGTTAGTGAAATCGGAAATCACTATCAGCTGGGGGGAAAAGGGAAAGAGGAACTGGTTTTAGATGGGGAAACCTGGAGGACCAGCCTTTTTTACCGTTCGCGCCTTGGAGAAGAATGGATTGTCGGGGTAGAGCTACCTTTCTATCAGCATTCCGGTGGCTTTATGGACGATGTTGTTGATTCTTGGCACTCGTTTTTAGACTGCCTGATGGCAACCGCAACCTCCGTATGGAGGATCAGTTGCGTTATCTCTATAAGGATAATGGGATAACTGGCTACTTTCTTGAGCGTCGTAGCACAGGTATGGGCGATGTACAGTTCAGCCTATCTCGACAGCTTGGTGGAACTAGTGGGGTGCTTTTGAAGGGAACATTGAAACTGCCTACCGGTGATGCAGATTTTCTCACGGGAAGCGGTGGAACTGATTTTTCTTTGAGCGCTTTTCGACAGAATCAGGCCATATTCGTTGGGGTTCCTGCTGGACTGTATTGGGGCGCGGGTTTGATGAGCATCAATGATCCTGCTCTTTTTACCGACCGTCATAAGGATTGGGTGGCCTTTGGAACGCTAGGGGCTGGCTGGTCTGTACGGCCAAAGTTTGGTCTTAAATTGCAGTTTGATTTACACAGTAAGTTTTATGGCAGTGAGCTTGATGAGATGGGAAAAGCTTCAATCCAAGTCAGTATGGGCGGATGGTGGTCCTTGGACGAGAGCCGGAGATTAAATATAGCTATTGGCGAAGACCTTGTTGTAAGCACTGCGCCGGATATTTCGATTCATGTTGACTTTAGTTGGATTTTCTAGCAAATGAATCATATTTGCCCTAATCGTATGAATTTGGTGTTGCGTTTTTTGGCTTTTGGTTTGATGTTTCTTTTAGTGGGTTGCAATCAAAAAAATGCTAATAGGGACTCTAAGCCAATGGCAGGCCAAGATAGCCAGCCTTTAGAAGTTCGGTTATTAAACGCTGATTTGGAGCGAGGGGAAATTTTGGCTTTATCTTGTAGAGCCTGTCACACGTTTGGCTTAAATGAAGATCATATGATAGGCCCAAACTTGCACGGCATCTTTCAGAGAGCTGCTGTGGCGGGTGTGGACGGGTTTGAGTATTCTGATGCCTTTCTAGAGGCGGATTTTCTGTGGAACCCCGGCACCCTCGATATGTGGCTTGCAGATCCAAGTAGCTTTCTGCCGGATAGTAACATGCGATTCGCCGGGTTTAGTTCTGGGGAAGATCGAGTTGATTTGATCGCATACCTTTTGCAGGCGACTATTGATCCGACGCTTTAGGCTGGAACGATATTCGCACAACTTGTGTTTTGACCGATTTAAAGGAATCTCCAGTTTTTTACTATGAAGAAAATGGATAAAAAAGTTTTTGATGTTGTAGTTGTCGGCGGTGGCCCGGCCGGTTATCCGGCGGCAATCAGAGCGGCACAGAATGGATTGTCAGTCGCTTGTATAGATGAGTGGAAAAACCGTGATGGCAGTAGTGCCTTTGGAGGCACATGCCTGAATGCTGGATGTATCCCGTCAAAAGCCCTTTTGGAATCGACGGAGCTTTATTATCGCGCGGCATCGGAATTTAAAGTTCACGGAATAGGTATAAGTGATCTTGCTATCGATATAGATACGATGCAATCTCGCAAGAAGAAAATCGTCAAGCAATTGACCGGTGGAATTGAAGCCCTGTTTAAGTCCAATGGCGTTACTCCTTTCAAGGGACACGGCCGGTTGCTCCCAGAAAATCATGTTGAAGTGACAAGTGCAGACGGGCAGATATCTGTCCTTATCGCAAAGAACGTCATTATTGCGACCGGATCCATCCCGATAGAACTTCCTATAGCGCGTTTTGATAACCAACTAATTGTCGATTCCTGGGGCGCCTTAGAGTTTGATTCCGTACCGAAGACGCTGGGTGTGATTGGTGCAGGCGTTATCGGTCTTGAGCTTGGTAGTGTTTGGCAACGGTTAGGTGCAAGGGTGGTCATGTTAGAAGCTCTTGATGAATTTTTGCCTATGGTTGATGGACAAATTGCCAAAGAGGCACGGCGTTTCTTTAAACGTCAGGGACTTGATATTCGTCTTGGCTCTAAGGTTTCTGGCGCTAAAATAAATGGTGATGCTGTTACGGTAACGTATGAGGATGTTAACGGCTCTAATAGCCTAGAAGTTGACAAACTTATCGTCTGCGTGGGTCGGAAGCCTTTTACAAATGAGTTGTTTGCTCCCGGTGTTAACGTTGCGCTTGATGACAAGGGATTTGTAGAGGTGGATGAGCACTGCAGCACGAGCTTGCCTCAAGTGTGGGCTGTGGGTGATGTGGTGCGCGGTCCGATGTTGGCTCATAAGGGTACCGAAGAGGGGGTCATGGTTGCAGATTTAATTGCTGGGAAAGTTGGCGAGGTGAATTACGATGCCATTCCTTCCGTGATTTATACGGCGCCAGAGATTTCTTGGGTAGGAAAAACGGAGTCGGAGGTTAAGGAAACGGGCAGGCCTTATAAAGTCGGAACTTTTAGTTTTTCTGCAAATGGACGTGCAAAGGGGATGGAACAGACAGAGGGTTTGGTTAAGCTGATCACAGACAAATCAGATGATGAATTACTTGGCGTCCACATTGTTGGGGCCATGGCTGGGGAGTTAATTGCCGAAGCGGTACTGGCGATAGAGTTTTCGGCATCTGGCGAGGATCTGCAGAGAATTTGTCATGCACACCCCACGCTGACCGAAGCTATTCATGAGGCAGCGCTGGCCGCTGATGGACGCGCAATTCATGCGATAAATCGCTAAAACCGATTGGATGAATTTTCTCAGGACACTTAACGCTTTAGACAAAAATGGACAGGGTTCCCACGTCTTGCCAAATCTAGTTATCATAGGCTATGGCAGGGGCTGATGGCCTACTGTCAATCGAGTTGCGGAGTAGACTGTCTGACACACATAGGCACAGTGCACTGTCGAATGTCCGAAAACAGCCAATTCAGATACATGCGAGGAGCTTTGTGAATGGCGGGTCATAGTAAATGGGCAAATATACGGTTCCGGAAGGGTGCTCAGGACGTCAAGCGCGGGAAGCTTTTTACAAAGCTGATCCGTGAGATTACGGTCGCGACGCGCGAAGCTGGGGGTGATCCCGACTCCAATCCACGATTGCGAGCTGCTATCGACAAGGCAAAGTCGAATAGCATGCCAAAAGACAATATCGATCGAGCCGTTAAACGGGGTTCTGGCGATATGGACGGAATTGTCTATGAAGAGGTGCGTTACGAGGGCTACGGTCCCGGTGGTGCAGCTGTCATGGTTGACTGCCTCACTGATAATCGCAACCGAATCGTGGCGGAAATTCGCCATGCGTTTGCAAAATCTGGTGGAAATTTAGGAGCCGATGGATCTGTCTCCTACCTGTTTGAGAAAATTGGACTCCTCAGTTACCCCGCCGGCATGGATGAAGAACGGGTGATGGAGGCTGCTATAGAGGCTGGGGCTGAAGATGTACTGTCACACGATGATGGTTCAATAGAGATTCTTAGTTTGCCAGAGGATTTTGAGGCAGTACGCGACTCTATGGTTACTGTTGGTTTGGAGCCGGAGCGTGCCGAGGTCACGATGAGAGCGTCTACTCAGGCCCAATTGGAAACGAAACAGGCGGAGAGCATGCTGAGACTTCTAGATATTTTAGATGAACTTGATGATGTCCAACAGGTGCACTCAAATGCGGATATGCCTGATGACCTGTTTGAGGATGGGGGGTGAGCGAAACCATACGCATTCTTGGCATCGATCCGGGCTCACGAGTCACAGGTTACGGACTAATTGATGTGGGGCGGAAAGGAAACGCTACTAAGCTGGTGCATTCTGGTGAAGTTAAAACGAGCGGAGAGCATACGGATCGGTTGCGCCAAATATTCGATCAGATAGCTCAGGTGGTTAAGGAGTTCAGCCCAGATGAGGTATCAGTAGAGCGGGTATTTGTGCATCGAAATCCTGACAGTGCATTGAAACTTGGCCAGGCGCGTGCCGCGGCGTTGTGCGCTACTTTTGAGGCAGATGTGCCGATTTTCGAGTATGCGGCTACGCAAATAAAGAAAGCTATAGTTGGGCGAGGCGGAGCTGATAAGACTCAGGTGCAGCATATGGTCAAGTTAGTGTTAAGTATGCAGATTGCACCAAAATCTGATGAGGCTGACGCGCTGGCTGCTGCACTATGCCATGCGTATGCACGAGGCACACGGTCGTTACTTGAGAAAGCGGTGGTTAACTTATGATCGGCTTTTTGAGAGGGACTCTAGTATCAAAGCATCCTCCAGAGCTCACGTTGGACGTTGGTGGTGTTGGGTATGAACTAGAGGCTCCAATGTCTACTTTCTATCAACTGCCAAATGTGGGAGAGCCCATTACTATCCTCACGCATTTTTTGGTCAGAGAGGATGCTCAGTTGTTGTATGGATTCTCAACTGAACCAGAGAGGGCGTTATTCCGAAACCTTTTGAAGGTTTCAGGTGTTGGTGGCCGAGTAGCGCTCGGTATTCTTTCTGGTATTAGTGTGGAAGGTTTTAGTCGTTGTGTGCTGGACCGTGATCTTGTCACCCTCACTCGTATTCCAGGTATTGGGCGTAAAACAGCTGAACGTTTGTTGGTAGAGATGAAAGATCGATTAAACAAGACGGGTATACAAGGATCGAAAGTAGCTTCAATAGAGGATGGGGCGGAAGGCCAAGCATATGGGGCTCTTCTTGCTTTGGGCTATAAGGCTGCAGAAGTTAGCCGAATGTTATCGGAAATTGATAAAGCTCAAATGGGACCTGAAGATCTGATTAGAGAGGCGCTTAAACGCGTCCACGCGAGATAGATTTATGCCTGATCCGATATTGAAGGGAACCAGCAGTCAAGAGGACGAAATTTTCGACCGGAAGGTCAGGCCGCAAACACTTGATGACGATGAGTACATTGGTCAGGAGAGTGTAAAGCGCCAAATGCGTATTTTTATTACTGCTGCTCGTAATCGAGCGGAAGCCCTTGATCATACGTTGATTTTTGGGCCACCCGGCCTTGGTAAAACAACTTTAGCGAATATCATTGCTCACGAAATTGGAGTGAATTTAAGACAAACCTCAGGTCCCGTGCTTGAACGACCTGGTGATTTGGCGGCACTTCTGACGAATCTTGAGCCTAGGGATGTCTTATTTGTAGATGAGATTCATCGGCTAAGCCCAGTTGTAGAGGAGGTGCTCTATCCAGCAATGGAGGATTTTCAACTGGATATTATGATAGGGGAGGGGCCAGGTGCGCGTTCTATAAAGCTTGATCTGCCGCCCTTTACGCTAGTGGGAGCGACTACCCGCGCTGGACTACTTACTTCACCCCTTAGGGATAGATTTGGGATTGTTCAGCGCTTGGAATTCTATGGTAGAAATGAACTTGCTCGGATAGTGGGGCGCACCGCCTCAATTCTTAAGTTATCCATTAATGCAGAAGGGGCTGATGAAATTGCACGACGTTCTCGTGGCACTGCTCGGGTAGCCAATCGACTGCTACGACGAGTAAGAGACTATGCAGAGGTCGAAGCAGATGGTGTGATTAACGTGGAAGTAGCACATGCGGCTATGGATTTATTGGAAGTTGACCCTCATGGTTTCGATATGATGGATCGGAAGTTTATGAGAACGATAATCGAGAAGTTTGAAGGTGGGCCGGTTGGTATTGAAAGTCTGGCTGCTGCAATAGGCGAGGAGAGAGGTACGCTTGAGGATGTAATTGAGCCATACCTTATCCAAGAAGGGTTTCTTCAGAGAACATCACGCGGACGTATTGCTACACGTAATGCTTATCAGCACTTTGGGCTTTCAATGCCCAAAGAATCAAAAAAACCGGACTCACCGGGGCTTTTTGATTGAGGTCAGAAACGCGATCATTATGAGCTTTATTTGGCCTGTAAGAGTTTATCTAGAAGATACAGACGCTCAAGGTCTTGTTTATAACGCGAGCTATTTAAGGTTTTTTGAACGAGCTAGAACGGAGTGGCTTAGGGTGAAGGGAATAGATCACCTGACGTTACGCGAATCAGCAGGCGCATCCCTTGTTTTATCTGAGGTCCAAGTGAGTTTTCGGGTACCCGCTCAACTAGATGATCTATTACACGTGAGCGCAGAGTTGATTAAGATAAGCGGCGTGCGATTTGTTTTTAAGCAGAATGCTCGGCGAGAATCTCCAGATGGAGAGATTTTGTGCCAAGCTATTGCCGAGGTGGCGTGCGTTGATACACGGACTGGCAAACCTAAGCGATTACCGTCAAATCTTATCGCCAATTTGAGAATAAACGAGCCAGAAGTATGAATACAGATTTATCACTACTGACCCTGATAATGGATGCAAGCGTCTTGGTGAAGGCCGTGATGCTTTTGCTATTGGGCGCCTCAATAGCTTCGTGGGCAGTTATTGTCGAGAAGAGTCGACTTTTGAAGCAAGCCACCAATGCAGCTGATGATTTTGAGGCGACGTTCTGGTCTGGCGGGGACCTTTCTACCATGTATACGGATATATCGAATTCTGATGAAAATCAGATCGGTATGGCAGGAGTTTTTGAGCATGGCTTTAGGGAGTTTGGTCGACTGAAAGACCAAAGCATTATAAATGCAGAGCAGATCATAGAAGGTTCTCGGCGTTCAATGCGGGTCTCTCAACTTCGAGAGGTAGATCGACTAGAGAACCATCTTGCCTTTTTAGCAACGGTTGGTTCTACAAGCCCCTATGTTGGTTTATTTGGCACGGTGTGGGGAATTATGAACTCCTTCCAGTCTTTAGGTAATGTGCAGAGCGCTACGCTGGCACTAGTGGCGCCTGGTATCGCTGAAGCCCTCATTGCGACAGCAATGGGTTTGTTTGCAGCTATTCCTGCGGTTATTGCTTTCAACCGCTATGCGGACCAGATTGGTCGACTGGAGGTGCGCTATGACATCTTTATGGAGGAGTTTTCTGCAATATTGCAGCGTCAGGTTGCAGCAAATCGTGCATCGAGTCCCCAATAATGAGCCGTATGAGAAAACGTCGACTCATGGGTGAAATTAACGTTGTTCCCTATATTGATGTGATGTTGGTATTGCTAATTATCTTTATGATTACTGCTCCCTTGTTAACTCAAGGTATTAAAGTAGATTTACCGCAGGCCGCATCTGAGCCGCTTCCCCCGGAACTCATGGAGGGAAATGAACCCTTGGTTTTAAGTATTAATCAGAGCGGCGAATTATTCCTAAACATAGGTGGTGACGAGCAAACGCCTATTGATGAGCAGACCGTCTTAGCTAGAACCGCTGCAGTATTGAGGAGGAATGCGCAGACTCCCGTTCTTGTCAAAGCCGATCAAGCTGTATCGTACGGGCGTGTTGTTACCGGCATGGTGATTCTTCAACAGGCTGGTGCTGAAAAAATTGGATTCATCACCGACCCTTTGGAGTTCCCACTGGATCCGCTCTGAGGGATTTAGACGAGAGAACTGATGGGCTCTTTTTTTCAACAACACCGACTTTCAGTACTGATATCCGTCTTATGTCATGTGGTATTAGCAGCTGCTCTGATGATAGGGCTTGACCCATCGAGCCGTCGTCGTGCCGCGTTGCCAGTAGAGCAGATGGCTATTGAGGCTATGGTCGTTGATGCGTCACGCATTCAGCAAGAATTTGATCGTTTGGAACAGATGGAGCAGGCAGAGGTGCGCCGTCAACAGGAGCAGGAACGACAAGCTCGGGAACAAGCAGAGGCAGCTATAGAAATGGCACAGCAAGAGGAGCTGCGCTTAGCAGATTTACGACGACAACGGGAAGAGGAACAGGGGCGTTTGCGTCAAGAAGTAGATGAGGCAGAGCGGCGTGAGGCAGAGCGTGTTGTTGAATTAGAACGTCAGCGTGAATTAGAGGTGGAGCGTTTGCGTCAAGAAGCAGACGAGGCAGAGCGGCGTGAGGCAGAACGTGTTGTTGAGTTAGAACGTCAACGTGAATTAGAGGTGGAAAGACGGCGTCAGGAAGCTGTGGCAGCAGCACAGCGGGCAGAGATGGAAGCGGAGCTTCAGCAAGCGCTCGCTGTAGAGGATGAACGTCGGCGCGCACAGGAGTCTGGATTGTTAGATGAGTATATTCGTCTGATTGAAAATAGAATCCAGCAGAACTGGATCCCTCCAGGGAGTGCAATTTCGGGGTTAGAATGTAGTGTGAACGTTACTCAGATTCCAAGTGGAGATGTCGTAGATGTGCAGGTTGGTCGTTGTAATGGTGATGATGCGGTAGTGAGGTCTATCGAAGCAGCCGTGCTACGTTCGTCTCCGTTGCCAAGACCACCAATACCATCATTATTCGAAAGAAATCTTGAAGTGGTGTTTAATCCAATAATGTAGTGAAGGGATATTAATTGTGGTGAGGATGAAGATTTTTCAAGTGCTGTGTAGCAAGAGGCTATTTGCCTGTTTCATTAGTGTGTCACTAGTTTCCTCCGCAATAGGGCAGCTCAGGGTGGAGATTAGGCGTGGTGTGGAGCGGCCAGTGCCAATGGCTATAGTTCCGTTTTCTTGGGAAGGTCTTGGTGCTGTATCTCCATTTGATGTTTCGGGTTTGGTTGCTGCGGACCTTGGTCAAAGTGGCCGTTTTGCACCGATGGATGTGCGAGACATGGTTTCCTTGCCTTCACTGCCAGAAGACGTTCGGTTTCAGGATTGGCAGATCGTGGAGGTGGATTATTTGGTGATCGGCCGTGTGATTGAAGATACCTTTGATGCCTACACGATAGTATTCCAGTTATATGATGTTTTGCGTGGCGAACCAATTGTTGGCTATCGTTTAACTGCTTCTGGTGCAGAGTTGCGAACTGCTAGCCATCGCATTTCAGATATGGTTTATGAGGAGTTGACCGGTCTTCCGGGAGTTTTTGGGACAAGTATTGCGTACGTAAGTGAACAGCAGGAGGGTGATGAAACGCGTTTCCGATTGATTGTTTCTGATGCAGATGGTGCAAACCCTATTATTGTTGCAGACTCTCCTGATCCATTGATGTCGCCAGCCTGGTCCCCTGATGGAAGAAGACTTGCGTACGTTTCCTTTGAAGGGGCTCAGTCGTCTATTTATATCCAGACATTGCGTACTGGAGCGAGGGAACGTGTATCAGCAAGAGCGGGTATTAATGGAGCGCCGGTTTTCTCTCCAGATGGGACTCATCTGGCTTTAACTTTATCAAGAGATCAAGGTAACTCTGATATCTATATGTTAGAACTTGCCACGCAGGTATTAACGCGTTTAACCCAACATTCGGCGATTGATACGGAGGCTGTTTGGACCCCTGATGGGGAGAGTCTTTATTTTACGTCAGGTCGTGCAGGTGGCCCACAAATCTATCAAATTGCAGCGAGAGCTGGGGCAAGGGCACAAAGGGTTACTTTCGAGGGTAGCTATAATGCACGTTCTCGAATTTCGCCAGGAGGGGACAGGCTTGCGGTCGTACATGAGGATAGAGGGAACTACCGAATAGCCTTGGTTGATCCAGATACGGGGTTAACACAGGTATTGAGTACTGGTCAGCAGGATGAGTCGCCAAGTTTTGCTCCAAATGGAGCGCTAATTATTTATGCTACACAGGAAGATGGACGTGGGGTGTTAGCCTCCGTTAGCACTGACGGTCGAATTCACCGACAGATAGTGTCCGTAGCTGGTCAGGTTAGAGAGCCAGCTTGGTCTCCATTTCCAAGAATTTAACTTATATGTAAGTTTTAGGTTTATATTATTAATCTTGCGGCTTAATTTTT
>Ga0115002_10004497_pt1 | contig 16832 bp, 16 predicted proteins | sample ArcticOcean_MG_C_8_FD_89576 | JGI IMG/M metagenome (GOLD analysis project Ga0115002, IMG submission 89576) | Marine microbial communities from western Arctic Ocean - ArcticOcean_MG_CB11_86 | ecosystem: Environmental > Aquatic > Marine > Oceanic | place: Arctic Ocean: Canada Basin | collected... | reverse complement strand
TGTTAGCAAACGAGCTTTTTGTGGCCGAGGCGGTGCTCTCGCCTGTCAGGCGGGAGCACCTTCGTAAGGGGGGGTGGGAGTGGGCCGGCAGGGATTCGAACCCTGGACACTCGGATTAAAAGTCCGATGCTCTGACCAAACTGAGCTACCGGCCCGTGATGGGCTGCAATATTATAAGAGGTGTAGTGGGCTGTGACTCGGCGCGCGCCGGTTGTGAACTTCCCTTATTCGGCCGTGAGGGTGTGCCATCTGTTCAACGGCCAGAAGCTCACTAGCGCCCTTCCGATGATGTTGTCGGTTGGGACCGGGCCCCAACTACGCGAGTCGTTACTGGCTCGACGGTTATCCCCGAGCACGAAGTAGCCGCCTTCAGGTACAGTGATTCGCCCCATGTTCCCAGTGTCGTGGCGGGTAATGTACGGCTCGTCCAGCGGTATGCTGTTCACTATCACACTACCACCCTTAATCTCTACCGTGTCGCCCGGCACACCAATGACCCGTTTCACGAAATCGCGCTCCGGATTATTGGGAAACTCAAAGATTATAACCTCGCCTCGGCGCGGGGCGTGGAACGGAAACACATCACTGTCGTCTCCTACTTCCACGAAAGGTATCATCGACACCAGGTCCCGCGGATCGAGCCTCATGTAGACGAGCTTGTTGACGATGACGTAATCGCCCTCTGTCAGGTTGGGCAGCATGCTGGAGCCCTCGACCCTGTAGTTTCCCATGCTGAACTGCAGCCCAAGGAAAATGAACAGTGCCAGGATCACGGTTTCGAACAGCTCTCGGATAACGATCCGCATGTTGTCTCTCTGTTGCCTCGCCTGTCCAACATTATAACACCACACCCTCTGGTTCCTGTGCGGGGCCATCGTGTGAGGAAGTCATTTGGACTGGGCGGCCCAGTCACACGTCGTGTAGACTAGAACCGCCCGCGGCAGGTGGCGAGGTAGGTTTGAAACAGACAATCACGCCGCTGGGATTTTTGGGGGGCCATGCAGCCTGACGAATCGGAGCTGGTTGAACGGAGCAAGGGCCGAGACCTTTCCGCATTCAATCAGATTGTCGAGCGCTACCAGTCGCACGTATTCAACCTTTCCGCCAGAATCTTGGGGGATCGCGCCGCTGCGGAAGACGTAGCTCAGGAAACCTTTATCTCCGCGTTCCGGGCTACCGACGGATTCCGGGGAGGTAGCCTGCGTGGGTGGCTGCTGCGTATTGCCTCCAACCGCAGCTATGACTCAATTCGATCAACCAAGAGGCGATCTGAGAATTCTCTCGACGAATCCCTCGAAAACCCCTCATTCCAGCCCGCATCCAAAGACCCCTCGCCTGAGCAAATGGCGCTCCGGGGGGAGCTTCGAGACGAGATACAGGCCGCCGTGCTCTCCCTGCCACCGGACCAGCGGGCCGTCGTCGTGATGATCGACGTACAGGGTCTGAGCTACGACGAAGCCTCGGAGGCTACCGGGGCATCTTTGGGCACGGTAAAGTCGCGACTCAGCAGGGCGAGAGCCGCCGTCCGGGGATATCTTCTCGATAGGTCGGAACTTTTGCCCGACCAATTCCGTCAATAGTGTCATGGAGATGTTTCGCGTGATCGATTTAATGGGCATAGGAAGGCATAACGGGCTGCAGATCCTGCTGTCGTCCTATGTCGACGGCCAGGTGTCGTCTGCTGAGGCCGCACGGGTGGAGTCGCACCTGTCCGGCTGTGAAGAGTGCCAGCGCGATCTGGACAACATGCGCGCCACCGTCGGTCTTCTCAGGGCGATGCCGGACCTTCAGCCGTCACGCTCCTTCTACTTGACCGCCGAACCCGAGCCGGTCCGCAGGAGTTGGGCCGTACAGTGGGGCGGAGCCCTCGCGACAACTGCTGCTGCCGCCGTGTTCATCACATTGATTGCGGGCGACATGACCGGCCTGTTCGAGCAGACCGGTTTGGATGTTCGCAACGAGGCCGCCTCGGACGCATTTACGGCAGTTCAGCCAGAAATGGCCGTTGCCTCTGACACGTCAGCGACCTCTGCGATGGCCGCGTCTGCATTGGCAGAACTCGAGACGGAGTCCGCCGCTGCACCGCAAGTCGATTCGGTATCCGCGCAGGATGAGGGCAGTGATGACTCGGCGTCCGACGCCGAAGCTCCCGCTCCGGCAGGAGTGGCTGCGATGGCAGCGCCTGCCCCTGCAGTCGCGACGCTTGCGGAGCCCGTCGAGGAATCGGCTGCCGAGATGCGGGCCGCCACGGAGTCGGAGCGACAAGACGAACCAATGGAGGGCGCGGAACTGATGCCCTACGCTGGCTCGGAGGCCCCCGTAGTCGACCCCTCCATAGACGTGGAAAAGGCGCTTAGCAAGGCCAGTATTGATTCACTCGAAATATCCGATACGTCGGCGGATACATCGGCTGCGGTGGTAGCGTCTTCCGACGGCGACGATGTGCCGGCCTCCGAAGATGCCATAGAGCCACAGCAGCTTGACCTCCCGCCGACCGCTGAGATCGCTACCGTTGCCGAAGTCGCCGATGAGGACAGCACCGCCATTACGCTGCCGCTTCGACAGCTTCAGATCGCGGCGGGCGCAATGCTTGCAGCGTTTGTCGCCGCCACCCTTGGCATGTTAGTGCGTCGCCGCCGCAACCTCTGATCCTCGCCAGCGCCGCGTGACAGAATCCACCGACGCCCCGAATCCTCTGAAACGCCGCAACCCTCAACTCCACTTGACCTCGGACCCCCAATCGACCCGTCCCAGGGCCAGATCCCATACACCCCCAGTGTGAACCCAACTCATTGGGCATCCCCCGTCCAGCCCGACGAAGCGTGCGCAGCACCAGCACTGGAACTTTGTGGGGGTGGCGTTCGTCTCTATTAATGAGGGCGGCGAATTCGCGACACTGCCGCCCCGAAAACAAAGAACACAATAGATTAGGAGGAGGCGAAATGTTCAAGACAAAAGGAATCATGGCAGCGATAGGTATCTCGGCACTGTTGGTGCTTGGAGCCGCATGTGGCAACGGTGAAGTAGCGACAACGCCGACGTCCGACAGCGACGAGCAGCCGGCGAGCGAGGGGGCCCCGGTTTCATCCCAGGCTGTCGCTCCGGCTCCTGCGACGGTGCCTTCAACGACAGGCAAGGCGGCGGTTGAGCCTAGCCCTGTGCTCTCCTCGTCTTCTGGATTCTCTGGCTCGGTGCCGGTGGCTGCGCTAGCGCAGGGCGGATCGTCCGACGCCGGGATTTGGGTTACGGGCCAGGGCACGATCACGCTGGAACCCGATTTGGTGCTGCTGAACATTGGAGTTGAGACCATGGCCGATACGGTATCGATCGCCCGAGGCGACGCCGCAAAGGCAATGGCGGCCATCGTGGACGCAGTAAAGGCCCGGGGTCTAGAGGACACGGACATTCAGACGGTATCGTTCAATATCTGGCCCAGGTATGAGTATCCCGAGGTGTTGGTTGACGGAAACAGGACCCGCAAGCAGACCCTGGTCGGGTACACGGTGAGCAACACCGCCAGCATCAAGTTGCGTGACATCGACGCCGTCGGCGAAATCATCGACGACGTTACCGTGGCCGGTGGCGACTCCACGCGCATCAACGGGATCAACTTCACCATCGAAGACACAAGCGGATACATGGAGCAACTACGCGAGGACGCAGTCAACGACGCAATCGCCAAGACCGAGCAGTTCGCCGAGTTGACCGGTGTGAGTGTAGGCAACCTGGTATTCATCAGCGAGACCGGCGGCGGCTCTCCGGTAGTGCAGAACTTCGGCGCCGCGGACGGGATCATGATGGCCAAGGTGGAGTCTACATCCATCAGCGGCGGCGAGCTAGAGCTCAAGCTCGGCGTACAGGCCGTCTTCGGAATCGTTCAGTAAGAAATCAGGACTGGGACTGGGTCCAGGCGCAGTGGTTCCCCGTGGGACCACGAACCGGACCCAGTCTCCAGTGTTTGCCGCCACCTCCCCGCCAAACCCTTGACCACTAGCCTCATTCCCTTCGCGACTGCTACAATCTCCACGATAAATTGCTGGCGAAGGGGGCAGGCGCGAAATGGTCCTTAGCGATCACACGATCAAGGAAGAGATTGCGAAGGGGCGAATCATCGTGGACCCCCTCGGTGAAGGCTGTATTCAGCCCGCCAGCGTCGATGTCCACCTGGACAGTCAACTGCTGGTTTTTAGAAACTCTCGCCGAGCGTTCATCGACGTGCGAGAAGAGCAGGGCGACCTCACAGAGATGATAGAGATCGAAGGCGATACGCCTTTTATGCTCCACCCAGGCGAGTTCGTCCTGGGCAGCACCCTGGAGAATATCGAATTGCCAGGTGATCTTGTGGCGCGTCTCGAGGGCAAAAGCTCCCTCGGCCGTATCGGACTGCTGATCCACTCGACCGCAGGCTATGTCGATCCGGGTTGGAAGGGCCACCTGACGCTGGAGCTCAGCAATGTGGCGAACCTCCCTGTGACGCTCTACTACGGGATGAAGATCGGCCAGATATCGTACGTCCGCCTGACGCACCCCGCTGACAACCTGTACGGCTCCCCGGCCCTGGGCAGCAAGTACCAGGGCCAGACCGAGCCCACGGCCAGCAGGGTATACCGCGACTTTGCCGGCTGATCCATTGCGCCCCATATGCGTCCCGGGATACGAGGCCAGCACATGAGCCATATGGACAGAGCGTTGTCCCTGGCTAGAAGGTCGCTGGGTGCCGTCAGCCCAAACCCCTCCGTGGGCGCTGTAATCGTGAAGGATGGCATCGCCGTCGGTGAAGGGTGCACACAGCCGCCAGGCCGTGAACACGCCGAGATCATCGCCTTGCAGGAGGCAGGCGCCAGCTCTGAGGGCGCGACCCTCTACTCCACACTTGAGCCCTGCAACCACCAGGGCAGGACACCCCCTTGTACCGCAGCCATCGTGCGCGCGGGTATTTCCGAGGTCCGGATAGCGGCTCTAGACCCCAACCCCAATGTGGCTGGTAGTGGAGTTCAGGCCCTCGAAGAGGCCGGAGTCCAGGTACGAGTCGGCGAGGGCGAGAAGCGTGCAAAATTGCTGATGGAGGCCTACCTCAAGTACGTAGCGGAGGGCATGCCCTTCGTCACGGCCAAGTTCGCCATGACACTAGACGGCAAGATCGCCACTCGTACAGGCGACTCCAAGTGGATCTCGGGCGACAAGGCCCGGTGGGAGGTCCATGGGTTGCGCCGCACATCTGATGCCATCATGGTCGGCATCAACACAGTTATGGCCGACAACCCCCAACTCACTGCGCGGGATGAACGTGGCAAACCGAGGGACAGGCAGGCACTTCGGGTAATCATCGACAGCAAGGGCCGTATACCTCTAAACGCAAGAATGATATCTGAGCCAGGCGAGACGCTAGTGGCGGTGTCGACGGCCACCCCTGAGACACGTGAGTCTCTGGAAAAGGCTGGTTTCACGGTCGTGGGGGCGGGCGCTGATGATGGGTCCGTCGATCTGACGGCGCTGATGCGGCACCTAGCAGGCGAAATGAATATCACAAGCCTATGTGTCGAAGGCGGCGCCTCGATTCTGGGCTCACTGTTCGACCATGGCCTCGTAGACAAGGTCATCGCCTTCGTGTCGCCCACAATTATTGGGGGAGGGGACGCGCCGTCGCCGGTGGCAGGCCGTGGCGTCGAGCTGATGTCAGATGCCATCAAGCTGGAGCGAGTCAAGTGGGACCGCTTCGGGAGAGACATGGCCATCACGGGGTATTGCTAATGTTTACAGGCATCGTCGAGGAGATGGGAACCGTCGAGTCGTTTGGAGACGGGCATCTTTCTGTGACGGCTTCCAAGGTCATGGAGAGCCTCAAGCTCGGCGACAGCGTGACAGTCAACGGTGCCTGTTTGACTGCGACTTCCATCAGGGATGACGGGTTCACTGTAGACGTGGTCCCGGAAACTCTGCGACGCACGAATCTGGGTGAGCTTAAAGCGCGGGACGCCCTTAACCTGGAGCGGGCTGCACTGGTCGGCGGCCGGCTCGACGGCCACATTGTGCAGGGACACGTCGACGGCACGGGTGTCGTAGTTGCCGTCACGGCGGAAGACGAGGCGCTGATGGTTGCAGTGGACGCCCCGCCGGAGATCATGCGATACATAGTGCAGAAGGGGTTCGTGGCTGTGGACGGTACAAGTCTGACGGTTGTAGACTGTAGCGAAGATAGGTTCACGTTCACCGTCATACCCTATACCAGAGAGCATACGGTCATAGGATCTCGCAATCCGGGCGATCGAGTAAACATTGAGGTAGACATTCTGGCGAAGTACGTCGAACGTCTGACCGCCGCCGCCCGATAGGCGAATAGACAGGGCAATGCCACAGATATCCGTCGAACAAGCCATAGACGATATTCGCGACGGCAAGATGGTCATCATCGTTGACGATGAGGCCCGTGAGAACGAGGGCGACCTGGTAATGGCCGCCGAAAAGGTCACCCCAGAGGCTGTGAACTTCATGGTCTCCGAGGGGCGCGGCCTGGTCTGCGTTCCAATGGAGACCCAGCGCCTTCGTGAGCTAGAGCTCCCGATGATGGTCCTCGACAATACCGCCCGATTGAGCACCGCTTTTACGGTCTCCGTCGACGTTCTGGAGGGCACCACCACAGGCATATCTGCGCAGGATAGAGCTGCGACGGTGAAGGCGCTCATAGACCCCAAGACACGCCCCCAGGACCTTGGGAAGCCTGGTCACATTTTTCCACTGCGCTATGCCGAGGGCGGCGTACTGATCAGGACCGGACACACTGAGGCCGCCGTCGATCTGCCACGCATGGCAGGGCTATACCCGGCAGGGATACTTTGCGAGGTCATGGCGGAGGACGGCACGATGGCCCGCATGCCTCAACTAGAAGAGCTATCAACCAAACACGGCATAGGCATCGCCACAATAGGCGACATCATTGCCTACAGACGCCATCGAGAGAAGCTTGTGGAACGGGTAGCGACCGCACGGATTCCGACCAAGTTTGGCGAGTTCGAGGCCATCTCATACCGGAGCATGGTCGACAAGAACGAGCATGTGGCGCTGGTCATGGGCGACATAAATCCGGACGAGCCCACGCTGGTGCGCGTCCATAGCGAGTGTCTTACCAGCGACGTGTTCGGCAGTATTCGATGTGATTGCGGTGACCAGGTGGCCCTCGCCCAGCGTGCCATCGCCGACGAAGGCAAGGGTGTATTCGTATATATGCGCCAGGAGGGCCGTGGAATCGGCATCCATAATAAGCTCAAGACCTACAATCTCCAGGACGACGGTCTCGACACTGTCGACGCCAACGTCAGACTCGGTTTCGCCCCCGACATCCGTCACTACGGTGTAGGCGCGCAGATACTTATTGACGTGGGCGTGGGCAAGATGCGCGTTATGAGCAACAATCCAAAAAAACTGGCCGGTCTGGAGGGCTACGGCGCCCTCGAGGTCGTCGAGCAGGTGCCCATTAAAGCCCAGCCTAATAGCGAGAACGCACGCTATCTCGAGACCAAGCGCAAACGCATGGGCCACCTTCTCGACGAGGTCGATACCAACGACGGCCGGTCCTGATGGCCTCCCGGCTGCGGGGAAATCTGACGGGCAGGGGACTGAGGGTCGGCATCGTGGTCGCCCGTTTCAACGAGAGCATCACCACGCGACTTCTGGAGGGCTGCGAGGCCGCACTCTCCAAGTGTGAAGTGGCGTCGGATGATGTCAAGGTGGCCAGCGTGCCGGGGTCCTTCGAACTCCCGGTGACGGCAAAGCGGATGGCTGAATCGGGCAAATTCGACGCTGTCGTTTGCCTTGGCGCGGTAATACGAGGTGAGACGGACCACTACGAACACATCGGCGGTCAGGCGGCGCGGGGTATCACGGATGTGGCCCTCGCCACCGGCGTCCCCGTGGTGTTCGGTGTGCTGACCACAAACACGGTAGAGCAGGCCGTCGCCCGTGCGGGCGGAGAGCATGGCGAACAGGTCGAATCGGCCATGGCTCAGCAAAAGCCTGAGCTTGGGGAGACCCCTGGTGACGGCGTAGAAGGCAATTCGGGATACAGCGCTGGGCTTGCAGCAGTGGAGATGGCGAACCTGCTATCAGCACTGGATGCCAGCGGTGGGTGACCGAACCTGACGAGTTTGGTGTAGGGGCGGGTCTGTGGCCCGCCTTTTTGCATAGGGAATATCCAGGAGGCGTGGTTTGTCGGACGCGCTCATATCGGAACTGGTGACAGGCAGCCGCCGGGCGCTGGCCAGACTTCTCACTATCATCGAGCGGGACCCCTTCCAAGCGCCCGCCGTCATGAGCGCACTTCACACCCATGCCGGGAACGCCTACCGCATCGGATTGACCGGGCCCCCGGGCGCGGGGAAGAGCACGATTGTCGACGGCTTGGTGAGGCTAATCAGGGCTACCGGACAGACAGTCGGTGTCGTGGCCGTCGACCCCACAAGCGCCTTGAGCGGCGGCGCCGTACTGGGGGACAGGGTCAGGATGCGGCGTCACAGTCTCGACGACGGCGTATTCATCCGGAGCCTTGCAACCAGGGGAGCGCGTGGAGGCCTGTCCCGGGCCGCAGGCGCTGCCGTCGTCGCGATGGACGCCTTCGGCATGGACTTCGTCATCGTAGAATCCGTCGGCGTCGGCCAAACTGAGATGGACATCATGGGCATCGCAGACACGGTCGTGGTCGCCCTGGTCCCCGAATCCGGAGACGGGGTGCAGGCTCTGAAGGCCGGCCTCATCGAGATCGCCGACGTGGTAGTCGTCAACAAGGCGGATCGTCCGGGCGCTGAGGGCCTCGCTGTCACCGTAGAAGGCGAACTGATGGTCCGTGACAACACCGCATGGTGGTTGCCTCCGGTCCTGCTCACTCGAGCTCACCGTGGTCTCGGTATTGAGGAGCTTCTCGCAAAGATGGGTGAACACCGTGAGGCCGCAGAAAAGACATCGAACCTTGAACAGCGCCGCTCCGAGCGTCGTCGTCGCCAATTCTCCAGGGCGGTCCGCGATGCCGTGGACGAGGCGGTCGGCAAGTTGGACATGGAGGACGGTAGGCTCGGGGATATCCTTGCCCGTGTAGAGCGAGGCGAAATCGACCCGGAATCCGCAGCCGCGCAGGCATTCAATGAGGGCGATCTACTCTCCAGGCTTGCCAGCGAACTCGGCTCCGAGACCTGATTCTTACCTGAAAAAATAAGTACCCTAATACTCGTTCGCCTCTGAGCTCTCCCCGCGCTTCGCATTCAAAATCCGTCGAATACCAAAGCCAATCATCGGCGACGAAAGTCGAACAAAGGTGCTCGCAGCACACTTGAAGAAAGTGGTTTTCGCTGCTAGAATTGAAGGGTACTGGGGATTAGTCTAGTGGTAGGACGACAGACTCTGGCTCTGTAGGCCGAGGTTCGAATCCTCGATCCCCAGCCACACCCTCTTTGACATACGACACGGGGCGCATTCGTCTAGCGGCCAAGGACACCGCCCTCTCAAGGCGGAGATCACGGGTTCGAATCCCGTATGCGCTACCAACCCTGTTGTAGTCCTACTGCCCCATGAGGCTGCCCGCGACGCGACCGCCCACTCGCCAGTTGCACCCACCGTTGCACAGACCGTAGAATCAATTTCAGCAAATAGGCCTCCGTCTCGGAGCGCCCTCGACTTTCGGCTCCTATGATCCGGTCGCCTCATGGACATTGGGCTGTCAGCCTGCCCCCTTGCTATAGGTCCCGCAGACGTTTACCTAGGAGGGTGGCAGATGAACAAAGTTGTAACAATTAAAGTCGGTGGACTGACCCTCGCCGTTCTGGTCCTAATGCTCGCATCAGCACTACCGGTCGCCGGCTTTCCGGGCGGCGAACTCGACCCAACGTTTGGAGCCGGTGGCAAGACTACCGTCGGCGATACAGACAGATCGGAAGATCGTAGTCGCCGGGCTCACCGAGGGTGGAGGCGACCGTGATTTCGCTGTGGCCCGGTACCTCGTCGGGATCCCTGGAGGACACCTCGAGACCGTCATAGAGTTCGTCAGCAGGAATGGCGATACCGCGCCATTTAATACCGCCAACGTCGGTGACATTGTTGTCTTCCGGGTCTCGGTTTCCGGTCAGGGCTCGTCTACGGTCGCCGTTCTCGGAAAAGTGTCCGTCAAATCCGTAGTCGACACCCTCGAACTCGGGACGATTAATCAAACAGAGGACATAGAATTCAAAAAATCAAAATTGCTGAACCTGATACCAAACACGTCCCTTTCGAGTCCAGCGGTACTACTGGACGAAGGCCTGTTCCAGTGGACCGCTAGGCCTCCTTTGCCTTTCGGCCCGTCTTTCACAGTTGAAATCCCGATTCCAGGCACCAATCCGCCCGCGTCCAGCATCGGCAGGATTTTCCTGGCTGTCGGAGGCGCGCGGATCCCCAACCTGACTACCTGGGGGCTCCTTGCGATGGCCGGAGTGTTGGCGGGTGCATTTGCATGGCGCAGCGGGTTGATATGCTCTACTCCCGCGCGTTAGGACACACACGGTGGAAGACCAAGCCCAGCCGAGCCCCATCCAGGATGACGGCCGATTCCGCATGCGCGGGGCCAGGTTATACTCGCTGGGTATCGTTTAGGAAATATCTATTTCGAGGTAAGGATTGGAATGCAATACCGCACACTTGGTCGTACCGGACTCAAAGTCTCGCTGCTCAGCCTCGGCACCGGCGGCCCGAGCAAGCTGGGTCAGGAGACCGGTCTGGAGCAGCGCGATCAGACGGCTCTCGTGCGCCGAGCCCTGGATCTGGGCGTAAATCTCTTCGATACATCTGTAGGCTATGGAGAGAGCGAGTCCATTCTGGGCCGTGCATTCGAAGATGTGCCCAGAGATACGTACATGCTCGCGACCAAGTGGCGATATCAGCCAGAAGAGGGCCGCGTGGCGGACCCAGCCGAGCTAATAGCCTCAGTGGAGCGAAGCCTGCGACGACTCGGCACGGATCACATCGACATAATGCAGTTCCACGGGATACTGGTCGAGGAGTATGCAGAGGTAATCGAGTCACTCTATTCCGCGATGACTCAGCTGAGGGAAGACGGGAAGATCCGATTCATGGGATTCAGCGAGCAATTCTCCCGCGATCCGGCGCACGAAACGCCGGTGCTCGCCCTCAATGAATCGTCAGGATTGTGGGACACAATAATGCTGAAATACGGAATCCTCAACCAGTACGCCGACAAGGAAGTACTGCCGATGGCGATGGAGCAGGGCATCGGAATAATCAACATGGCCGCAGTGCGGGTGAAGCTCCCCGATCCCGATTTGCTCGTCGGGCTGATCGCTGAGTGGAAGGCCAGAGGCGATGTCCCCGCCGACGCCCTGCCAGACTCCGACCCCCTGGGATGGCTGCTCCGCGACGGCATAAGCTCTGTCATCGAGGCGGGGTACAAATTTGCCGCTGACCACCCTGCGATAGCAACCGTCCTGACCGGAACCGCCAGCATCGCGCACCTGGAGGCGAACGCCGCAGCACTCGACGAGCCGCGCCTCCCCGAAGAGGACAACGTCAAACTACGTCAACTCTTCGGCCACATCGCGGAATACGCGTAATCTGCGAGATGGTAAACTCGCCTGTCGTGGTGTCAGGGCTAGTTGCGTCTATTGCCGATGAAACCGTAGAATCGGCGCGATCACTTGAGCAAAGATCGAGCAAATAAACAGTGATCCGACAAAATTGCCTTGACCAAGGAGGTAGAGCGTGACATACGGTTATATGCCCGGCCCCGGCCAAGTAGATGTCGATATTACGATTCCAAGTGGTCAGCACGTGACGGGCGGTGCAATTGGAATTCTTGTCTTGACGCTTGCGTATCCGTTGCTGCCTGGCAACGTCGCGAATGCGAGTACCTATGATTACCCCGTGTTATTCAAGGTACTCGATGGAACCGACATACCGCAGATCCTCGGAGCCGATCCAAGCCTGCTTGACAAGGTAATCGAGGGTGGTAGGGAGCTGGAACGACAGGGCGCTCGCGCGGTCATAGGCGCATGTGGGTATTTCGCAAACTACCAAAAAGAGGCTGCAGCTGCCCTAACAATCCCTACTTTCCTGTCCAGCCTAGTCCAGATCCCGGTCATGCGTCAGTCGCTGAAGCCGGGGCAGAAGGTAGGGGTAATCTGCGCTGACCGCCCGTCCTTGACGCCCAGCGCCCTGTCCCAGTGTGGAGTAGATGATTTGGACAGCCTGGTGGTCTACGGTGCCCAGGATTTGCCTGAGTTCAGAAACATCCTGGACGGTACCGGGCATCTCAACAGCCACCAATTGGAACTGGAACTGGTTGGTCTCGCGAAACAGATGGTCGCAGAGAACCCCGATATCGGCGCTATTTTGCTCGAGTGTAGCGACATGCCACCCTACGCATGGGCGGTCCAGAATGCCACCAGGCTTCCGGTGTTTGACTTCATTACGATGATCAACTGGATCCAAGGGGCAGTGGTGCGGAGGCCGTTCACCGGCTTCATGTAGAACCTGCAGTTCCTCGTTCCTTGACGACGCTAAACCAGGTCCCTGTTCGCAGGGACCTGGTTTAGGGGATTGCCGTACGCCAGCCCCCACCGCGACAGTCAATCCACCAAATTACGCGCCTACCGACCTGCGCCAGCCCCTTGCTTGACGCGGTCGTCGTCTAGTTTGAATACCCCTACGGCGGTCTGAAGCTCGTTGGCCATATCGCCCAGGGACTGGAACGAGGCCACCACTTGCTGTACCTGAGCGGTCATCTGTTGAGCAGCTGCGGACATCTCCATTGTCGTCGAGCCGTTCTGCCGCGAAACAGTAGCGATAGATTCGACGGACTTTGACACATCCGAACTGTTCGCGGCCATCTGCTGCGTAGCCGCTGTATTCTGCTCACCAACTGCGCTCACGGTGCTGATCGTCTTGACCATCTCTTCGCTGGACGCGCTGACCTCTTCGGTCGACGCAGATATCTCTTCGATCTGCCCGGCGACCGACTCCACCGAATTCATGATCCTTCCGAGGGCCTCACCGGCCTCCTCGGCAAGCTTCACCCTGACTTCCACCTCTGTGCTGCCACCCTCGATGGCCTTTATAGACTCGGCGACACCCTTTTGGATGTTGTCCACGAGACCAGCGATCTCCTTGGTTGCATCGGTGACCCTCTCGGCCAAACCCCTTACCTCATCGGCCACCACGGCAAATCCTCGGCCCTGCTCGCCGGCCCTTGCCGCCTCGATGGCTGCGTTTAGAGCCAGGAGGTTGGTCTGGGCCGCGATATCGTCGATAACCACCACGATCTTGCCAATCTATTCCGACTGGCTTCCCAGGTCAGTAATTTGCTTGGCAGCAGCGTCAACGGCGCTGCGAATCTTGCCCATGCCATCGATTGTGCTCCGCACCATATCTCCGCCTTCGCGCGCCTCATCCCTGGCCTGAGTAGATCCAGTTGCGGCTGATTGCGCGTTGCTGGCCACGCCGTTGATGGGGCGGACGCCGCACGAAAACTGGCGATTCTCTCATCACTGGCGTGGGGCACGCGAGTCCGGGACACGGACGTGTACTGCGAAGGCATCACCCGGCTGGAGACAAGGGACTTCGAGTGCGCGTCACGGCTGGGCTACACCATCAAGCTGCTGGCGCTAGCCAGCGAGGATCGCGGCGAAATCCGTCTCAGGGTTCACCCGGCCCTAGTGAGAAAGGACACAGCTATGGCATCCGTCGATGGTGTGTTGAACGCGCTGGAGATTGACGGCGACCTGACAGGGCCGGTGCTATTGCGAGGGGCGGGAACAGGTCCGGCCTCCACGGCCAGCGCCCTGATAGCAGACATTGTCGAGGTGTCGCGAGGGATAGTTGGAGGGCTTGGTCGCCTGAATCCGGTCAACCTGGTCTCGAGCCCGACCATCGATTGGATGGTCGGGCTCGAGACCAGGTTGCTCCTGAGGCTCTCGGTGAACGACGGGGACCGAATCCAAAGTGACGTCGTTGATTCACTGCGAGACGACGGCATACCTGTGGATCACGTCACGCTGGAACCCGCTGAAAACGAACTGGTGATCCTGACTGGCGTAGCCAAGGAGACGGCGGTTCAGCGCGCCATTTCGGGCCTGCGTTCGCTGGACGGCGTCCTTGAAGTCTCCTCAGCAATACGTGTGGAGGATTGAGGGCTACACGAAACCTACACCCACGGCGTAATGTAGGCGATGGCTGCCGGCCGTCCGAGCACCAGGACGTTCTTCACCCGGCAGCTCACCCTGTTGGCCAGATACTGGGCCTGGCCTCGGTCCAGGAGCAGGGCGAAAGGAATTCGTTCGCGAGTTACGCGCCCTACAAGCTCCACCAGCTCGGTCGTCCTCACGCTGGCGAACTTATCGCCGAACGGCACGTTGCTGACCAGCTTGGTTCCCTTGGGGAGCTTGGTCAGATCTATGTCTTCGAAGCTGCCTAAAGTCAGCGACGCATCGTGGTCAGCCAGGCGATTTTTCGCGATGCCGAACGCCGCTGCGTCGATCTCCACGCCGATCGTTTGCTTTGCCTCGAAGGTCGAGGAGGCGATATTCAGTATGGTGCCTGACCCCATGAATGGGTCCAGCACGGTGTCGCTCGGTCGGATGTCGGCCAGGCTCAGAAGACCAGCCGCAAGGTGAGACCTGAGCGAGCCAGGCATGAGGTCGTTATCGCCGCCGACACCAGCGTATATCTGGACACCCACGAAGGACATTGCCGGGTCGGTCTTGCAAAAAAAACGAAGCGAGCCAGCTCCGCCCCGGTGCCACCTGGGGAATACCTCATGGATAGCGGCCTCGACCACATCGTCCAGATGCATTCGAGTATACTCAGCCCGTCCGTAGCTCTCGACAGACACGGAGTAGCGCCTTAATCGCCCGCTGGTGGTCTGAGGCAGCCAGGACATTATTGCGGTCTTGAAGTCCGCCGACGAGAGCTGCTTCACGAGGGTCGCGGTCGCGTCCAGTTCGTCGAACGGCTCTGAAAGGGCTACCCCGCCGAACGCCTCAGCCACGGTTGTCAACTTCCATGGCCCGATACTGTCATGGTCGTTCACCACGATGGTCGAGTCACGATGAGAAAACGGCACTATCTCCGATACGCCTCGGGACCGCAATTCGGCTAGCGTGGCGAATGCCCAACCGGGCTGGGTCGTTAGAACCAGCGGTCCATCCGCGCCAGGACCCGGCGGCGGGCTCGGAGGTCGTCTTCTGTTAGCACTCGGCGCCGGGCTCGGAAGTCGTCTTTTGTTAGGATCCGGTGGTGAGCTCGGAGGGCGTCTTTTGTTAGGTCCCGACGGCGAGCTCGGAGGTCGTCTTCTGTTAGGAGCCACGGCGGAGTACCCTTCCTGGTCGGACCCGGGTGTGAACCCCGTCCAGCACGACCGGCTCACCACTGACCAGCACGTGGGGTATCCCTGCGGCGAGTTGGTGAGGATTTTCGAATGTTGCACGGTCGATGACCGTAGTCGGGTCGAATATGGCCATGTCTGCGACGAGGCCTTCCAATATGCGGCCTCGGTCGGACAGGCGCAGCCTTTCCGCTGGGGCCTGCGTCATCTTCTGGATCGCCGTTTCAAGTGACATTAGTGATTGCTCGCGAACGTATCGCCCTAGAATTCGTGGGTAGGTACCGTAGAATCTCGGGTGAGGCTGGTCCTCCCCAAATATTCCCGTCGGGGAGATGGCGTTGCCATCCGACCCTATCATGGCTAGAGGGTGCGACAGAAAGTACCGAATGTCGCTCTCTACCCTATTGTGAAAAACTGCACCGACCTTGCTGTCCTCCTCGTCAATGAGCGCCAGATACGTCTCGATGGGGTCTTCGCCCCTCGCGTCGGCGATTTCCTGTATGTTCTTGCCCACGAATTGCTCGTTCTTCTCGGTCTTGACCTCACTGATCACAATCGTGTCGAACTCCCACAAGAGCCCTCCGAAATGGCCGTTTGCCCGCATATCCGTCTTCGCCCGATCGCGCTGGATCGGGTCGCGTAGCCGCTTAAGCATCGCCGGGACGCCTCCGGCCTGTAGCCACCCTGGCACGAGCTGGGCCAGGTGGCTCCCGGCGGCAGTATACGGGTAGACATCGTAGGTAGCGTCTAGTCCTTGCGCCCTGGCCTCCTCGATGATGCCGACCATCTGCTCGCCTTCGCCGTAGGCCCGAGAGTCGATGATGGCCATGTGCGAGTACTGCACGGGAACACCCGCCCTGCGTCCAATCTCCATCGCCTCTTCAATAGCGGTCATGTGTTTGCCGGCCCAAAGCCTGGCATGGGTGACATAGAAGGCGCCCTCGTACGGCGATATCGCCTCGGCGATAGCAGCCACCTCGTCAGTGTCGCCGTACATCGACGGCGCAACCGTCAGGCCCGTCGAAAAGCTGAAAGCACCCTGCTCGACGGACTCGGCAGCGAGCCGTTGCATAGTAGCCAACTCGTCGGGCGTGGCCTGGCGATCTTCCGATAGCAAAGCCGCTTCGCGAAGGGCGGAGTGGCCGACCTGGGGAGCGACGTTTATGCTGACCCCTCTCTTCTCCAGGGTCGTCGCCCAGCCGTCCAGATCGCTCCAGGTCCACTCCACGTTGGAGGCGTCGGTTCGCTGGAGCGGTTCAGGACCAGCAGGCCCGACAGGGAATGGCGAGAAGCCGCAGTTGCCCACGACCTCCGTCGTCACGCCCTGGTGCACCTTGCTCTCGCCGCCTGGATCGTCGAGCAGCGAGCGGTCCGAGTGCGAGTGCATGTCTATGAATCCGGGAGCAACTATGAGGCCCTTCGCGTCGATGACACGACCCGCCTCAGCGTCCGAGAGGTCTCCAATAGCCGTTATGCGATC
>Ga0115002_10004496_pt1 | contig 16832 bp, 11 predicted proteins | sample ArcticOcean_MG_C_8_FD_89576 | JGI IMG/M metagenome (GOLD analysis project Ga0115002, IMG submission 89576) | Marine microbial communities from western Arctic Ocean - ArcticOcean_MG_CB11_86 | ecosystem: Environmental > Aquatic > Marine > Oceanic | place: Arctic Ocean: Canada Basin | collected... | reverse complement strand
GCCGATTGCCATGGATGAAGGCCTGCGATTCGCAATTCGCGAAGGTGGTCGGACCGTGGGCGCCGGCGTTGTCGCCAAAATTATGGAATAGAATGTCAATCGCGGCCGCCCCAGGGTGGCCGTGCATTGTGGAAAGGGCGGAGCGCCGCTCTTCGACGGTTCCGGGACATAACTAAAGGGCTTTCGGACCGTTCTTACTGAATGAATGAGGGAATTGTAGGGCGCGGGTTGGAGGAGTGTAGCTCAATTGGTAGAGCGCCGGTCTCCAAAACCGGAGGTTGGGGGTTCGAGACCCTCCACTCCTGCCACTATAAAACACAAATTTGAGCCGAGCCTGTTTGAAAATTTGACTAAGTGACTGGATTGAATGGTTAAAGCGACGCCAATCGAATTTCTGCGCCAAGTGCGACAGGAAGTATCCAAGGTAACCTGGCCCTCGCGCCGGGAAACGATAACGAGCACCATTATGGTTCTTATCATGGTGATCTTTATGGCCTTGTTTTTCTTTCTTGTGGATCAGGTGCTGTCGATAGGCGTGCGGGCCATCCTCGGACTGGGTGGCTAATTGATATGGCGAAACAGTGGTACATCGTGCACGTCTATTCGGGATTCGAGAAGAAGGTCGCGGCTTCTGTGAAGGAGCAGGCGGTGCAAATGGGTCTCGACGATCTGATCGAAGATGTCTTGGTGCCGGCCGAGGAAGTAGTGGAAATGCGGCGTGGGGCCAAGATCAAGTCCGAGCGCAAGTTTTTTCCGGGCTATGTCCTCGCCCATTTGGACATGACCGATGAGACTTGGCATCTGGTTAAGAACACGTCGAAGGTTACTGGCTTTTTAGGCTCTGGCGGCAAACCCGTGGCGATCAGCGATGCGGAGGCCGAGCGCGTATTGCATCAGGTCAGGGAAGGCATTGAACGGCCCAAACCTTCCGTGACCTTCGAAATTGGTGAAACGGTTAGAGTATGCGACGGCCCCTTCACTTCGTTTAACGGCATGGTGGAAGAGGTCGATGAAGACAAAGCTAGAATCAAAGTTTCAGTTTCGATTTTCGGTCGGGCAACGCCCGTTGAGCTGGAATATTCCCAGGTCGAAAAGGCCTGATTAGATAGAGTGTAGCGCGTACTATGGCAAAAAAAGTTACTGGCTATATCAAGCTCCAAGTTCCTGCTGGGCAGGCGAATCCGTCGCCACCGATTGGCCCTGCGTTGGGTCAGGCCGGGCTGAACATCATGGAATTTTGCAAGACGTTCAATGCCCAAACTCAAGGGTTGGAACAGGGCATGCCGATCCCGACGGTTATTTCGGTCTATGGCGATCGCACTTTTTCGTTCATCACCAAGACACCGCCGGCGAGCTTCTTTCTCAAGAAGGCAGCGGGCCTTGAAAAGGGCTCGGGCGAAGTTGGCCGTGAAGAACCGGTCGGCTCGGTGACGAAAGCACAGGTAATGGAGATCGCCGAGAAGAAAATCGCCGATCTCAATGCCAACGACATGGACGCGGCGTGCCGCATGATTGAAGGCTCGGCGCGGTCCATGGGAATTATGGTGGTGGATTGAACAATGGCTAAACAAGGCAAACGCATGGCGAATGCGGCGCAAAGCGTTGATCGTTTTAAACAATATGCGCTGAACGAAGCGGTTTCGTTGGTCAAAGGCAACGCGGTGACGAAATTCGACGAGACGGTGGAAATTGCCGTTAATCTCGGCGTCGATCCTCGCCATGCCGACCAAATGGTGCGCGGCATGGTGACATTGCCGAACGGCACCGGGCGGACTGTGCGAGTGGCAGTATTCGCGAAGGACGATAATGTCGAACTGGCGAAGGAAGCCGGTGCCGATATCGTCGGAGCGGAAGATTTGGCCGAAAAAATACAAAACGGCGAAATAGAATTCGACCGCTGCATCGCCACGCCGGACATGATGTCGATCGTCGGCAAGCTCGGCAAAGTATTGGGGCCACGTGGCCTCATGCCGAATCCGAAACTTGGCTCCGTCACTAAAGATGTGGCCGAAGCGGTGCGCGCGGCCAAGGGCGGGCAAGTTGAGTTTCGGGTCGAAAAGGCCGGCGTAATTCATGCCGGCATCGGCAAGGCGAGCTTCAGTGAGCAGGCCTTGAGCGAGAATGTGACCGCTTTCATCGGTGCGATCAACAAGGCCAAACCTAGTGGCGTTAAGGGCAGCTTCATGAAAAAAGTTGCTCTGAGCTCGACTATGGGGCCGGGAATTAAGGTCGATATTTCGACATTGAGCGCGGGCTGAGAAGACGAAGTTTAGGTGTCACCAGAAATGGCGGAGGACGTCTCGGACCGCCATTTTTCCACCGGGCCAATCAATCGGTCCATCCTGTTCGAGACCGTGGGCGCCACCCGATAGAGGGCGGCTTAAGGACAATGGGTCACCCACCAAGACAGGAGTTACGCAGATGGAGAATAGAACAGTGAAACGATATTCCCGCGCCGCATTGTGCGGCGCAGGCTGTGCCTGACGGAGGGAATCGTGGATCGAGCTCAAAAAGAAAAAACCGTCGCGGGTCTCCGCGAGGTGTTTGAATCGGCTAACCTGGTTGTCGTCACGCAATTCAGCGGATTGACCGTGGCTGAAGCTACGGATCTAAGAAGCAAGATGCGGGAAGCCGGCGCCAACTTTCAAGTCACCAAGAACCGTTTGGCGCTTCGTGCCCTTGAAGGAACCACGTTCAAAGACATCAGCGGTCTGTTTACCGGCGCGACGGCAATTGCTTATTCGAAAGATGCCGTTGCGGCCGCCAGAGTCACCGTCGAATACGCCAAGAAGAACAACAAACTGGTTGTTGTCGGCGGCGCGCTCGAAGGTGACATATTGGATGTCGACCGCGTTAAAGCCTTGGCGGCATTGCCATCGCTCGAAGAATTGCGTGGCCAACTGGTCGGCTTGATTCAAACTCCGGCCACCCGGATTGCGAGTGTCGTGCAAGCTCCGGCAGGCCAATTGGCGCGCGTCTTTAACGCCTATGCGGAAAAAAGCGAGGCGGCGTAGCCGTCTTATTAATGATCACAAAGCGCACTTGGATTGCGTAAGTTCTAGGAGATAAAAATGGCTGATTTAGCTCAAATTGCGAATGATTTGTCGAACCTGACGGTTATTGAAGCGGCCGAACTGAGCAAGATGCTCGAAGAAAAATGGGGCGTCTCCGCTGCCGCGCCTGTCGCCGCAGCCGCTGCCGCTCCGGCGGCTGCGGAAGAAGCCGAGGAGCAGACCGAATTCACGGTCTTGCTGGCGGCGTTCGGTGAAAAGAAAATTAACGTGATCAAGGAAGTCCGGGCAATTACCGGTCTTGGCCTGAAAGAGGCCAAAACACTTGTTGAAGAAGCGCCCAAGGAAGTCAAAGAAGGCGTTTCCAAGGACGAAGCCGAAAAGATCAAAGAGCAACTCGAGGGCGCGGGTGCGACTGTTGAAATCAAGTAAGTCACTTGATTCCGCTGTCACTTTTTCGCTTGTGCGGCCGGCGATTTCGCCGGCTGACAGGGCTGCGCGCTGTGCGTAGCCTGAAAAAGGATGAACAAACGCACTGAGCGCGTTTGAGAACGCCTCCCGGCGGCGGGTGATTCCGTCACCCACCGGCAGGGATTGAGTTGAACATCTTGAGAATTGCGAGAGGCGAGAATGCCACAATCATATATGGGTTATCGGAGGCTGCGCAAAGATTTCGGGCGGATTTCCGAGATCGCCAAAATGCCGAACCTGATCGAAGTGCAGAAGAACTCTTACGAGCATTTTCTTCAGCGCGATATCGATCGGCGCACGCGTGGCGATTTCGGGTTGCAAGAAGTTTTTAAAACTGTTTTTCCGATAAAGGACTTCTCGGACACCTCGTCGCTCGAATTTGTGCATTACGAGTTCGACGAACCAAAATATGATGTCGAGGAATGCCAGCAGCGCGGGATCACCTATGCCGCGCCGTTGAAAGTGACCCTGCGCCTGATCGTTTGGGACGTCGACGAATTCACCGGGATGCGCAGCGTGCGCGACATCAAGGAGCAGGAAGTCTATATGGGCGATATGCCCTTGATGACCAGCCACGGCACCTTTGTCATCAACGGCACCGAACGCGTCATCGTCTCGCAGATGCATCGCTCGCCCGGCGTCTTTTTTGATCATGATCGTGGCAAAACGCACTCCTCCGGTAAATTTCTCTACGCCGCGCGGATTATTCCTTATCGCGGTTCGTGGCTCGATTTTGAGTTTGACGCCAAGGATTTGGTATTCGTGCGCATCGATAGGCGCCGGAAACTTCCGGTCACAGTCTTGCTGCGTGCACTTTCGATGTCATCGGAAGACATCCTGTCGAACTTTTATCAAACCGTACAATTCAGCAAAGTTAAAAAGGGCTGGAACGCGCCGTTCGACATCGAACGGGTACGCGGAATCAAGCTGCTGTCCGATTTGGTCAATGCCAAGACCGGCAAAGTCGTCGCCGAAGCTGGCCGCAGGATAACACCGCGTTTAGTCAGTAAAATTGAAGACAGCGGCATGAAGGATCAACTTCTGCCGCTGGAAGAAGTGATCGGCCAATACATCGCCGAAGACATCGTCAACGAGGATACCGGCGAAATTTTTGCTGAGGCGGGCGATGAGATCACGGAAGAACTGTTGGAGATCTTTGATGCTGCGAACATCACAGAGCTTCCGACCCTCGCGGTAGATCACATCAATGTCGGCGCCTATATTCGCAACACCGCCGTCGTCGATAAATCGAGCAACCGCGAAGAAGCGTTAATCGAGATTTACAAAGTGATGCGGCCGGGCGAACCGCCGACCGTGGAAACAGCCGAGAAACTTTTCTACGACTTGGTTTTTGGCAAGGCAAAGTTGGCTCAGGAATCGGCCAATGTGTACGCCCAACCCAAGAAGAGCCGCAAGGCCTTAACCCAGCTTAGGCGCGCCGATCTCGACCTGGTGTGGATTCTCGACCAAGCCGGCGAGTGGACACAGATCATCGTTCCCAGCGCCGTACGCCCGGAAGAAGTCCAAGAGCCAGTTTGGATTCTGCAGAGCGATCTGATTTTCCAAGGCTCGGAGCGCTACGACCTGTCGGCTGTGGGCCGCGTAAAAATGAACATGCGCCTCAATCTGGAAGGTGAGGACGCGATGCGCGTGTTGCGCCGCCAGGACATTCTCGGAGTCGTGAAGACCCTGGTTGGTCTAAAGGACGGCTTGGGTGAAATCGACGATATCGATCATCTCGGCAATCGCCGAGTGCGCTCCGTCGGTGAACTGATGGAAAACCAATACCGCATCGGCCTATTGCGCATGGAACGCGCCATTCGCGAACGCATGAGCTCGGTCGAAATCGACAACGTCATGCCACATGATTTAATCAATGCCAAGCCGGCGGCCGCGGCGGTGAGGGAGTTCTTCGGATCCTCCCAGCTTTCTCAGTTCATGGATCAAACGAATCCGTTGTCGGAAATTACTCACAAAAGGCGCCTCTCGGCGCTCGGGCCGGGCGGCCTCACGCGCGAGCGTGCGGGTTTCGAAGTGCGCGATGTGCATCCGTCCCATTACGGACGAATTTGCCCGATCGAAACGCCGGAAGGGCCGAATATTGGCTTGATCAACAGTCTTGCGACCTTTGCTCGGGTCAATCAATACGGATTTATCGAAAGCCCCTACCGCAAAGTAGCCGGCGGGAAGCTTACCGACGAAGTGATTTATCTGTCGGCCATGGAGGAGGGCAAGTACACCATCGCTCAGGCCAACGCGACAATCGATGAGAATGGTAGTTTTATGGAATCCCTTGTCAGTTGTCGGCACAACGGCGACTTTATCGTCTCCGCGCCGGAAAATATTGAATTTATCGATGTGTCGCCCAAGCAGCTCGTTTCGGTGGCGACAGCACTGATACCGTTTCTCGAGAATGACGACGCCAACCGTGCCCTCATGGGCTCCAACATGATGCGTCAGGCGGTTCCGTTGGTACGCTCCGAGGCACCGTTGGTAGGTACCGGCATGGAGGAAATCGTCGCTCGCGATTCGGGCGCGTCCATCGTCGCCCAGCAAACCGGCGTGGTTGAGCAGGTGGATGGCGCCAGAATCGTCGTGCGCTCCGAGGCGGGCAGCGGTTCTACTTCGACCGGCGTGAAGATTTACAACCTGCTCAAATTCCAACGCTCAAACCAAAACACCTGCGTGACCCAAAGCCCGCTGGTGAATGTCGGTGAGAAGGTCGTCAAGGGCGACATCATCGCAGACGGTCCGAGTACCGATCACGGCGAGCTCTCGCTCGGCCGCAATGTGTTGGTCGCGTTCATGCCGTGGAATGGCTACAACTTTGAAGATTCGATCCTGATTTCCGAGCGCCTCGTCGAGGATGACGTGTTTACCTCGATCCATATCGACGAGTTCGAGGTCATGGCGCGCGACACAAAACTCGGCCAGGAAGAAATCACCCGCGATATTCCCAATGTCGGCGAAGAAGGACTCAAGAACTTAGACGAGGCCGGTATCGTCTATATCGGCGCGGAAGTGCAGCCCGGCGATATTTTGGTCGGCAAGATTACGCCAAAAGGCGAATCACCGATGACGCCGGAAGAAAAATTGCTGCGAGCGATTTTCGGAGAGAAGGCGTCCGACGTGCGCGATACTTCACTGCGAGTATCACCGGGCGGCATGGGAACGGTCGTTGAAGTCCGCGTGTTCAACCGCCGCGGTATCGACAAGGACGAACGCGCGTTAGCGATCGAACATGAAGAGGTCGAACATCTCGCCAAGGACAGAAGCGACGAGTTGGAAATTATTGAGCGCAACATCTATGCCCGCTTGAATGAGTTGATCCTCGGTAAAATCGGCGCATCGGGCCCGAAAGATTTCGGCACTAACGTTAAGCTCACGGAGGAAGTTCTCGATTCCATGTCGCGCGGGCTGTGGTGGCAAATTGTGCTCAAAAACAATTCCGTCATGGCCGAGATGGAAGCCCTGAAACAAGAGCTCGACAGCGAACGCGAGCGCATTCAATCCCGTTTTGAAGGCAAGGTCGAAAAAATTCAGCGCGGGGATGAGCTGCCGCCCGGTGTGTTGAAAATGGTCAAAGTGTTCGTTGCGGTGAAGCGTAAATTGCAACCCGGCGACAAGATGGCCGGCCGGCATGGCAACAAAGGTGTGATCTCAAAAATTCTGCCGGTCGAGGACTTGCCTCATCTGGAAGATGGCACGCCAGTCGATATCGTGCTCAATCCTTTGGGCGTGCCGTCGCGCATGAATGTCGGTCAAATTCTTGAGACTCATCTTGGCTGGGCATCGCGTGGATTGGGTAAGCAAATCGAACAAATGCTGGGCGCGATCAGTAATGGAGGATCAAAGGCTCCGCTCAAGAAGTTCCTGAGCGACGTCTATGATGACGACGCCGGCGCTGGAGAAAAATTGGTCAATTCCATGTCGGAAGGTGAATTTACCGACTTTGCCGACAGCTTACGACCCGGCATTCCGATGGCAACGCCAGTGTTCGATGGCGCCCATGAAGCGGATATCGTGACGCTCTTGGAAAAAGCTGGTCTTGCCAGCTCCGGACAGGTCACCCTGTATGATGGACAGACCGGCGAGGAGTTCGAGCGCAAGGTCACAGTCGGCTACATTTATATGCTCAAGCTGCACCATTTGGTCGATGACAAGATTCATGCACGCTCGATTGGGCCGTATAGTCTGGTCACGCAGCAGCCGCTCGGCGGTAAAGCGCAATTCGGCGGCCAGCGGTTCGGCGAAATGGAAGTGTGGGCGCTGCAGGCTTACGGCGCGTCTTACACCTTGCAGGAAATGTTGACGGTCAAGTCGGACGATGTGTCCGGCCGCACTAAGGTTTATGAATCGATCGTACGCGGCGATGAGAACTTCGAAGCGGGCATTCCGGAATCCTTCAACGTGTTGGTGAAGGAAATGCAGGCGCTGTGTCTCGACGTCGATTTACGTTCGAGCAATTAATTCGACATCCACGGCGAAAGCACGAGCTCTCGCCGATTCATCGCCGCCGCGTGAGCGGGGGCGTTAGTGGGGAATATTCATGAGTGAGTTGATCAATCTATTCGGTCCGGTCAGTGCGACCCAACAGTTTGACAAGATCAGAATCTCCATAGCCAGCCCGGAGAAGATCAGGTCCTGGTCGTTTGGAGAAATTAAGAAGCCGGAAACGATCAACTACCGGACGTTCAAGCCAGAACGCGACGGCCTTTTTTGTGCACGCATCTTCGGGCCGATCAAGGATTACGAATGCCTGTGCGGCAAATATAAACGCATGAAGTATCGCGGCATCGTATGCGAGAAATGCGGTGTCGAGGTCATTCAATCCAAAGTTCGCCGCGAGCGCATGGGCCATGTCGAACTAGCATCGCCGGTCGCTCATATCTGGTTCATGAAATCCGTTCCGTCGCGTATTGGCCTGTTATTGGACATGACGCTCAAAGAACTGGAGCGCGTGCTTTATTTTGAAAGCTATGTGGTGGTCGAACCCGGCCTCACGCCGCTGAAAAAGAATGAATTGTTGAACGAGGACCAGTTCCGCCACGCCCAAGACGAATATGGCGCTGATTCGTTCACTGCCGGCATCGGCGCGGAAGCCATCCGCGGGATGCTCACCGAGCTTGAACTTGATGTCGAACGCGAGATTTTGCGTGTTGATTTGGCAGAAACGAAATCCGAAGCGAAGCGCAAAAAATTCGTCAAACGGCTCAAGATAATCGAATCCTTCATCACCTCGGGCAACAAACCGGAATGGATGATTCTGCAAGTGGTGCCGGTTATTCCGCCGGAGCTTCGCCCGCTCGTTCCTCTCGATGGCGGCCGTTTCGCCACATCGGATCTGAACGACCTATACCGCCGCGTTATCAATCGGAACAATCGCCTCAAACGGCTGATTGAATTGCGCGCGCCCGAGATCATCGTCCGCAATGAAAAACGCATGCTTCAGGAATCGGTCGATGCGCTATTCGACAATGGCCGGCGCGGCCGCGTCATCACGGGCGCCAACAAGCGCCCGCTAAAGTCTCTCTCCGATATGTTGAAAGGCAAGCAGGGCAGGTTCCGCCAAAATCTCCTCGGCAAACGGGTCGATTATTCAGGCCGCTCGGTGATTGTCGTTGGGCCTGAGCTCTTGCTGCACCAATGCGGGTTGCCGAAAAAAATGGCGCTCGAATTGTTCAAGCCCTTTATCTATTCGAAGCTCGAGCTTTACGGCATGGCAACGACGCTCAAGGCGGCAAAGCGCATGGTCGAGAAGAGCCGGCCTGAGGTCTGGGACATCCTGGAACAGGTAATCCGCGAACATCCGGTCATGCTGAACCGCGCGCCGACATTGCATCGCCTCGGCATTCAGGCGTTCGAGCCGGTGCTGATCGAGGGCAAGGCCATTCAGCTTCATCCGTTGGTTTGTGCCGCGTTCAACGCCGACTTTGATGGCGACCAGATGGCCGTTCATGTGCCGCTGTCGCCCGAGGCGCAGCTTGAAGCCCGCGTCTTAATGATGTCGACCAACAACATTCTCAGCCCGGCAAACGGCAAGCCGATCATCGTGCCGAGTCAGGATATCGTCCTCGGTATTTATCATCTGTCCTATTCACGCGTCGGCGAACCGGGCGAGGGTATGTCGTTCACGGGCGTTGGCGAAGTGCGCAAGGCACTCGAGTCTGGCGCCGTGTCGCTGCACAGCAAGGTCACCTGCCGCACCCAAGTCATGACACCCGAATGCGAGTTGATCACCAAGAGGGTGGAAACAACGCCAGGAAGAATGCTGCTTTCGGAAGTATTGCCAAAAAATGCCAACGTGCCTTTCGAAATGGTCAACCGGCTTCTCACCAAGCGCGAATTGAGCTCGGTGTTCGACGCCGTCTATCGCCATTGCGGGCAAAAAGAGACCGTCATATTCGCCGATCAGGTGATGAAGCTCGGCTTCAGCTACGCCGGCAAGGCGGGCATATCGTTCGGCAAGGACGACATGATTATTCCGGCGCAAAAAATCGGGCTGGTTGCCGACACCCATCACCTGGTTGAACAGTATGAGCAGCAATATGCCGCCGGACTGATTACCCAGGGCGAAAAATACAACAAAGTGATCGACGCCTGGTCGCAATGTACCGACCGTGTCGCGACCGCGATGATGGCGGGCATGTCTGAGTCCGCGCGTGAAGATCTTCCGGAGAATGCCGGAAAAACCCTAAATTCGATCTACATGATGGCCCATTCGGGCGCACGTGGCTCGGAAGCGCAAATGAAACAGCTTGCCGGAATGCGCGGTCTGATGGCCAAGCCATCGGGTGAGATCATCGAGACGCCTATTATTTCCAACTTTAAGGAAGGGCTTTCGGTTCTCGAATATTTCAACTCGACCCATGGCGCGCGCAAAGGTCTCGCCGACACGGCACTAAAAACAGCCAACTCGGGCTATCTCACCCGTCGCCTAGTCGATGTGGCGCAGGACTGCATTATCGTCGAGGAAGATTGCGGCACCCAGGCGGGCCTCACCGTGCGTGCGGTTATCGAAGGCGGCGATGTTATTTCGCCGTTGGCCGAGCGGACATTGGGCCGGGTGACGTCGGTTGCCCTGCTGCATCCGGAAACCGGTAAGGAAGTCATTCCGGCCAGTAAACTTCTCGATGAACGCGATGTTGACCGCGTTGATGAAGCCGGGATCGAAGAGGTCATGATCCGCTCAGTGCTAACCTGCGAGACCAACGATGGCGTTTGCGGTCATTGCTATGGCCGCGATCTCGCGCGTGGCACGGTGGTAAATATCGGTGAGGCAGTCGGCGTCATAGCCGCGCAATCGATCGGTGAGCCTGGAACACAACTTACCATGCGCACCTTCCACATCGGCGGCACCGCCCAGCGAGGCACTGAACAGTCGAGTGTCGAAGCGGCGCTAGATGCGACCGTGAAAATCGAAAATCTGAATTTAGTGACGGATAGTTCCGGTGTCGAAGTCATCATGGGGCGCAATTGCGAGATCATTTTAAAAGATAAACGAGGTATCGAGCGCGCACGTCATCGTTTACCCTATGGCGGTAAACTATTCGTCAAGGATGGCGAAAAGGTGGAGAAGGGACAGGCCCTCGCTACATGGGATCCGTTCACTTTGCCGCTTATTTCCGAGCTCACCGGCAAAATTCAGTTTGTCGATATGATCGAGGGACTGTCCTTCCGCGAAACCATGGACGAACAAACCGGTGTGTCAAACATGGTTGTCGTGGATTGGCGCCAACAGGCCAAGGGCGGCGATTTGAAGCCACGTCTTGCTTTGGTCGACAACGACGCCAACCTCCTTGAACTAGCGAGTGGGCGTGAAGCGCAGTATTTTCTCTCCGTGGATGCCATTCTCAACGTCGAAAACGGAGATACCGTGCATGCCGGCGATGTACTGGCGCGTATTCCTAAAGAATCAACGAAAACCCGTGATATTACCGGCGGTTTACCGCGTGTAGCGGAGCTGTTTGAAGCCCGCAAACCGAAAGATCACGCGATTATCAGCGATATCGACGGCCGCGTAGAATTCGGCAAGGATTATAAGTCCAAACGGCGAATCATTGTGATTCCGGAGGAAGAGGACGGTGAGCCCGCGGAGCATTTGATCCCGAAAGGCAAGCATATCAGCGTGCAAGAGGGCGATTTCGTACGCCGCGGCGATCCGTTGATGGATGGCAACGCCGCGCCGCATGATATCTTAAGGGTTTTGGGCGTCGAGGCCCTCGCCGTCTACCTGATCCAGGAGATTCAAGAGGTTTATCGACTGCAGGGTGTGAAGATTAACGACAAGCATATCGAGGTGATTTGCCGTCAGATGATGCAAAAAGTCGAAATCACTGACCCTGGCGAGACCACATTCCTGATCGGCGAGCAGGTAGACCGTACCGAATATGATGATATCAACGCCCGCGCCGATCGGGATGGTCATGTTGCGGCTAAATCCATTCCGATTTTGCAAGGCATTACAAAAGCTTCACTGCAAACCCGCTCCTTTATCTCCGCTGCGTCGTTCCAGGAGACGACTCGCGTGCTGACTGAAGCCGCCGTGGCTGGTAAATCGGACAATTTGGTCGGATTAAAGGAAAACGTCATCGTTGGACGTCTGATTCCTGCCGGGACGGGGAGTGTGGTCAACCGTATCAACCGCGATGCCGCCAAACGGGCTTTGGAACAACAATTGGCACTTCAAGCGGAGATTGCGGCCGAAGCCGAGGCGCTGGCACCGCCCGAGGAGAAGGCGTCGGTGCCAGCCGAGTAAGCACCACGATTGCGTCATAGCGCGCGTTCGGTGAGGTCCCGGAGGAACGTGAAAGAAAAGGGCGAAAAGCCCAGAATATGAGCGGTTTAGCGCTTGACGCCGCGAAGGGCCGAAACTAGTATGCGCGCTCTGTTTGCGGGGCCCGCCGGTTCTCTATTGAAACGGCCTTCGCGCGGACATTGACGGATAAATATATTATGCCGACGAGCCGGCGAAATCAGCTCGTGAGAAGTGAACTTGGTTTGCTTCTCTTTTTTGCTGTGGAAATTGAAGTGGCGGGCCGACGACGCCCAACGCCTAAAACCCGACGATTGTACGCCGCTGTGGCGGATGACAACGCGAAGAGGAATTGAGTGGCACATGCCAACAATTAACCAACTGGTTCGCAAGCCGCGCAAACCACCGGTCCAGCGCAACAAGGTGCCGGCGTTGCAAGCTTGCCCACAAAAGCGCGGGGTGTGCACGCGCGTCTATACAACGACGCCAAAAAAGCCGAACTCGGCGCTGCGTAAAGTCGCGCGCGTTCGATTGACCAATGGCTTTGAAGTCACCAGCTACATTCCGGGCGAGGGGCATAATCTTCAGGAACATTCGGTTGTCATGATTCGTGGCGGGCGCGTGAAGGATTTGCCGGGCGTCCGCTATCACATCATTCGCGGAATCTTGGATACCCAGGGTATTCAGGACCGCCGCCAGCGCCGCTCGAAATACGGCGCCAAGCGTCCGAAATAGGGGAGTTCTCACTGTGTCACGGCGCCGCGCAGCGGAAAAAAGAGAAATTAATCCGGACCCGAATTTCGGCGACAAGATCGTTGCGAAGTTTATGAATTCCCTAATGGACGACGGCAAGAAGTCGGTTGCGGAAAAGATCGTCTATGGCGCGTTCGAAACCATGCGCCAACGCAGCAGCCAGGACCCGCTACGGATGTTTCACGAGGCGCTTGAGAATGTTAAGCCCTCGGTAGAAGTCAGGTCGCGGCGTGTCGGTGGTGCGACATATCAGGTGCCGACTGAAGTTCGCATGGAGCGGCGCCAAACGCTGGCAATCCGCTGGTTGATCGCGGCAGCCAAAGCGCGCAGCGAAAACACGATGACCGACAGATTGTCCAACGAGTTGATGGACGCGGCCGCTGGGCGCGGTTCTGCCGTCAAGAAGCGTGAAGATACGCATCGTATGGCTGAAGCCAACCGCGCTTTCTCGCATTACCGTTGGTAGCGCTACCGGCGGATGGAATTTAGATAATGGCGCGCAAGACACCACTCAATCGGTTTCGCAATATCGGCATCATGGCGCACATCGATGCCGGCAAAACGACGACGACCGAACGGATTCTGTATTACACCGGAAAATCCTACAAAATGGGCGAAGTCCATGATGGCAGCGCCACGATGGATTGGATGGAGCAGGAACAGGAACGCGGCATCACCATCACCTCCGCCGCAACAACATGTTTCTGGCGCGATCACCGCATCAACATCATCGACACGCCGGGACATGTCGACTTCACCATCGAGGTGGAGCGATCTTTACGTGTTTTGGATGGCGCTGTCGCAGTGTTCGATAGTGTCGCGGGCGTAGAGCCGCAAACCGAAACAGTGTGGCGACAAGCCGACAAATACAGCGTGCCTCGAATTTGTTTCGTCAACAAGATGGATCGGATCGGTGCTGATTTTTTCCGCACTGTTGAGATGATCAAGGACCGTTTGGGCGCTGCCACGTTGGTTCTACAAATTCCCATCGGCACCGAGAGCCAACATATCGGATTGGTCGATATCGTCAGTATGAATTCGGTCATCTGGAAGTCCGAGACGCTCGGCGCCGAGTATGAAATCGGTGACATTCCGGCCGAACTTATGGATAAGGCGCAAAGCCTGCATGCCGAGTTGGTCGAAAACGTTGTGGAGTTCGATGATGAGGCACTCGAGGCCTTTATAGAAGGCACAGAGCCCGATGCGGAAACCCTCAAGCAGTGTATCCGCCGCGCCACGATCGAACACAATATGGTGCCGGTACTGTGCGGCTCGGCGTTCAAAAACAAAGGCGTACAGCCGCTGTTAGATGCGGTCATCGATTTTCTGCCGGCACCGACCGATGTCACGGCGATCTACGGCATCGTTCCGGGCAAAGGCGAAGAGGTCGCGCGCGAAAGTAAGGACGATCAGCCGTTTGCCGCTTTGGCGTTCAAAGTCATGACCGATCCGTTTGTCGGATCGTTGACGTTCGTGCGGGTTTATTCCGGCGTGCTGGAAACCAGCAGTCAAGTACTGAACAGCGTGAAAAATGAAAAGCAACGCGTCGGGCGGATGCTGCTCATGCACGCCAATAGCCGGGAAGATGTCAAAGAAGTCCGCGCCGGCGAGATCGTCGCCATTGCCGGACTGAAAAATACCACCACGGGTGAAACCCTGTGCGATGTGAACCACCCGATCATACTCGAGCGCATGGACTTTCCCGATCCGGTTATCGAGGTTGCGGTCGAGGCGAAGACCAAAGCGGATCAGGATAAACTGTCGCTCGCGTTGGCGCGATTGGCGGATGAAGATCCGTCCTTTCGGGTCGGAACGGACGAAGAGAGTGGGCAGACGGTCATCAAGGGCATGGGCGAATTGCATCTTGAAATCTTGATCGATCGCATGCGCCGCGAATTCAAGGTCGACGCCAATGTCGGCCAGCCGCAGGTCGCTTACCGCGAAACCATCACACGCGCCACCGATGTCGACTATACGCATAAGAAGCAATCGGGCGGTGCTGGCCAATTCGCCCGCATCAAAGTAGAAATCGAGCCACTCGAGCCCGGCGCGGGCTTTCAATTTGACAGCAAGATTCGTGGCGGCAACGTGCCGACCGAATATATACCGTCGGTGCAGAAAGGCCTGGAGATGGCGCGCCAGACTGGCCCGATAGCTGGTTTTCCGGTCATCGATTTTAAAGCCAAGTTGGTGGACGGCGCTTATCACGATGTCGATTCAAGTTCCATGGCCTTTGAGATTGCCGCCCGCGCGGCGTTCCGTGAGGTAATGGGCCGGGCCAAACCGGCGCTCCTAGAGCCAATGATGAAGGTCGAAGTCGTTACGCCGGATGATTATCTGGGCGATGTCATCGGTGACTTGAACTCGCGCCGTGGGCAAATCGAAGGCATGGACCCGCGCTCTAATACCCAGGTCATTCGAGCGAAAGTTCCGTTGGCAACGATGTTCGGTTACGTCAACACGCTACGCTCGCTGACTCAGGGGCGTGCGCAGTTCACGATGGAATTTGATCACTACCAACAAGTACCCGCAGCCGTTTCAGAAGAAGTTCGTACAAAATTCGCATAAGGCTTGTCGCATGACCAAAGCTGAGTGGACGCGAGAAGAGGACAAGAGAAAATGGCCAAACAGAAATTTGAACGTACGAAGCCGCATTGCAATGTCGGCACGATTGGGCATGTCGATCACGGCAAGACGACGTTGACGGCTGCGATCACGAAGGTTCTGGGCGAGTTGGGCGGCGCGGATTTTGTACCGTTCGACGAGATTGATAAGGCGCCGGAAGAGCGCGAGCGCGGTATCACCATTGCCACGGCGCATGTGGAGTATGAGACTGAGGCGCGGCATTACGCACATGTCGATTGCCCGGGCCACGCGGATTATGTAAAGAATATGATCACCGGCGCGGCGCAGATGGACGGTGGAATTCTGGTGGTGTCGGCGGCCGATGGCCCGATGCCGCAGACGCGCGAACATATCCTCTTGGCACGCCAGGTCGGTGTTCCCGCACTTGTGGTTTTCATGAACAAGGTGGATCAGGTTGACGACGAGGAAATTCTTGATCTGGTTGAACTTGAGGTACGCGAGCTGTTGTCGATCTATGATTTTCCCGGCGACGATATTCCGATTGTGCGCGGTTCTGCGCTGGCGGCGCTCGAAAGCCGTGACGATGCGATCGGCAAAGAGATGGTCATGGAGCTGATGAAGGCGGTTGATGAAGCCATTCCGCAGCCGGACCGGCCGGTCGACAAACCGTTTTTGATGCCGATCGAGGATGTGTTTTCAATCTCTGGGCGCGGCACGGTTGTGACCGGACGGGTTGAGCGCGGTGTCGTCAAGGTCGGCGACGAAATTGAGATTGTCGGCGTGAAAGAGACGACGAAGACGGTATGTACCGGCGTTGAGATGTTCCGCAAGCTCTTGGATACGGGCGAGGCGGGCGACAATGTGGGCGTTCTCTTGCGCGGCACCAAGCGCGATGAGGTCGAGCGCGGCCAGGTTCTTGCGCAGCCCGGATCGATCACGCCGCACACCAAGTTCGAGGCAGAGACCTATATTTTGACCAAGGACGAGGGCGGGCGTCACACACCGTTTTTCTCGAACTATCGTCCGCAGTTTTATTTCCGCACGACCGACATCACCGGCACGATCGAATTGCCGGAAGGCACCGAGATGGTGATGCCGGGCGACAATGTGAATATGAAAGTGAACTTGATTGCGCCGATTGCCATGGATGAAGGCCTGCGATTCGCAATTCGCGAAGGTGGTCGGACCGTGGGCGCCGGCGTTGTCGCCAAAATTATGGAATAGAATGTCAATCGCGGCCGCCCCAGGGTGGCCGT